>Ga0182012_10001380_pt1 | contig 26684 bp, 22 predicted proteins | sample 612S2SmetaG_FD_120486 | JGI IMG/M metagenome (GOLD analysis project Ga0182012, IMG submission 120486) | Permafrost microbial communities from Stordalen Mire, Sweden - 612S2S metaG | ecosystem: Environmental > Terrestrial > Soil > Wetlands > Permafrost | place: Sweden: Stordalen | collected...
CCGATAAAATCGTTCACCTTAACTTGCAAAGCGGCCGGAACCGCTTCCCCGGTATTCTGCGGTAATGTGCGCAACTCTAGCCGGTGCGCAACCATATCAATCGCACCGCCATACGGCACGCGCCAATCATCCCCAGTACTCGGCAACAAGTCCCAGCGGTGAACGTTCCTCAAGCGCAAGTCACCGGTTACTTTCAACGCTGCCAACGGTCCTGCAATGTGGGCGCGAGAACTAATGGTGCCGTGAACGCCAATATCCTGGCCCTGAATCAGCGTCGTCAGTTCACTTAAATTGCTGGGTTCGAGCGTTACGTCCGCTTCGAGTTGATTCGCTTGCACCGATGCCGGATTCACCAGCCAGTTAACACTACCCCGCATGGAACCGAAGCCATTACCCGCACGATCGGTCCGCGCCGGCGAGCCTGAGAAATTGATCACTACCCGACCGGACCGCTCAGGATAAATCGAAACGTCCGCATCTGTCACATAAAAAGTTGTTTTACGTGTCCCAAGTTTAAAATCGAGGCGGCCGCTCGAAACTTGAATCGCCGGAACCAGGTTCAGTGGCATGGCACGGGGCGCACTCATACGCTCCACAAACTCCACCACATTCCAGGTACCGTCTTCCCGTTTTACGATATTCAGAGAAGGATCAATCAAGCGCAAACTGGCGAAACGAATGCGGCCCGTTAGCAGCTTGTCAATACGGAGGCGCGCCTCTAAGCCAGTCATGTACGAGAAAGGTTCTAGGCCATAGCGTGGGTCCTCCGCGATCGTTACATCTTCGAGCGAGAAGCCCGGTACCGGCAAGACTCGGTAATACACTTTGTCAAACTTTACTTGCCGCCCCAGCGACTCTTCCAAAGCGCCCTTAATACTTGCGCTGAAGCGTGTCGCGTTGATAAACGGTGCAACCGCGCTGAGCACGAGGAATACCGCGAGACACGCCACGGCGATCCGAAGGAATACGCCCCGATAATTTGGTTTCTGCACTGTAGTGTCTTGTGAGATAACGGCCATCTCCAGATGCCCGCCCGAGCGTTTGGCAATGCCTCGATTATAACGTTTGGAGGGTGTTAGAAGCGCAATGGAATTTACCGGACAAGACAACCGCGAAGTCTAACCCAGCGTGGCGCTCAAACGTTAATGTCCATCGCCGATATGGACTTAGAAGGAAACCATGAAGCGTCTATCACCCAGAATCTTAGGGTTCATACTTTGTACAGCTCTCTCGTTAGCACAAGACCGAAAAGTCGCCAAGGATTTTCAAAGTCTTGACCCGCAGTCCAATGCCGACGTAATCGTGCAATTCACACAAACACCGGGTGCGGCCCAACACAAAAAGGTTACTGATCGCGGAGGGACCGTTAAATCCACCTTATCTGTCGTCAAAGCCGGGTCCTACACTTTGCCTGCCAGCGCGATAAATGATTTGGCTAACGATCCGGAGGTCGTTTATATTTCTCCCGACCGCAAGTTGAAGGGCATGCTGGACAACACGACGGCAGCCGTGAATGCCGCTGCGGCTTGGAACAGCGGCTATACGGGCGCGGGAGTTGGCATCGCAGTAATCGATAGCGGCGTTACGACGAACGCCGATTTATCGGGCTCTGCCGTTGTGTACAACTATTCGTATGTAAACAACGATTTTCACGACTACTATGGCCACGGCACGCATGTGGCGGGAATTATCGCGGGCACCGGTTATCGTTCGCACTGCTCGCAGTGTTTCAGAAATCTGCAGGGTGTCGCGCCCGGCTCGCAAATCATCAATATTCGTGTCCTTGATCAAAACGGAGACAGCACGGACAGCACGGTAATTCGTGCCATCAACCAAGTCATCAGCCTTAAGTCGACCTACAACATCCGGGTGTTGAACCTTTCCTTGGGGCGACCGGTATTCGAAAGCTACACGCAAGATCCTTTGTGCCAGGCCGTTGAGGCTGCCTGGAAGGCGGGAATAGTAGTGGTCGCAGCGGCGGGAAACTATGGGCGTGACAACTCTGCTGGGAACAACGGATACGGCACAATTCTTGCGCCAGGGAACGATCCATACGTCATTACGGTAGGCGCAATGAATACGGTCGGTACGCCTTCCCGCACCGACGATAAAATGACGAGCTATAGTTCCAAAGGACCAACCGCGATTGACCATATTGTGAAACCGGATCTCGTGGCGCCGGGCAATCAGGTTGTATCCCTTTTCTCTTCCACCGGCTCGCTACCCAATAGCTATCCGGCCAATAACATGCCTATGAGCTACTTCCAGAACTACGCGGGTAATGGCGCATCGAATTTATATTTCATGCTCAGCGGCACCAGCATGGCTACTCCCGTGGTAAGCGGGGCAGTGGCTCTGCTCTTGCAAGCACACCCATCGCTTACGCCAGACCAGGTGAAAGCCCGCTTGATGCTGACCGCATACAAAGCTCTACCCGAAACGATGACTGCCACCGACCCAACAACCAGCGTGGTGTACACGATGCAAGCCGATGCGTTTACCGTAGGTGCGGGGTATCTGGACATTGCTGCTGCACTGGCCAGTACCGCCACTTTCAGCGGATCGGCAAACTCTCCCGTAGCAACCTTCAACTCTGCCAATGGCGCCAACGGTATTGTCTGCGGCAGCGCAAGCATTTGCTCAGTTACCGCTGCCGATTCGGTATGGACTGTCAGTTCGGTTTGGGGAAACAGCTCGGTGTGGGGCAATTCACCCATTTGGGCCGAAAAAGCCGTGTGGGGAACAAAGGCTGTTTGGGGCACGAGTTCGGTGTTGGCGAGCGGCGCCGCAACGGCCGATTCGGCGGAATCGCTTCCAATCACTATCAATGGGGAAAATTAGACGGCCTGAACCAGGGCAGGGTCGTGATAGCGGCCCTGCTTCGTTCTTCTACTCACTTCTTCACTACCTGCCCTGCCGCCGCTTCCCGCCGCTTCCGCGCCCAGTCTGGCTTCTCTTCCTGCCGGGAACGGCCGATCGCTAGCGCGTCCGGCGAAACATCCTTTGTGATCACCGATCCTGCCGCCGTGTAAGCTCCCTCGCCAATCTTGACGGGCGCCACGAGCGTCGAATTACTGCCAACGAATGCACCGGTGCCAATCGTCGTGGGGTGCTTCTTCTGGCCGTCGTAGTTGCAGGTGATCGTGCCTGCCCCAATGTTCGCGCCCTCACCAATCGTCGCATCGCCTAAATACGCTAAGTGACTCGCTTTGGCGCCGCGTCCCAGCCTCGTCTTCTTCAACTCCACAAAGTTGCCAATGTGCGAACCCTCTTCCGCGTCCGCCTGCATGCGCAAGCGCGAAAATGGTCCCACCGAAGCATTCGCCCTCACCACCGAAGCTTCAGCGACCACATACGGCAGGATCATCACGTCGTCGCCAATTTCGCAGCTTCTTATGACTGATCCAGTACCAATGCGGCAACCAGAGCCAATGTGGGTACTGCCGCGCAACTGCACGTTCGCCTCAATCACCGAATCCGCTGCCACGGTCACATTTACGTCAATCGTTACGCTATCCGGATTCTCAATGGTCACGCCGTTCAACATCAACTCGCGCGCCTTACGCGAGCGCAGAATTTTGTCAGCGGCAGCCAATTCCACTCGCGTGTTAATCCCTAACAACTCGCTTTCGTCTTCCACCAGTAGCGGAGCAACAGGATGCCCATGCCGTGTCAGAATCTCAACCATATCGGTCAAGTAATATTCGTTCGCCGGATTGTTGGGAGTTACTTCACCAATATGTTTCCAAAACAGCGCGGCATCAAAACAATACAGACCAGGATTGATTTCGCGAATCTTGAGTTGTTCGGGAGTCGCGGCTTTCTGTTCAACAATCGCCGCAACCAAACCCCTAAGGTCGCGGACAATTCGGCCATAACCGGTCGGGTCTACCACCTTGGTTGTGACAATAGAACTGCTGTGCGGATTGTTCACTAATAGCAGCAAAGTTTCAGGCCGCAATAAAGGTCCATCGCCATTCAAAATCAGCAGTTGTCCGGTAAGGGTTTCAGCTTCTGCCCGCGCACAAAGAACGGCATGGCCCGTGCCTTTCTGTTCCTTCTGCTCGGCAAACCGTATGCCTTCTTCGGTAACGCTGGCGCGCACCTGATCGGCTTGATGGCCCACCACCGCCACAATCCGCTCCGCTGGCGCCACATGCCGGGCGGCTCGAATAATATGGTTCAACAGCGTGTCGCCACCGGCCTCGTGCAAAACCTTGGCCTTGTTCGATTTCATTCGTGTTCCCAGCCCAGCGGCCAGAATCACAACCGTTACATTGCTTGTCATTTGGTTCGTAGACGTTGCGCAGCCAGTGCTTCCTTGCGCACCTGAAAAACTCTTGATCGGCTCGCCAGATCCAAAACCACACTCGCCAACGCCGCCGAATCATGTCTGATCCGGCCCTGAGCGATAGCTGCATCCGATACTAAATCCGCTGTCACAATCTTCAATCCCAGTTTATCCAGCGCTTCAATATCGTTTTCCACTGGCTTTACCTTTTCACGTGCGTAGCGCCGCTTTAGCGATGGCGCAATAGGCGCTGAGTTCAGCACCACACAATCAATCAGCGCACAGCCCGCATGAGCCTGCAAAACCTTAACGTGTTGCGACGCCGTGAAGTTAATGGTCTCACCCGGCTGCCACATCAGGTTCACGAAATAGACTTTCATCGCGGGTGATTTTTCGATCGCTTCCGCAATCCCATTCACTAGGATGTTTGGCACCACGCTCGTATAGAGCGAACCCGGCCCAATCGTAATCAAGTCGGCCTTAGCAACGGCGTCAAGCGTGTCGGCCAGTGGTTTGCAATTCGCGGGACGCAGTCGAATCTTGCGGATGGGTTGCCGGCTCTTGCTGATCCTGCTTTCGCCGCGCACCACCGTCCCATCAGTAAGTACCGCTTCAAGCGAAACGTTGGTAGCAGTTGCTGGAAAAATGTGGCCGCGAATCGCCAAAATTTCCGAGGAAAGCTTCACCGCCTGGGCAAAATCGCCGGTGATCTGGTGCATGGCAGTCAGAAACAGATTCCCAAAGCTATGCCCCTTCAATCCCCGCCCGCTTGCAAACCGATAGCGAAACAACTGCGTCAGCAAGTCTTCGTCTTCAGAGAGAGCGGTCATGCAGTTGCGAATATCGCCCGGAGGCAGAATATCGAAATCGCGCCGCAACCGCCCTGAACTGCCACCGTCATCGGAAACCGTCACAACAGCTGTGATGTCTAAGGCTGGACCGCTCGCGTCGCTGCGTACCTGCGCCGCTGGAGCAAACCGTTTAATGCCCGACAATAATGTGGAAAGACCAGTGCCACCGCCGATCGATACTACCCGCAAAGGAGCCTTGAGCAGCACCTGCTGGCCCGGAGTGACGCGGCCTAGGCCCGGCATAACCTTAGTCGCCCCTCAATTCTAGCCAAAATGGACCGCATCTCAGGAGCACCAGCGTTTAGCGGCGCTTCTTCGGCTTCTCTTCTTCGTCTTCTTCGTAAACGGGAACCGAATCCAGATCCTCTGCCTCAAAGACCTGCCCGCAACCCAGGCATCGGACGTAGTCGATACCGTCCCGCCGGTACAGAAACTCGGTTCGCTCGTGCTGACAACCCTGCATAGCGAAATAACACCTATTCTAGACTGAGTGACATAACTGTCAAGTAGCTTATCGAAATAATTCGGCTGAAACGGGTTGCCACCTTCCATCTATCCGGCATCTGTACAATTCCAATAAGCCCTTCTGCTTAGGTTGTGGAACTACCTCGTCCCTTAACTATTAATCCGCGTTCGCTCGAAGTTGCAGAAGCCATTGCTTCCCTTCCCGAGTCGCGCGGAATCTATCTTCTATCAATACCGGGGCTTGCACCCCACCTGGGCTGGTCGCTCAACCTTAGGAGCAGACTCACACGCCTACTGAAACCATCGTATACCTCCGCCGGATCGGGATTGGGCAAGCTCTTTGAAAAGGCTACAGAGGTTGCCTGTTGGCCGGCCGGTTCGCGCTTAGAAGCATCCCTGTTGCTCTATCAACTCACGCGCCAAAATTTCCCAGGCGAATATATAAAAAGACTGCGGTTACGTTTGCCTTGGTTCCTGGCTTTGCTTGGAAAAGATCCGTTTCCGCGTCTAGAAATCATCAACCGTCCAACTCGCAAACACAGTTCAGCATACGGGCCGTTCTTTAGCCGCGACCTGGCCCAGCGCTATGAACAAGAACTCAGCGGCCTTTTTCAAATTCGCCGTTGTGCTGAGACTCTAGAACCAGCGCCCGACCACCCCGGCTGCATCTATGGCGAGATGAACCAATGTCTGCGGCCTTGCCAGTGCGCTGCAACGGAAGAAGAATATGCCAACGAAGTGAGGCGCCTAGACGATTTCTTGGCAACGAAGGGCAAAACAGCCGCAGCCGCCTTGGCTACCGCGCGCGAGAGGGCATCGAGCGAAATGGACTTCGAACAGGCCGCTCAGTTGCACAAGCGAATGGAAAAAATAACCGCCGCCGTGGCTTGCCGCGACAGCGCGATTGCGCCCTACGACAAGTTCAACGGCCTAGCGTTAACGCGAGGCTGGTCCGAGGGTGAATGCCGACTCTGGCCAATCATGAACGGTTACTGGCAGAAGCCCGTGGTCTTTCATTTCTCAACCTTCGAGCCGGGCGCTCGCTCGTTAGACCGCGAATTGCGCGAAACACTTTCCCAGGCGCTTGCCCAGCCGCCCGACGAAACAGGATCGCGAGTAGAACATCTTGCCGTATTTGCACGCTGGTATTACTCTTCTTGGCGAGACGGCCATTGGTTTCCATTTGTGAAGTTGGAAGATCTGAATTACCGGAAATTGGTGCGCGAGATTTCGAATCTAAGCCGCGAGAGCGCCGGATGACTTTGACACGGATCTTGCTTAGCCTTCTAGTTCTCCTGTCCTGCGAAAGTTGCCGGTACGATCCCTTTGCAGACCGTTACCTGACTAAGAAGCCTCGTTCACTCGATGTAGTTGGCCGATATAACTTGGTACTGCAAACCGCTATACCGGGGGATCTGCAGGCCTTTAAGACTAGGCCTATTCAGATCGAGTTCCGCGGTGATGGCAGTTTCATCGCAACGAATGTCGCACCAGCGAGTTCTTCGGCGACAAATCCACCGGGGTTTGCGAACTCTTTATTGAGCGGCTCTGGGTCTTGGAGGATAGGGTCGGTCGGAGGAATTAAGAATGTTTTCGGGCCCGAGAAAACTCATTGGGGCATCTATTTGGATTCGCCCGGGCTAGAGATTCAGCCGGTTGGCTTGACACATTCTAGGCCACCTTATGGTCTGATCTTCACTATCGGCGATCCCGACGAAGGCACTGCGCTAATTCTCGAGCGACAGTAAATGAGTCGCTGTCTTGCGCGGTCGGGTCTCCCGTTCAAGCTGTTTCAAATGCTCGTCGATCTCTGTCTTCAGGCCTTCCAATGGCGTCTCGAGTAAATCGCTGTTTGGCCCCCACGAATTATCCAGCCGCAAGCGATCGACGAAGTCCTGGCTGAGCGGATCTTGGATCTGATTCGCCACAGTCCCAAGTCCCCGCGGCATCCAAACAAGGCATACAAAATTCCCGTTCCGCGCACGCTCTTTCGCCAAAGAAACCTGCGTTTCAACCAGCGAAGCCGCCGTTGCCTCGACCACCTCTCCGTAACCCGAGCCCACCATGCTTACCGCCATTGACGCGTTTGCCAGTTGCTCTTGCACGAAGCTGCTGATCTGTTCACGATCCGTCGGTAAGGGCTGCTGCGGCAGGACGGTATAACCGCGGTGCTCTAGATCTTGCCGCACGGCCGCTTGCTGTGGTTTCAAGTCCGCGCTGGTTTCGGCCATGTAGACCACTGGCTTCGCCGGCATTAGTTTGATCTTTCGTGTGACGGCATCGAGCAGCTTCATGTTTTTGTAATCGCGTTCAGCGAGCCCTCACCTTGGTAAGCGAAAACCAACGCAAAACTCCGCCACATCTTATTTCCTAGGCCGTATAACCCGCGTGTTAGCTTAGTCGCATGGCGGAACACGAAGTAGAAGAGCATGTACACCATGCCCACGAGCCGTTCGACAAGGTAGTAGCCGGAACCATGGCGGGAGTTGCCTCTTTCCTAGCCATTGTTTCCGTTCTGGGTCAACACTTTACAACCGAAAAACTCCTGCGCCAGCAGCAGAGTTCAGACCAGTGGTCCTTTTATCAGGCAAAGAATATTCGCCGCTACGTCGCCGACTCAACCATCGATCTGTTGAAACAGGCCAAGGCCGAGCCAAAGTCTTTGGAAAAGTACCAAAAAGACGCCGAACGCTATCAGAAGGACATGGACGGCATCAAAGAGAAAGCCGAGAGTCTGGAAAAGCAAAGCGAATCCGCTGGCGAGCGCGCCGAAAGCTTTCACTTGGGGGAAGTTTTCCTCGAAATCGGGATTGTGCTGTCCTCGCTGGCCATCTTGACCAAGAGGAAGCCTTTCTTCTACGGTGGTGCAGTCGCCTCAGTTATCGGACTGGGGCTCGCAATCCGGGCCTACCTAATGCATTAGCATAAAAGCCGCTAATGCGCCGCCCCATGTGGACCCGCCGCTTCCGCTAACTGCTCTAAGCTCTTCTCCGGCATCGAGACCGCGAAGTGCACATTGCTTCCTGAACTCTGCAACGTCATCCCATCCAGTGCACTTGCAATAATCCCCGCGCGCGGATCATTCTGCCGTTGCATCTGCACCATGCTCGCCATGAAACGAATCACGTCGGATAGCGATGTCGCATCTTGTGCCGACCGCGCCACCGCATCGAACGTTGTATCAATCGTGGCGCCAAGCTTCACGCCGCCACTCGATTGCACCACGCCCTGCAATGCCTTTGCTTGCGGAGCGCCATTTGGTCCCGCATGATCAGCAAGAAATCCACCGCCCACTAGCGATACGAACCAGGCATCGTTCACACTGCCAATGCTGTTGATCTTGCTCGTGAGCCCTGCATCGAGCACCGTCGGAGTCGTCAGTCCATCAATCACCTGTTTGAGGGAGGTTACATCTGCCATTACCGCAACGCCCACCTCGGGAAAGGCCACGGCGGTTTGCTGACCTTTTCCCGCGGAGTGAACAATCATCGTCACGCCGCTATAAGTCTGCGTCGTAGCGCCCTTGCCAGTCGCTAGCGCCGTTATGCGATCTACGTCGAAGTTGCCCCGTGCCAAAATCGCAAACGACGAGGGCGAACCGGCCGTTCCCGGGCCTCCCGTCACGAACAAAATGCTCTGCAAATCCCGCCGCGGATCGAAACCCGTCTGGTCAATCATCTGCTGGAAATGCGTATCTTCGTTTTGCACTTTGTTCAGCAAGTACTGCCCAAAGTCCGAATTGCGCGCCTTTGTCACGTCAACGCTGCCTACAATCTTTGCCCCGGCCGGTACGAGCGATAACAGCCCGCTATCCACACTTGCCAGCGCGGAAAAGGCTCCGGCTACGAACAGTATGGGAAAAACAATAAAATGGCGCATAAATCTCCTGGTGAATAAAACGATCTGCACGGCGGAAAGTTCCACAAACTCTAGTCTCCCGAAACCAAATCTAGCCATTTATTACGTCGAGCCCGCCGTGCGGTCCAATTCAAAGCCGTCGTAACCGCCCCGAAAAAGACGCACCACGGAATCGCCAAAGCTGCCTTGATCTCATGCGGGCCTTCAAAAAGTCCTAAGAAGCCAACAGTGGTCGCCGTGGTACCTGCTGCCCCTGCAAAACCAAACGACCCAACAAAGGCATCCAGCGCGAACAGAGCCGCCGCTAAACTCAGCATCTCTAAGCCAAACATCGTTGGCGCAGCCTGCCACAAAAAGTATCCTCCCACCAGCACCCCAGCCACACCGCTGACTCCCGGCATCACGCGGCCAGGCCAAATAAATTCGCAGTAGATTGCCAGCAACCCGAAAATCACAAGGCAAAAAGCGGTATTCGGCCCAATCCACATGCCTCTACTTATTCGAAGCCGCGGCCTCTTGGCGCAGTGGCAGTGCGAACCAGAACGTCGACCCGCTTCCACCCGCGTTGTTGAACATGCCTATCTGGCCGCCCATCAGATTCACAAGTTGCCGGCTGATGGCCAGCCCCAAACCGGTTCCTCCAAAGCGCCGCCGGTTTGTACCATCGGCCTGGAAGAACGCTTCAAAAATCCGCTCGCGCACGGTCTCATCCACGCCGATCCCCGAATCCACCACGTCGCAGCGAATTCTCGATTCATCTGTACTCGTGGTCAGTAGCACCTTCACACCACCGCTAGACGTGAATTTCACCGCGTTGGCGATCAAGTTAGTCAGTATCTGCCGAAAGCGCACGCTGTCGCCTTGAATCGTCGCGGGCACGCGCGGGTCGATTTCATAACTAATCTTCAGCCCTTTAATCTGCGCCCGCAAACTGAGCAACTTTATTACAGAACGCAGGCTTTCCGTCGGATCAAATGGCCTGTTATCCACCGTCATCCGCCCAGCGCCGATCTGTGAGAGGTCCAGCAGGTCGTTGATAATTGTCAGCAGATCGTTGGCGCATTGGCTAATCGCATCGGCATACTCGCGCTGATCGGCGGCCAATTCGGTCGTCTTCATCAGGTTGATCATCCCCATGATGCCGTTCAGCGGGGTCCGCAATTCATGCGACGTATTCGCCAAGAATTGCTCTTTAATCTGGGTAGCCTCACGCGCGAGGCGTAGCGCATTACTCAATTCTTCGTTCTTTACCTGCAATTCGCGAGCTGAATCGCGCAGCTTTTGCTCTACCAACTTGCGCTCGGTCACATCGCGCCCAATACCCTGAATCGCCACGGCGATGCCCTTACGGTAAATCACCCGCGTATTCACTTCAAGAAAGCGCACTCCACCCGTTTTCGAAAGCATCTTTAGCTCAAAATGCTGAGCCGCGCTCCCGCCCAAATGCGCCCGGATACTGTCTTGGTTCAAATGCCGCGATTCTGGAGCAATCAATTCGTCAATGCTTCTTCCCAGTACCTCGGCCCGCGCATAGCCTGTCAAACTCTCTGCGGCCCGGTTAATGGCGATCAGCCGGCCCCGCAAATCCTGCAAAAAAATGACATCGTTGGCATTCTCAAAAAGCTCACGGAAACGTTCCTCGCTGGCACGCACCGCCTCCTCCGCCGTACGCCGCGAGGTCTCATCCTGAATTTGCATAATGCGCGCATCGCGGCCCTTGATCGCGAAGCTTGAAAACACTATGCTGACCACTAATTCCCGACCAGCGGAACCCCGGTGTATGAATGGACCTAAGGTATTGTACGGTTTGCGCAACTCGGTTTCCATCGCACGCCGCCACTGCTCGTCTTTTTCGCCTGCGAACAAATCGAAGAGATTCATCTCGCACATCTCTTTGCGGCTGTAGCCATAAAGCTCCACCGCATTCTTGTTCGTCTCTAAAATGCGGAAGTCTTCCGGCGCGAATATCACGGCCGGGTTAGGATTTTCGAAGAAAACGCCTTCGTACGCTCGCACCATCGAGCGTAACTCCGCAATCGTAGCTTCCAACGAGGCCACGTCGCGGCTGCTGGGCTCAATCGACCGATCCTCGGCTTTGATCGCCAGCGAGTTGCCATTTGTCACTTCTGCTGCCGCTCGTCTCATCAACTTAAATTGGTAGCGCGCTTCTTGCTTAACTCTACCAGTCTGTGGCCCCTAACCTAAATAGGCCATTAGTTTAGTTCTATCGGCTTACCCCTGCAATTGCCTTATTCATCTTCCGCTCAATTAAACATTTTCGTTTTTCTTTGTTTTTCACTGCTTATTCACACTTTGAAAATGTCTGAGCAACACACTTCAGTGACATTGGAATCAAAAGGCGAAACACTATGATTGTTACCAGCAAAACCTCGTTCCAGTTCTTTTGGCAATCACCTACCATCCCGGCCGGTTTTCGCTCCGGGGTCTCGCTCCATAGTCACACCATGTGCTCAGAAGAAAGCCTGGATATGGTGCCTCGTTATACCGCTAAGGTGCCTTACTTGGGTGCTGCCATTCGCCGCCAGGAAATGGAATACCACCGTCTTAAGAACAAGCGTTTCAGCTTTGGTGACGCTTTTTGGACTCCGCCACTCTCCCCCCGCCAAGCCTATCGCGTTGAAGAAAAACAGATTAAGCGGAAGTTCAAGCTTCCCGCCCTGGTCTCGCTAACCGACCACGACGACATCCGCGCTGGCACCCAGCTTCACGTAATCGATCGCTTCAAGAACATTCCCATCTCCACGGAATGGACCATCCCGTTCGCCGACACCTTCTTCCACCTCGGCGTCCACAACATGCCGTCTAACGATTCGGCCCGAATTATGGGCGAGCTTGAGGCTTTCACTAACCATCCGGACCCCACCCATCTCGGCGGCCTTCTGGAAATGCTGCATTCCGATCCCGACATTCTCCTTATCCTCAACCATCCCCTCTGGGACGAAAAAGGTATCGGCCTCGAAAATCATAAGACTATTCTGAAAACCCTGCTCGACCAGTATGGGTTCTTCTTTCACGCCTTGGAACTGAATGGCCTTCGCTCCTGGGCCGAAAACCGCGACGTCATTGCACTCGGCAAACAACGCGACATCCCCGTTGTATCCGGTGGCGACCGTCACGGTCGCGAGCCCAACGCCATAGTCAATTTGTCGCGCGCTACCACCTTCCCCGAATTCGTCGAGGAAATTCGCCGCGAACGCCGCAGCCACGTGGTCTTTATGCCGCAGTACCACGAGCCCCTCAAAATGCGCGTTCTCCAAACCATGGTCGACGTGGTACGCGAATATCCAGAGAACTTCGCCGGTCGCCGCACTTGGGCAGACCGAGTGTACTACCGCGACCCTGAAACGAAAATCGCCGTTCCTCTCGCCCAACTCTGGACCGATGGTGGTCCTGGCATCGTGAAGCAGTTCGTAGCAGCAATGCGTCTAATTGAATGGACGCCGTTCCGGTCTGCTTTGCGTGTGGCTCTCAACGACCGCTCCGCCGTTTGGTCTGATCAGGAGGCTGCTATTTGAAACTCTATCCCCGGGTAGCTTTCTTACCCGACACGTTTTCCGAAGTAAATGGCGTGGCTCACACGGCCCGGCACTTGGAAGGGTTTGCTCGCCGCCGGCAGATTCCCTTTCTCAGCGTTCACTGCGGTCCAAAAACCGAGAAGACCCAAGATGGCGTTGTCACCATTCTGCAATTAGAGCGCGGGCCGGCCCGCATCGGTCTTGATGCCAATCTCGATTACGATCCGTGTCTGTTTCGTTACGCCAGCCGTGTAAAGTCTGAAGTCAAACAATTTGGCGCAGAGGTCGTCCATATTACCGGCCCTGGGGATGTGGGTGCCGTCGGCGCATACGTGTCATGGGCGTTAAATCTGCCGCTCGTAATTTCTTGGCACACTAGCCTGCATGAATACGCGGGTGCGCGCCTGCAGCGCCTACTCAGTTTTAGCGGTAAAGGTCCAAGCAAGTGGGCTGGCGATCTTGCTGAAAGTCTGTCGGTACAAGTCCTCCGCCTTTTTTACCGCCGTGCCATTGTAACAATGGCCCCCAACCAAGAATTAATCGATCTGACACATTCCCTGACCAAACGGCCTTCCTACCTTATGCGTCGCGGTGTCGATACCGAACTGTTCAATCCCGCTCTCCGCAATCGCACCGACGGCGCTTTTCGCATCGGCTACGTGGGCAGGCTCACGCCCGAAAAGAATGTCCGCTTCCTGGCCGACCTCGGCAAGGCCCTCCTGGCAAAAGGTCATTCCAACGTTGAATTCGTCATCGTCGGCGAGGGCAGCGAACAGGATTGGCTCAAAGCGCACGTCCCTAACGTAACTTTAACGGGCGTTCTAAGAGGCAAAGCGCTTGCTGAAGCCTATGCCAACATGGATCTCTTCGCCTTCCCGTCTTATACGGACACCTTCGGCAACGTCATTCTAGAAGCCTTAGCTTCCGCAGTCCCCGCCGTCGTCACCAATGGCGGTGGCCCAAAATTCCTCGTCGAAGAAGGCGTTACCGGTTACATTGCCTCCGATAATGCCGAGTTTATTGATTCCGTCGATAGAATTCTGACCAACCCAGCCCTGCACGCGCAAATGCGTCAGGCTGCCCTCAACTACGCCATGCAGCAATCCTGGAATTCCGTCTTCGAATCTGTTTTCCGCACTTATACCGAAGGTATCGATTTATACGCGGCTTCTCACCCGGGCTTCGCCTCTCTGTTATCCTCACGAGTGCATGGCCGGGGTAGTTCTTGACGGTAAGAAAGTCAGCCAAGATATTCTCGCGGAGCTGAAACCGCGCATCAAAGATCTCACTAAGCGGCGCGGTCGTCCACCCGCGCTCGCCGTAATTTTAATCGGCGATAATCCCGCCTCCCAAATCTACGTTCGCAACAAAATTAAAGCCTGCCAAGAATTGGGAATCCGCAGCATCGAACTTAAGCCACCAGGCAATATTTCAACCGATGCTCTCTTCCAAGCGGTCGACCCCATCGTCAAAGACAAGACTATCGACGCCATCCTCGTTCAAATGCCCCTGCCCAAGCAACTGCGCGCCGAGGAAGTGATGCCTTACATCGTCGACCCTTTCCGCGATGTCGACGGCTTCGGTATCCACAGCCTCGGTGCTCTCGTCGTCAATCGGTTTGCACCACGCGCCTGCACCCCCGCAGGCATCATGCAGCTCTTACAACGCTCGAAAATTCCAGTGGCCGGTAAGCACGCTGTGGTCGTCGGGCGCAGCGATATCGTCGGTAAGCCAATGGCCCTCATGCTCCTACACGAGAACGCCACCGTCACCATCTGCCACTCTCACACTCGTAACCTCGCCGAAGAGTGCCGCCGTGCGGATATTCTCGTCGCCGCTATCGGCAAGCCCGCCGCCATCACCCGCGATTACATCAAACCCGGTGCCGTCGTCATTGACGTTGGCATGAACCGCATCTCCGACAAGGCGCAAGTGCAGACTCTCTTCGCCCACGACCCGGCTCGCCTGGCAACCTTCGAGAAAAATGGCTCGGTCTTGGTGGGCGACGTCGATCCCCTCGCCATGCAGGAACTCAGTTCGGCCTACACCCCAGTCCCCGGAGGCGTGGGCCCTCTCACAATCGCTATGCTCATGGTGAACACCGTTGACCTCGCCGAAATGCACTAGCTGCCCGTGGCGGACAGAGACTTGGGGACTGCACCCGCGCGAGTGCCTAAACCAAACATCTGGCTCTGGTTCACAGAGAAAAAGAGGGGACACTCCGTGCACCCTCCATAATTTCCCATGCTTCTAATCGGCCTCACCGGCGGTTACGCCACCGGCAAAACACTTGTCGCCTCCGAATTCGAGCGCCTCGGCTGTCACATCATTAATGCCGACCAACTCGGCCACGCCACCCTCCAGCCCGACGGTGCAGCTTACGCCCCCACCATCGAGCTCTTCGGCCGCCAAATTCTTCAACCCGACTCCACTATCGATCGCAAAAAACTCGCGTCTATTGTATTTGCCGCGCCCGATTTATTGGCCAAGCTAAATGCCGTCGTTCACCCGGCCGTATATCGCTTAGAGGAACAAATGCTTGCTGATTTCACCACTCGCGATCCGGACGGAATTGTCGTCCTTGAAGCGGCTATTCTGATAGAGACGGGGCGTTATGCCCAATGCGACAAGCTGGTCGTCACAGATTGCGACCAGGAAACTCAGATCGCCCGCGGTATCAAGCGCGACGGTGCAACTCGCGATGCGATTCTGGCCCGCTTAAGCAAGCAACTCTCGTTAGAGGAAAAGAAACGCCACGCTGATTTCATCATTGACACGAGCGGCACTAAAGAAGATACCCTAAAGCAAGTGCATCAAGTATTCCAAAAATTGAAGCCTCTCGCGGAGGCTGCCGTCCGGTGAAACAGCGCGTCTTACTCTGGAGCCTGCTCTTCGCATTTACTTTTTTCTGGCTCACCTCCAACGCCAATTGGAGCCTCCGCGAACTCTCCGCACCCATCTTCCGTCACGCGTTGCAATGGTCCGAGCCCACCGCTGTCCATAGCGCCGGGCTCACTCCCGAAGAACAGAACAATATCGATATTTACAAAGCCGCCCAGCCCGCTACCGTCTACATCACCAGCACCACTGTTCGGCGCGATTTCTTCTATCAGCCAGTCGCCAGCCAAAGCCTCGGCTCCGGCTTCTTGATCAACGACGAAGGCTTCATTCTCACCAACTTCCACGTGGTCTCCGGTAGCAGTAAAATTCAAGTAACTCTGTCGGATCAAAGCCAATACTTCGCCGAGCCTCTCGATACCGACCGCTCTGACGATCTCGCCCTCATCAAAATCAATCCCAAGAAAAAGGCTCAATATCTGCGGCTCGGCGATTCCGACCGCATGCAGGTCGGTCAAAAAGTCCTCGCCATCGGCAATCCATTTGGCCTGGAGGGAACTCTTACCGTTGGCGTCGTTAGCTCCATCGGTCGCTCTATCGAAGGCGAAAACGAACAGCACCTCGAGGGCATGATTCAAACCGACGCAGCCATCAACGGTGGCAATAGCGGCGGCCCGCTGCTTGATTCAAGTGGCAACGTCATCGGTATCAATACCGCCATCCTTGGCCGCACCAACATCGGCATCGGTTTCGCGCTTCCCATTAATCGCGCCAAAGCGCTGCTCGACGATTACAAAGCCGGCCGCATCACCGAGCGCCCCAAAGTGGGCATCACCACCGAGTACGTTGCCGGCGATCTCGCCGAAGCACTCCGCCTTCCCCGTCGTGGGGGCTTACTCGTTCAGCAACTCTACCGTGGCAGTTCCGAAGAGGCTGCGGGCATCCATCCGGCAACGCAAGTTGTCGCGATCGGCAACGTGGAGCTCGGCATCGGCGGCGATCTGATCGTCGCCATAGACGGCAAAGCAGTCGACCGCGAAGACGCCCTCGTCCGCGCCGTCTCCCAAAAGCGCGTCGGCGATACCATCAACCTCACCGTCTACCGCAACGGCGCAGCCCTCAATATCCCAGTCAAACTTTTGCGCCCTCCACCGGACTTGGGCTGAGGGGAAACACAAGGAGAGCCACACTCATTAGCCACTTGCGCCGGCCTGGATCCGGTTATGTATTTCCGAGGCCTTAGAACCGACCTCGAAAACGCTAGTGGCGAAAAGCTAGAGTTCGGATCTTGCCTAAAGTCTGCGTTTGAAACTTAATTTTTCACCTGACATAATAAAAGCTCGGGAACGCACAACGAAGTGGGTACCACGATAGTCAGCGTTGGCAATCAAGGATCTTCAAAAAAGAAAATCCGCATAACCAAATGGTTGATTTTCACTCTCTTATTTGGGATTGCTCCGCTGTTTGCAACCTGGATTGTTAGTTCTGAATCCTTTAGTGTCGACGTAATTGTTGGACACGGAGAGCTCTTCTTGATCTCAGCTGTATTAACCGGAGACGCGTTCGGTAGGATATGGCATGCCAAAGCCACAGATGACGTCTTCGCCACGATTTGCCTGGGAGCGTTGGCGCTGATCCTTGCGTATTCCTCCCTTGAATTCGGCAACTCATCGCGAGATCTACTCGCAAGAAGAACAATTACCCCAGATCACGTAAAAGCATCGATTTGGGCGTTCGCGGCCTCGATCGTCACAGGTTTTGTTGCCGTGAGGATGGAGGATTAGTCTCATGGATATCAGCATTGTTCTCCCCATCTTGGCTTCAGCCGCTGCGGTTACGGCATCCCTTGTTAAAAATGCGCTGACTAAAAAGAACGCCCTTTCGATGGTCGTCATCACCCGCCCGGACGGCTCCAAGATCAGCTTGGAGACTGATAAAACCAATCAGGATGAGCTCAAGAAATTAGTGGAACAGATTCTTAGGTCTGAGCCCGGCAGCAAAGAGAACGCAACAACAAGAACTGAGTAGCACCTAACTGGGCCTAATCACCATAGATGCGCTTCGGTCCCCCTAAAAAGCAAATAAGCCTAGTAAATCTTCCTACTGAAATTCTTTGGCCCGCCGATAGATCAGGTATGCCTTTGGCGAACGGAAAAGGAGCGGTTGTCGTTTTCGCCCCCGCGATTGTTCCAGTCCGAAGTTCTGCCCTGAACGAGCTTTGATGTACAAGCGAGCCTATTACCTGTTGTTCGTAGGCTTCTCAGCAATTAACCTTGCCGCCGCCTCACTCCCCACCGGGCCAATCACGCCTGTTGCCAGCGCCGGGCTTCCCTCGCCGCACCCCACAACCATCGACCGCCTTGTCAGCGGACTCGAAAACGGCCAATCGGTAACAATCGACGGTATAGTTCGGTCTGCCCACATGAAGCAAGGTGTCGCCACCCTAGGCCTAGTCAACGGCACCACTGAGTTCGATGTATCACTGCCCGGCAATCCTCTCGGCTATGAAACGCTGGTGGATTTCAGAATTCGCGTTAACGGTATCTGCGGCTCACTTTTCAATCGCAAGCAACAATTGGTCGGCTTTCATTTGAGTACGCCCGACCTCAACCAAATCACCATACTTGAACCAGCTACGCCGGATCCGTTTTCTCTCAAGGTCCAACCAATCGCTGATATCCTTCACTTTCCCCGCGATGGGCTTCCCGGCCACCGCGTCCATGTCCGCGGAATCGTCACCTTGCAGTGGCCCGGTCGAGTCATTTTCATCACCGACCCCACTGGCCCCCTGGCTATTTATACCGACCAAGCCAATCGAGCTCAATTGGGCCAGCAGGTTGAAGTCGCAGGTTTTCCAGCCCAGCGCGATGGTTCACCTTCCCTACAAGACTCCGTGTTCAACGTAGTCGGCAACGCAAACCCAATATCGCCCGTCTCCATTACTCCCCAACAGGCCCTGACCGGAGATGATTCTGGAGCACTTATAGAAATTCGCGGCAAATTGCTCAGTCAGGGCACACAAAATGGCGACAAACTACTTGAACTCTCTTCTGACGGCGTCGTCTACCGCGCACTCCTTCCTGCCGAACTCGACAATTCGAACCTCTCAAATGTCGCCGATAACAGCCTCGTTCGCTTAACGGGCATTCTCTCGGTCAAAGTTGGTCCCGACGGGCAGACACCGTCGGAATTTCGCATTCTTCTGCGCTCCCCCAAAGACTTGCTTGTTCTCGAAACTCCGACTTGGTGGACTCTCGGACATACCTTCACGCTCCTAACCTGCGCAGCCTTGGCAATATTCGTTACGCTCTTCTCGGGCATTACCCTTCGCAGGCGCGTTGCTCAGCAAACTCAAACCATTCGCGAACAACTGGCAAAAGCCGCTAGCCTTAGCGACGCGGCAGACGCTGCCAACCGCGCCAAGAGCGAGTTCCTTGCCAACATGAGTCATGAAATTCGTACTCCCATGAATGGCATCTTGGGTATGACTCAACTCGCACTCGATACCGATCTCACCTCCGAACAGCGCGAATATCTCTCTATGGCAAAAAGCGCCGGCGATGCTCTCCTCAACATCATCAACGATATCCTCGATTTCTCCAAAATCGAAGCAGGCAAGCTCGATCTGGATCCAATACCTTTCTGCGTGCGAGACACCATTGTCGAAACGCTGCGCAGTGTCGCCGTGCGTGCTCACGAAAAAGGGCTCGAAGTGGTCTACTCGGTCGACGACGAAGTGCCCGCAAATCTGGTCGGAGATCCTGGACGGCTTCGCCAAATTCTTCTGAACCTGATCGGTAACTCGATTAAATTCACTCTTCAGGGTGAAATTGCCATTCTGGTTTCCCTCGAACAGCATACCTCCCAAGGTTTCCTACTGCACTTTCTTGTTCGCGATACGGGAATCGGCATCGCGCCAGACAAGCAGGAAGCTGTTTTTGCTCCCTTTTCCCAGGCAGACGGGTCTACCGCGCGCCGCTTCGGTGGCACTGGCTTAGGCCTCACCATCGCCAAACAGCTCGTCAGTATCATGGGCGGCCGCATTTGGCTCGAAAGCGAATTGGGTAAAGGCACCACCTTCCATTTCACTGTTAATTTTGAGCTCGCAAAATCGCAGCCGTTAGTAACCTATCCCGGCGCCGAAAGCTCTCCAAGCCACGAACTGAATGTTTTGATTGTTGACGATAACGCTACTAACCGTCGTTTATTGGAGCTGTTGCTTAGTAGCTGGAAAGTGCGTTATCGCTCGGCATCGCGGGGCGCGGAAGCTCTCCGCCTACTGGCAACGGAATCCTTCTCAACCGTCTTGCTCGATATCCAGATGCCCGAAATGGATGGCTTCGAAACCGCCGCCAAAATCCGTCAGCGTTGGTCATCATCCGAAATCAAAGTCGTCATTCTCGCCTCTCTCGGAGCGCGGGGCGATGCTGCCCGTTGTCGTGACCTGTTAGTTGACGCCTATCTGACCAAACCCATTAAAACTGCCGATTTATTTGAGGTCATTCGCAAACTATCCTCGACTCCGGCCCCAGGCCCACCAAACGTACCCGGCAACTTAATCACACGCCACACTCTTCGCGAACACCGCCCCCTTCCACAAGCGTTGCGTCCGCTTCGCATCCTCGTAGCGGAAGATAATCCCGTTAATCAGGCCCTTGCCCGCCGCATTTTAGAAAAACAGGGCCACACTGTAACCATCGCTGCGAACGGTAGTCAGGCTGTTCAAGTCTTTCATCACGATCACTTCGATCTCATTTTGATGGATATGCAAATGCCCGAGATGGATGGCTATGAAGCGGCCAAGGCCATTCGTCGCCGCGAACCTAGACACCTGCACATCCCCATCATCGCGCTCACTGCCAATGCCATGTCTGGAGATCGTGAACGTTGCCTCGCCTCTGGCATGGACGACTTCGTCTCCAAACCCATCGACATCGTCGAACTCTCCGAAGCGATCCTCCGGCTCTGCCCGGCCTCGTCCCCTGCGCCCGTCCTCTTGCCCTAACGCCTCTTACTTTGGAGGAAACTCGCGCAACCGAATTTTGCTAGTAACCGAACGAAACTGTCCTCGGAAAATACTCCGGCGCCCAAGACCCAACCTGTAGACCGGAAGTGCTCCAGCCCAGGTCTGTCCCCCTCCGCGCCGAATTCCCAGCTCATTGCCTTGCCATAATAACCCAATACGAATGCTCGCTAAATTTATCTTCCCCGGTCTCCTACTCTTCCTTTCCACCGCGTCCGCACAAACCATCCCTACCCCCGAATCCGTCCTTGGCCACAAGCCTGGCGACGATTTCTACCTCGCCAACTACGACGAATCCCGCGATTACTTCCACAAACTCGCCGCTTCTTCTAATCGCATCAAAATCATTTCCGTCGGCAAGACCACCCGCGGCCTCGATTGGGAAATCGCCATCATCTCCTCGCCCCAAAATCTCGCCCAACTCGATAAATACAAGGAGATCGCGCGACGCCTCGCACAGGGTCGCGATCTCACCGACGAACAAGCCAAAGCCTTGGCGCACGAAGGCAAAGCGATCGTCCACATCGACGGCGGTCTCCATTCCACCGAAGTCGCCGGTGCCCAGCAATCTCTCCTCCTCGGCTACAAACTAGTCGCCACTCAGGGCGACCCCGAAATCGACGCCATCCTCGACAACGTCATCCTTATGCTTTGGCCCACCCTCAATCCCGACGGCCAAAACGAAGTGGTCTCCTGGTACCGCAAGAATGTCGGCACCCCCTACGAAGTGAGCCCTCTTCCCGATCTCTACCAGGAATACGTCGGCCACGACAACAATCGCGACGGCTACATGAACAACATGCTTGAATCGCGCGACGTCACCCATGCCGAACTTGAATGGAATCCGGTCATCTTTTACTGCCACCACCAAACCGCGCCCTTCCCAACACGCATCTTCATCCCGCCCTTCACTGAACCCATCTCTTCCAACATCAACCCGCTCATGGGGCGCTGGCTCAACGTCCTCGGCATCAACATGGCCGCCTATCTCGACGAACATCAAATGCCCGGCGCGGTCCATCGCGTGGGCTTCGACAATTGGTATCCCGGTTTTCTCGATTTCACCCACATTTTTCGCAACAGCATTTCATTCTTTACTGAAACCGCGCTCTATCGCTACGCCACGCCGCACTTCTACACCCTCGACGACTTTCCCAAAGACCGCCAGCAACTCACCTCCGAAGTGTTCTACAGCAGTCCCTGGAAAGGCGGTTGGTGGCGTCTTGCCGACGCGGTCCGTTATATGGAAGGCGGATCTATGGCCGTGCTAGACACCGCTGCCAAGTATCGCGAGACTCTTCTTTATAACCGCTACCAAGCCGCGCGCGATAACATCCAGCGCTTCCGCAAAGAGCCTCCATTCGCCTATATAATTCCCCGCGAGCAACGCGATCTTCCCACTGCCTCCACACTCGTTGAAAAGCTTCTCGTCAACGGCATTGAAGTCCACCAGGCTCAGCAATCCTTCACCGCCAATAGCCGCGAATACAAAGGCGCTTGGGTCATTCTCATGGACCAGCCCTTCGCCCCGCTCGTCAAGGAGTTATTTGAGCAGCAGCAATACCCCGATCTCCGCCAAACTCCCAATGGCCCTCCCATTCGCCCTTACGACGTCGCAGGCTGGACCCTTCCCATGCAAATGGGCGTTGAAACCGCGGTCATCTCCCAGCCGCTATCCGACGCTCAGCGGGCCAGTTTAAAGCTCATCAGCCAAGTCACGCCGCCACCGGGAGGCGTCCAAGGGACCGGCACGACTTACTTATTAAGCCATCAGCCAAACGCTTCATTCGCCGCACTAAACGAGATTCTCGCCAGCGGCGGCCAAGCCAGCTTTTACAAAGCAACAGCCTCGAACGGTTTGGAGCCAGGTTCAATTATCGTCTCTGGTATCGATCACGAGCGCCTCGCGTCCATTGCACAGAAACACTCCATCGAAGCCCAGGCCATTACTAAAATACCCTCGGAGGTAGTCGCTACCAAGAAACCGCGCGTTGGTCTCTATCGCTCTTGGACCGGCAATATCGACGAAGGTTGGACCCGCTGGATTCTCGAAAACTACGGCTTTGCGCCAGTCACACTGCGCAACGGCGACATTCAGGCTGGACACCTCCGAGACCGCCTCGACGCGATTATCCTGCCCGATGCGAGCCCAAAACAAATCATCGATGGCTTCGCGCCCGGCAGCATCTCCGGAGAATATGCCGGCGGCATCGGCGAGACGGGAGTCGACGCGTTGCGTGCCTTCGTACGCGGCGGCGGAACACTCATCGCCTTCAATAACGCAGCCCTCATGGCTATTGCCCGCCTCGAACTGCCCGTGGAGAACGTGCTCGAAGGTTTGACTGAAGACCAATTCTACTGCTCGGGATCGCTCTTGCGTGTTGAGCTTCGCGATATGAGTCACCCCGACTCATGGGGCATGCCGCGTGAACCAATCGTCATGTTTGAGCGCGGCCCTGTCTTCGATACCAAAACCGGCTTCCACGGCGTGGTCTTGGCCTCTTACCCAAAGGAACGCAACCCGCTTGCCAGTGGATACCTCCTCCACCCCGAACGAATCCAAGGAAAGGCCGCCGCGCTTGAGGTTTTTGAGGGCGATGGTCGCGTTTATCTCTTTGGTTTTCGTCCACAATGGCGCGGTCAATCGCATGGCACTTACAAACTGGTTTTCAACGCCATCTACGATTCGCCCAGCATGGCCAAGCCCACTTCCTACCAACGACCAGTCGAAACCGCCAGTGCACCACTTGAATCCTGGCGCGCCGCAACTTCCAAAATTCACGACGACCTTGCTCTTTTGCTTGCCGATAATCGAGCCTTCCTTGCTGCTCGTGGTCTCGCCGCCATCGAAGCCCGCAACAAGTTATCGGCCGCCGTCGATCAATTCGAAAAGGAGCGCATCGCCGACATCGACGATACCGCCGCCTCACTCGACGAGGCCTCCCGCCGCAAGGCCGCCCAGTACATCCGCCAGTTGCACCGCCTCGCCGCCGATCTCCGCACGAAAGAGTTCGAGCCGGCCGTCGACGCCGATTCTCTCGCCGAACGCTACAAGTTAGCCGCTCTCAACCAGGAGATCAAGTAACGGTCTCTTTGGCCTTTTACTTACCTGAATCTTCCGCCTCCGTTTGCCTATCTATTAGCCTGTGGCAAACGCAAAGAAAGTCGCCCTCATCACTGGCGCAAATAAAGGTCTTGGATACGAAATGGCTCGCCAACTGGCGCAGGCCGGAGTAACCGTTGTACTCGCCGCCCGCGATCAGGCAAAAGGTCAGGCTGCTGCGGATAAGCTTAAACACGAAGGTCTCGACGTTCAGTTCCTGAAACTGGATGTCACCGACAAAAACGACTACGCCGCGGCAGCAGCCTTCCTCGAAAAAAACTTCGGCAAATTGGACATCCTGATCAACAACGCCGGCATATCTGCGGATGGCCTGGCGGGCACCAGCGTCAGCCAAACTACCGATCAATCACTCCGTAGCACGTTTGAAACAAATTTCTTCGCGCCCATTGAACTCACGCAAGCTTTATTACCTTTGCTGAAGAAGAGCGAGGCCGCCAGAATCGTAAATATGTCCAGCATCCTCGGCTCACAAACTCTCCACGCCGACCCGAACAGCCCCATCTACAACTTCAAGGCTCTCTCTTACGATTCTTCAAAAGCTGCTTTGAACTCCTTTACCATCCATCTGGCGTACGAACTCCGCGACACCAAGATTAAAGTAAACTCCGCACATCCTGGTTGGGTAAAAACCGACATGGGAACCGATGCCGCCCCCATGGAACTTCCGGAAGGTGGCAAAACCGGCGTCGCCCTCGCGCTACTCGATGAAAACGGACCAACCGGTGGCTTCTTTCACCTGGGCCAACCACTCCCCTGGTAAACAGTTCAGAACTTCGACAAATATTTCGCTCATTAGATTCAGCCACTTACCCATAAAATAGGGCTGTTCCCGCGCGCCCACAATCCAGACTGTTGATCGAAAGGCTCTTTATGCAACTCGATCAACCCGAACTCAAACTCCTCGGCAACTCGCAGCGGGATTTCTTCGTCCCGGGCGAGGACCCCGCCGATTTCCAAGCGCTGCTCAGCAGCTTGGTCACCGAATACCAACCCACCACCATCCGTCACCAGGCTCTCGTTGAAGATGCCGCACTCGCCCAATGGATCCTTTGGCGCCGCAACCGCTCGATCTTCCTCCAGGAATCGAACCTCCATGGCGAGTTTCGAGACTTCCTCGATTGGAACCTCGACCGCTTCCATCTCCTGCGCCACATGCAGCAATTCCGCGCCCTCGCCGAACTCACCTGCGCGCGTGCCTTCGCCCGCCTTGACGCCATGCGCCGCCAACAAATCGCCGACCAGCGCTGGCAGATGAATTACGAACTCCGCAAAGCGCGCCTCGAACTCGCTCAACGAAAATACGACGACCGCTGCGCCTCCCAACCAAAGCCCCAACCAACGCCGCCATCACTCACCTGATCGCGCTAATAGTCGCGTCCACTCTCACCGCCGATCGCCAAACCCAAAGTGTCTATTCGCCGCCATAAGCGAAGGGGCCGGACTCCTTTGCCCCACCGGCAAGACCGCTGTCTTCCGTCTCCCTTCCCCCTTCGTTCCGCAAAATTCACCACTTCTTCGCCTGTCTCCCACCGTTCACCGCCACGAGCGAAGGGGCCGGACTTCTTTGTACCCCAACCTCAAATCTTCAAGCGTCCTCAATCCCAACGCAGCGGACAAAGCGGTCCGTCCCCTTTGCGCTCCCGACCCACCACCAACAGCTCTGTCTTGCCTTCCCCTCCTCCGTTCCGCAAAAACCGCCTTTTCTTCGCCATCAGGGAACACTTTGGCTGCGTCATCCGTCTAAGCTGGAGGTTTTATAATGCAATTCGCCCATGCCGTCCTCGCTTTCTTACTAGCCATCCCTCAACCCGCACACACAGTCCGCTGCACCGGTCGCACTGTGGCGCTCAACTCCTTCCTGCTCCAAGTGCCCACACTCAAGGGCGTAGGCGGCCAGCTCACCTTGCTGCGCCTTGCCGAAAATGGCTCTCACGTCAAACCCGGCGATCCCGTCGCCCAGTTCGACGACACTGAGCAAATCCGCCAGGCCCGTGAAGCTCTCGCTAAATTCGACGACCTTTCCCACCAAGTGGACCAAAAGCGCGCCGAACAGCGAAACAACGCCGAAAAGCGCAACTCGGATCTCGTTCAGGCTCAAGCCGATCTGAAGAAAGCTGAGATCGATCTCCAAAAAGGCCCAGTCCTTAGCGATCTTGACCAGCAGAAGAACACCGTTAAGCTCGAAGACGCCCGTGCCCACGTCGCTAGTCTCCTGCGCTCCAACCACTCTCATGACTTGGCTGAAGCGGCTGAACTCCGCGTCCTCGAACTCCAGCGCGATCGCCAGAAACTCATAGTCGATCGCCAGAAATCCAACGCCCAGTTGTTGGCCATTCGTTCCACCATTCCCGGCATGGTCGCTCTGGAAAACACCTGGCGTGGCGGGTCAATGGGGCACGCTCAAGAGGGCGACCGTCTATGGCCAGGTCAACCCCTCCTCCGCGTGTTCGATCCTTCAACCATGGTGGTTCTGGTCTCGGTTGGTGAGCCCGATGGCGCAATCCTCAAGCCAGGCGCCAAAGCTACCATCCACCTCGATGCTTTCCCCGAACTTACCTTCACCGCCCACTTCGATTCCGCCAGTCCCATTGCTACCTCAGCCTTCGATAGCTCGGTCAAGACGTTCACCGCCCGCTTCATTCTCGATCAATCCGACGCTCACTTGTTGCCCGATCTATCCGCCGCTGCTGACATCGAG
>Ga0182012_10001381_pt1 | contig 26675 bp, 26 predicted proteins | sample 612S2SmetaG_FD_120486 | JGI IMG/M metagenome (GOLD analysis project Ga0182012, IMG submission 120486) | Permafrost microbial communities from Stordalen Mire, Sweden - 612S2S metaG | ecosystem: Environmental > Terrestrial > Soil > Wetlands > Permafrost | place: Sweden: Stordalen | collected...
AATCTTCTACTGGCTCGTTCCACAGCCCGGCAGACGGAGTTCGGCATCCGTGCTGCCCTCGGCGCCAGTCCGGGTCGTCTGAGCCGCCAGTTGATTTTTGAAAGCCTGCTTTTGGCTGCCCTGGCAACGCTTGTCGGGTTGCCGCTGGCTCTGTGGGTTGAGAATGTGCTGATTTATTTCGTACCGCCCACAGGAGTGCCGGTAAGTTTCAACGTACATCCCAGCGCCCGGGTCTTCCTGTTTGCCGCTCTGGCCGGCTTGGCCTCCGCGCTGATTGCCGGGATTCCGCCCGCGTATCAGTTGGTGCAGCGCGGCCTGGTGGATGCACTGAAGCAAGGTGGAAGAAGCGGTACACGGAGCGGGCACGCGCAGCGCATCTCCGGGGCGCTGGTGGTAGCCGAAACGGGGCTGGCGCTCGCGGCTCTGGTGACTCTCGGACTGTTTGTTCGGAGCCTTTACGGGTTAGAGAACACTCCGGCCGGTTTCAATCACCGCAACGTGACGGTGGGCCGTCTTTTTCTGTCGACGAACAACTACCAGGCCAGCGAGGAGCAGGAGTTCTCGCGGCGGCTCCGCGAGCACCTGCTGGCCACGCCAGGAGTGACAAGCGCCGCCTATTCCGACTCCATCCCGCTCGGCTTCGGATTGGGAAAGTGGGCCACCGTCGTGGTGGAAGGGTATGCGTCTCGGCCCGGCGAGAACTTGGATCTGCATCACGCCTCGGTGTCGCCCGGCTATTTTGACTTGCTGCGGATCCCGCTTCTCGCCGGCCGCGATTTCCGGGCCGAGGATAACGAAACGGCGCCGCGCGTCATGATCGTCAACGAGTCTTTCGCACGGCGCTTTTTCGACAGCCGCGACCCCGTGGGGCGCCGGGTACAGATTTACGGCAAACCGTTCCAGATCGTAGGAATGGTCAAGGACAGCAAGTACTACAATCTGTCGGAAGCGCCGCAGCCCTACTTCTACATGTCCTTCGACCAACTGCACGACGGCAGTGGCGAAAACGGAGTGGCCCTCTACGTTCGGACCGGCCGTGACGCGCGCGATTTAGTCCCCGTACTCCGCCGCGAGATGTCGGCCATCGATCCAAATTCCACCGGCCTCACGGCTATGCCCTTGTCGGATTACATCTCGGCTGCCTGGTTTGGGTCGCGGATCGCCTCGTCCTTCCTCGCAGTGCTCGGCACCATTTCCCTGCTGCTCGCCGGGGTGGGTCTTTATGGAGTTATGGCTTACTCGGTAAGCCAACGGACTCGGGAAATAGGTATCCGCATGGCGCTGGGGGCCGACCATGGAGGCGTGCTTCGGATTGTCATGAGAGAAGGCCTGCTGCTGGCTTTATTGGGGATCGCCGCCGGCCTCGCCATCGCCCTGGCAACGACCCGGCAGATCGCGCCCCTGCTCTACCACGTCAGTCCAGCCGACCCTGTGAGCATAGCGGGGGCAGCGCTGTTCCTTATTCTGGTTGCGGTGCTCGCGAGCCTGATCCCAGCGCTGCGAGCCACAAGGGTTGACCCGATTCGCGCGCTCCGCCAGGAGTGACGCTCAACAGACACGCGAGCACCGCATTGCCAAATAGACAGGAACCCACCGACAGACCTCTTTACCTCGAAGTGCCGCATTCAGTGCGGCGGATACAACTCTCGATAATTGTGCGCGGATCTAAAGTCAATCATCGATGCCGTTCTGGACAAATGGCGGATGGATCCGCCCTGACGGCGCAGGCTTTACTACTCGCGTCCATGGATCGACTCTTGCAAAGTTGGTCCTGGAAGGTTTGGAAAAACGCTTGAGGGTTCCAAGATCATCAAACCTGGACACGTGGTGAGGAGATGAAGTTAAGCTGCCAACCGACGGCACAGAAGATCGGACGGATGATCGCGCCTCCGGCGCAGATGATGTTGCTGTACCGGCCCAACGTTCAAATTTCTACGTTTTCAAATGATCGTTGACAGGGTTGAAGGTTTCAATACCCCTCTCGCTCCCGACTGACGATAAACGTCGATGGCGTCCGGAATCCACCCGGTCGTAAAGTCGTCTACACGCGGAAGCGCCATCTGGAACAGCCCACATTCTAGCCACTGGCTCGCCAACTCCTTGCCCAATTTGAAAATTCGAACCCATCGAAGTTCTTTCCGTAAGATGCCCGCACCGTCCGACGCACCCTCGAAGTTCGTTCCGTAAAACCGAAAGGAGAAGAAAACATCCCACCAATCTCCACCCCGCTTCGCGTCCATCCGCCTCCTGCCGGTGCCCGAAGTTCGTTCCGTAAAACGCCATTCTTCACTTCTCTATTCTTCGCTTCTACATGCTTCTTTTTTCCCAGTCACAGCTTTTCAAAAAAAATCTTTTATATTCTTTTCAATCACTTCCAAGCCTTTTTCTGTCCGTCGCGAACTGCCCTGAATCAGAATCAAGGCAGAAATCATGCTTTCCCATTCCGAAAATCTCGACTCCTCCACCGTTGTTGTGGAAGACGTTGTGGACGACGTCGTCGACGAAACTCCATCCCCCGAAGCTGCGGCTGCAGAAAAACGTCTTCCCGAGCAAAAAATCTTGCTCGGCACCCACGCTCACACTCTCATTCTGCCAGCCGAGAACCACCCTTCTTTTCCTCTTCGTTCTCAAAACCGCGCAAGCCGAACGGCACCGCATCCGCACGCAAACCGAATTCAATTTCTATATCCACAGCATCGGCGGCTCGGCGAGGCTTCAGCACTTCGGGTTAGTATATTCCTGCCCGTCGCGGCCGAAAAAGTGGCTTCAAGCCTTAGAAAACAATAAGAAAAGTCGCAAATTGGCTTCGTTCCGCAAAAAACATAAATTTGGGTCAGCCGGGCCGAAAAAACATTGTTAGAGCGAAGCGACGGCCACGTGGTGGCACGACTCGTGTCTGGCGGTTTCACATGCGCCACCTAAGCTCAACAATGATCTGCGAAGCAGGTAGGGCAGGGGTTCGTCGGCATGCGGCCTGACGGCGCTGGAAGTTCTACGTCGCGCTTCCCAATTCGGCGCGAATGGCGCTAGCGATGCGGCTGGTCCAGGTTTCCACTTCTTCATCGGTCTTGGCTTCGATCATGACGCGCGCCAGTGGCTCGGTGCCCGAGAAGCGCACCAATACCCGGCCACTGCCTGCGAAAGCCTTCTCAGCCGCCTGGATCTCAGCTTGCACCGTAGCCAGCTCGCCGAGCGGGCGCTTTGTCTTCACGCGGATGTTTACCAACTTCTGCGGAAAGGTTTTCATCTCGCTTAGAAGTGTATCGAGCGGCTTGCCAGAACGATGCATGATTTCCAGCACTCGCAAGGCGGTTAGCAGCCCGTCGCCGGTGGTAGCATGGCGCAAGAAAATAACGTGGCCGGACTGTTCGCCGCCCAACGCCGCACCGCGCTTCAGCATTTCCTCCAAAACGTATTTATCGCCTACCGGCGTTCGCAGCATTTGGATGCCGTGCGCGGTAAAAGCTTTCTCCAAACCGAGATTCGACATTACCGTTGCGACGACAATATCACCAGTCAGGTGCCCGGCCTGCTTCAGGCTTACGCCCGTGAGAAAAAGCACTGCATCGCCATCGACAATCCTGCCCGAGCCGGAGACGAACAACGCGCGATCGGCATCGCCATCAAAGGCAATCCCCAAGTCGGCGTTAGTTTCGAGTACGCATTGGCGAAGCTTGTCAAGGTGGAGAGAACCGGAATCTAAATTGATGTTGCGGCCATTCGGCGAATTACCGATCCAATCGACACGCGCGCCGAGGCGTTCGAATAAGCGTGGCGCCACTTCCGTCGCTGCGCCATTGGCACAATCGACGACCATCTTGAAAGGAAAGCTGCCGCTGACGGTGGACGCGAGATAGTCGGTATAGAGATTATCGAGAGCTGCATCCACGGTAAGCTTTTTAGGTTCGGCGGGCTGGCCGGAGTTGAGCCACTGCGCCATGAGCTCTTCAATATGTATCTCCACGTTGTCGGGTAACTTGTAGCCCGAGTGGCTGATAGCTTTGAGGCCGTTGTCTTGGTACGGATTATGGGAAGCCGAGATCATCACGCCTGCCACGAAAGGGCCAGTGCGGGTCAAATAGGCGACGCCAGGGGTGGTGATGATGCCGGCAAAGCGCGTATCGACGCCAGAACGAGCGAGACCACCCGCCACCTGCTCAGCAAGCCAGGGACCGCTTTCGCGCGTATCCATGCCGATAACGACCTCGGCGGTACCGGCGGGAATATCTTCGGGGTGCGTTTCCTGCGCCCAATTGCCCAGCGCAACGCCCAGAGCGTGGGCAGTGCGCGCATCCATGGGCGGTTCGCCGGCAACGCCGCGAATCCCGTCGGTTCCGAATAACTGTCTGGACAAATATAACTCCGCTAAATGGATTAAGACCTGACTACCATTGTGATACGCGCGGCTGGTACCAGCCTTTGCCTAGCACTTCTATCGAGAAATAAAACGCGGGGGATTAGAATCGGTAATGGGTTAGTGAGGGCATGAACATTTCGGTTAAGAGCGAATACGCGCTCAAGGCGATATTCGATTTAGCGGCGCAGTCTTTGGCAATACCGCAAGGTTCGACCATGCCGCCCGTGAAGATTGCCGATATTGCCAAGCGCCAAAAGATTCCTCAGAAATTCTTAGAATTAATTTTAGCGGGATTGAAGCAGAACGGCTTTGTGGATTCGCGGCGCGGTGCGGAAGGTGGTTATTTGCTGGCGAAACTACCAGACGCCATAACCGTGGGCGAAGTGCTGCGTGCCGTAGAAAGCACGCGTAATGGCGGCAAGCGCAGCAAAGAGGATCCGTTTGGGCCGATCTGGCAAAAGGTGGACGCGGCGGTTTCGAGCGTTCTGGATGAAACCAGCTTTGGCGAATTGGCCCGTAGTTGGAAGGCGAAGAACGCGAAGTATATTCCCAACTGGGAAATTTAGGAGTCTTTGGTGATTTTTCAAGATAATTCGTTGAGTATCGGGCGTACCCCGCTGGTGAAGCTGAATCGGGTGGTGGATGGCGCGCAGGCCACCGTGCTGGCAAAAATTGAGGGGCGAAATCCGGCATATTCGGTTAAGTGCCGGATTGGGGCGTCCATGATTTGGGACGCCGAAGAGCGCGGAGTTTTGCGTCCGGGCAAAGAAATTGTCGAGCCGACGAGCGGCAACACCGGCATTGCGCTGGCCTTCGTAGCGGCGGCGCGCGGCTATCCCGTAACCTTGACCATGCCTGAAACCATGTCGTTGGAACGGCGCAAGGTGTTGAAGATTTTCGGCGCGAACCTGGTATTGACCGAAGGTTCCAAAGGAATGAAGGGGGCCATTGCAAAGGCCGAAGAGATTCATGCCTCCGACCCCGACCACTATTTCCTGCCGCAGCAGTTCGACAATCCAGCCAATCCGCGCATCCATTTGGAAACGACGGGGCCCGAGATCTGGCAGGATACCGGCGGCGCGGTGGACGTGTTTGTGGCGGGTGTGGGCACGGGCGGCACCATTACCGGCGTCTCGCGCTATATTAAGGGCGTAAAGAAACATCCGTTGCTGTCGGTGGCAGTCGAGCCCGTGGCAAGCCCGGTGATTACCCAGACGTTGGAGAGACACGAAGTGAAGCCGGGGCCGCATAAAATTCAAGGCATTGGCGCGGGTTTTGTACCGAAGAATTTGGATTTGTCGCAGATCGATCGCGTGGAGCAAGTGACGAACGAGGAGTCCATCGAAATGGCGCGGCGCATGGCGCGCGAAGAGGGCATCATTTGCGGCATCTCGTGTGGAGCGGCGACGGCGGCGGCTGTACGAATCGCCAAGGAACCGGCCATGGCTGGTAAAACCATAGTTGTGGTATTGCCCGATGGCGGCGAACGTTACCTGACCTCGGCATTGTTCGAAGGAATGTTCGACTAATTTTTCGAAAAATGGCCCGAAAATTTACCGGCTGCGTAACCCCGAGGGCCCTTCGCTTCGTTTATATGTTATCCCCGTAACAGGCGGGCGCTCTTCCCCAAACCCGAAACCCCGAGCGCCCGCCACCCCCTCCTCAAAGTGCGCTAATTTAGGTGCCCAGAAAATGCAACTCGCCAATAATATCTTGAGCCAATGGGGTCCGGCGCTCTTAGTGTGCTTTACAGTGGTTATCGGGTTGGTATACCAGAATACACGGATCAGTGACCTGAAATGGTCCATGGATAAACGCTTCGACGATTTGAAGGACTATATTAGGTCCGAGTTCAAACGCGTGGATGAACGAATCGACCGCTTGGAAAGCCCCATCGCGCGTAAGTAATCATTGAGACTGCGCAGGTTTCAGTAGACCACGCGGCTTTGCTCAGTTCCCTTATTCGCCAGTAGAAAACGCGCTTCCGGCGTCGATCGAAAACCCATCACGAGTTGAGCAAGATATTCGCCGACAGCAGGGCCGTGCTTGAAACCGTGGCCTGAGCCGCCACCGGCTAGCCATACGTTCTCATGGTGAGGATGTCGGTCGATGATGAAATCGCCGTTGGAGGTGTTTTCATATTGACAAACCCGGCTCTCGACAATCGGTGCGTCGGCGAGTGCCGGAAAACGTTCCGCAAGGTAGGCGCGCATCTGAGTGATCGTCGCGGCCGAAACGATACGCTCGGCGGTATCCGGATCGATAGGTGGACCGTGCCGGTCACAAGCGAGCTTGAAACCGCGAGTTTCAAGATCGGGGAAACCATACATGCCACGCTGCGCGCTGAAATCGAGCCAAATGGGAAGTTGTGGAGGTTGGAAACGGAGATCACCGGGCGGGATACCGAAGAATAGAATCTCCTGGCGAGTGACAAATAGGCGTGGTCCCAGCAGATCGGGAAACAGCTTGCCGAGCCAAGGGCCGCACGCGTATATCAGTATGTCCGCGCCGGCTCTCTCTTGTTCGGGCGGGCGTAACGCGGCCTGCTTATAAGTGCCGCCGATCCTAACAAATTCTTCAACAACGGCTTGCACCGCTTGTCGCGCCATCAATGCGCCGGCCTCCTCCTCAAAGATCGCGCCCATTCCGGAGGGAACATTGATTTGCGGAAACCGGCTTCGAACCTGCTCGGGTGAGAGATCTTCGAAGGCGATACCGGCGTTGCGCAACGACACCCGGCTCGCCGCGGCGTGTCCGTCGCCGGGTTCAGTGAGCCAAAGAACACCCGTCGGTTGAAAGAGATTTGGGCGGCCAATCGAAGAGAAGAAATCGAGCCACAGAGCCAATGACCGCTGAGCGAATCGCGTGTATAGTTCGTCAGCCCCATAGGAGCAACGGATAATCCGTGATTCGCCGCCGCTGCTGGCACGCGAATGAGCGGGGCCGTATGGGTCCAACAAAGTAACCGCGTGTCCCGCCCGCCGCAGCGTGCAGGCAATCCAAGCGCCGAAAACTCCAGCGCCCGCCACCTTGAATGAAAGTGTTTTCGAATTTATTGAATCCATGTTTATTTTCGCCGAATCCCACCGCATGGAAAAGGAGTGTAACTTTGTGGTTACTATTTCAGTAGAGCAGTACAACCTCGTTTACAACGCGTTTTCCTTCACGATTGCGGTTATGGGTGCTGCCACGGTTTTCTTCTTCCTGAACCGCGGCCAGGTATCCCCAACGTATCGAACGGCAATTTCACTCACGGGTCTGGTGACCCTCATCGCGCTGTACCACTATGTACGTATTTTCAATTCGTGGGAGGCGGCTTTTTCGGTGTCGAACGGCGTGATTAGGGCTACCGGCGCGGAATTCAACGACGCCTATCGCTATGTCGATTGGCTGCTAACCGTGCCGCTCCTCTTGATCGAACTCATTCTTGTGATGCGTCTTCCCAAGGGCGAATCCGCCGGCAGAGCCACTAAGTTAGCTCTATTGGCGGCCGTCATGGTGATTCTCGGATATCCAGGAGAGGTCTCTAGCGAGAATGGCACCCGCTGGATGTGGTGGGCGCTTTCCATGATTCCATTCTGCATTATTGTTTTTGACCTATTCTTTGGCCTGAAGAAATCCATAGACGCCCAGCCTGATGAAGCGCGGGGCTTGGTAAATGTAGCTCGCTTCACCACCGTAATCTCGTGGTGCTTCTATCCACTCGTCTTTACTCTGCCGATGCTGGGACTCGTGGGCGGTTCTGCCAAAGCTGCGGTTCAGGTTGGTTATACGATTTCAGATATCGTTGCTAAAGCAGGCTTCGGTGTGCTCATTTACATGATCGCCTTGCGCAAGTCCGAGGCCGAAGGATTTACTCCAGGCGCCGTTAGCACGCAAACGGGATATACCTCGCGAGCGACTGCCTAGCGGCATTGAGGTCTAAAGACCGTGGAGGTGATTCCACGGTCTTTAGCCACCCTATGATAAGGATAAAAAATCCAGCTTGCAATGTAAGTCCAGCTTCACGATTCGTTACCAATCACGATCTGATTATCCTCGGAGGAGGCTGCGCGGGACTGAGTTTAGCTATGCGCCTCGCCGCGCTTGGTCAAGACTGTCCGAAGACGCTCATCTTGGAGCGGCGTGCTGATTACACCTACGACCGTACATGGTGCTTCTGGGGTGATGTTTCTCCCTCGGTCAGTCGTTTGACTGAACACCGATGGCCAACTATTAAGTTGCGAAGTGCCGATAGGCATATCGAAGTGGATTGCCACTCCATGCCTTACCGGATGATCAGCGGCTCGGGATTCTATCGTGCCGCGCTTAAAGCGATTGAGCAATCGGTGAGGATCGATCTGCGATTGGGCGTATCTCAATCCTCCGAACCTCGCAAACTGAACGGCCGGTGGCATATCCAGACCTCGGACGCAATTTATGGCGGCGCCTTGCTGGTTGATACCAGACCCATCCCTAACCCGGCGGCTGAAAACGCCCTCCTATGGCAATCCTTTTCCGGGCATGAGATAGAGTGTGACGCCGAGGTGTTTGATCCTGCCTGTGCGGATTTGATGGACTTCACCGCTGCTGACAGCACCGCAGTCCATTTCAACTATGTCTTACCCTTTTCACCGACCCGCGCGTTGGTGGAAACAACGGTTCTTAGCCCCGAGCGAATCGGGTACGGCGCTCTTTCAGGAAAACTCCATGACGCGATAGCCGGCCGGCTCAACGGAAATAGCTTCCGAGTTTTACGCACGGAGAGTGGTGTCCTGCCGATGGGAGGCATGCCCCGTCGCGCTGGCGGCGATGCCACCTATGTCAGGGCTGGCCTCACTGCTGGCGGCGCCCGCGCCAGTACCGGCTATGCCTTTCAACGCATACAGACCTGGGCCGATAGCTGCTGCCAATCCATTTGCCGGCTCGGAGTTCCCACCCCCCACTCACCCGACCCACTTTTGCTGCGAGGGTTGGATCGATTATTTGTTTCGCTGCTCCGCTCCCACCCTGAGATTGCTCCCTCGCTATTTCTTTCTTTATTCGAGAAGACCCGCTCGGAACGACTAATCCGTTTTCTAAGCGATCGTGGCACGCTATTCGACTATGCGGCCATCGCCGCTGCTCTGCCTGCACGCCCTTTTCTTGCTGAGATACCAAAAGCGGTCTTGCGGAAATCTCGCCAGCCCGCCGGCAACTTCACGCTTCTTCAGCGAGTCGATCACTGGCTGGGCCTCCGAAACTCATGAAGGCTATAAAACTTCAGGGACGGGCGTTTGGCTTCGTTGCCATTGGCATCGCTTTGGCGGCCAAGGCCATTCCGCGCTTTGACGAACAGTCTGAACTTCTGGTATTAGCGGTATTGATTTTGCTGCTCGGAGTGCCGCATGGCGCGCTCGACACTGTGTTTGCTCATGATCTTTACAGCGTCCGCACTGCCAGAGACTGGCTGATTTTGACGTTCGCCTATTTACTTCCCGTGATGATGGTCGTCGGGCTGTGGCGGGCCACGCCTCTGCTGTTTTTAGCTTTGTTTCTCGTGGTCTCAATGGTCCATTTTTCCGGTGATCCCACGGCTGGCACGCCGCTAGTTACGCGCATTTTGTTTGGCGGAGCCATCCTTGTATTGCCTGCTCTTCTGCATGCCGCGGATTTAGTACGGCTCTTCTCTTTTTTGACGGGTTCGGAGGCGGCCGCTAGGGCGGCTTCGTGCCTCCACGCGCTCGCCTTACCTTGGCTTCTTGCGGTAACCCTCGCGCTAGGGGCCGCCGCGTATCGTTCTCTTTGGCTTACCGTGTTGGAATTTGCCGCACTCGCGCTACTCGCCATCTTCGCGCCGCCGCTTGTCGCCTTCACCATTTTTTTCTGCGGCATGCATAGTGCCCGTCACATTCTCCGAACGTTCGAATATGCGGGCCGCTCGTCTCCGCGTTTTCTATTAGCCGCGTGCCTTGCACCGATGCTGGCCGTTTTAGTGATGTCGGCGCTCGCCATGGCGTGGCTCCGCCAGGTTCCCGTGGAACCGCGCGTGGTTCAAATTGTGTTTGTCGGGCTCGCGGCCTTGACCGTTCCTCACATGGCGCTAGTCGAGCCTGTTCGCTTCTCCGGTTGGGAAAAAAGAGCTGTCGCCGGCTGAGCCTCCTACCACTCTCTAATGCTCGCCAACACCGGAGCCCATTCCCTCGCTCGCGGATCAATCAGTTCGATGTGTCCCGCGCCCTCCAACACTGTCAGTTTCGCGTGAGCAGAGGCGCTGGCAAAACGCTCGCTGATTTCGAGAGGAACATCGGCATCGGCCGTGCCATGCACCAGATGCTGCGGCACTTTCATCGGCAGCAGTTCAATCGGTGAGGCGTACGCGTATCGCTCCGGCACTTGCTCGGGAGACCCTCCCAAAAATTCCTCCACCACCGAGTTACCCAGCTTCATCTCCCAGGCGCGTCGCAAATCGCATACTCCCGCTAACGAGGCCACCCCAACAAGCGATAGAGCATTTTGCGCCGCCGCCCAAAGAGCCAAGTGCCCACCCGCCGAATGCCCAACTAGAACCGTGCGGGAAGCGTCGAGCTGGTAGCGCGCCGCCAGTTTGTCCAGATACAGGGCCCCCGCCAGCACGTCTTCGAGTGTTCCCGGCCAACCGCCGCCGTCCTCTCCGAGACGCCGATATTCCAGACTCCAAGTGGCGTACCCTGCGCCGGTTAAAGCGGCACAAAAATGTCCGGCATGTGTCAGATCGTATTTAACCCGCCAGAAACCTCCGTGAAGGTAGATCACGGTGGGGTGCGGGCCGTCTCCCTTGGGCATTCGCAAATCGCCAAACTGATTCGCCTTTGTGCCGTAGGGGATGCGCGCATCGGCCGGCGGCGCAGGCAGGTCTTCTATTCTTATCATTGCTTCATCAGAGTAACCGCTTTCACCTGAAACTGATGAACTCCCAGGGCGACACCTCACTCCCGCGCACCACGGTCACCTCGATCAAGACTGGGCAGTTCGCTCTAAGCCCACCCTGCAAAACCGGCTTCAGGGCCGCGGGCGAACCCACCCGGTGAGCCTCAACGCCAAACGACTCGGCTAGCCTCACAAAATCGGGGTTCTGCAATTCAGCGCCCATCACACGATGATCAAACCCTATTTGCTGATCGCGCAGCACGTTGCCGAACGCATTGTTGTTGAACACCAACGTGACTAGATTGATTTTTTCCTGCACCGCCGAAGCGAGCTCTCCGGGCGCAAAAAGAAATCCGCCATCGCTGCTGGCGCAAATCACCGCCTTATCCGGATGAGCCACCTTGACTCCTAATGCCGTGGGGAAACCATATCCCAAAGTGCCGGAGAATGCTTCCGTGACATAAGTCCTGGGTTCGAAAACGGGGAAGGCATACCAAGACGCAAAGCCGATCTGATTCACCTCTCGCACAAAGAAACCATCGCGCGGCAACACTTCGCGGATCACTTCCAGGTATCCCACCATCGGCTGAATTTTCTGAATGGCGTCCGCGGCAAGTTTTTTCGCGTCCGCGATATACGCTCGTTCGCCGCTCGGCTTCCTGCCCAAACGGAGGAGCGCATCGAGGAGCGCTTGTGCTGCCAGGGCAGAATCGGCGACTACCGCCACATGCGGCCGCAAGCGCCGCATCTCCTGCGGATCGATATCGATACGGATGAGGTCCGGCGGAGCCTCGGCCACGTCCTGATACTCCATATAATTCTTGGTCCAACGAAGATAGGGAAGTTCGAGGCGTGAACCGATGCCGAGCAAAACATCAATCTTCGGCCAAAGCCGCGAGGCAGCATAATTCGAAAGGCCAAGTTCGTGATCTTCCGGCATAATGCCACGGCCGCCACGAAAAGATGTAACGGGCGCATCGAGCGCTTCGGCCAAAGCTCGGACTTCAGCAACCGCGTGCTGCGCGCCGCTGCCTACCATGATGAGCGGGCGTTTAGCGCCAGCAAGCAACTCAGCGGCGTTCTCAATGGTGTCGAGTTCAGGCACCAACGGTGGATCTATGTGCGCTGGCTGTGCCTCTCCCACCATTGCACTACTCGCTAGCACATCCCAGGCAATCTCGACCGCCACCGGACCGCGCCGGCCGGAGAGCATCTGCCGGAACGCTTCGTTGATAACGGCCGGGGCATCTGCCGGCCGGTCGATCCTTTCAGCCCACTTGACGATAGAACGAAGGGTTGCGAGTTGATCGGGCATTTCATGCAAGTGCCCGCGGCGTTTGCCGATAAACGGCGTGGAAACCTCACCCGTAATACACAGCACCGGAGCATTGGCGGCCCAAGCCGTGTTCAGCGCAGCGCCCGCGTTCAGAATCCCAGGGCCGGGGACAACCGAGAAGACGCCCGGTCGCCCGGTGGACGCCGCGAAACCGTAAGCCATGTAGGCGCAGCCCTGCTCGTGACGCGCGGCGACCGTCCGAATAACATGTTGACGCCGGTGGAGCGCATCAAATAGGGGATACATCTGCACGCCCGGCAGTCCGAAAACAGTGCGGACACCATTCGCTTCGAGTGCCGCTACGATGGCATCGCCGGCGGTCATCCAGATAGACATCTGGCTTTATTTTGCAATAAGTCAACTCCGCTTTGACGTGGATAATGGGAATTCCATTGTTGACCAACATGAAACTTGCATGGATCGCCATAACCTTCTGGTTCAGCCAGGCCGCCGCGCTGCCGCAATCCTCCTTTGCTCCCCTCGATACCTGGAAGATGGCTGTAGTCAATGGCGACGAAGGCGCTTTGCAGAAACTCTACAGCACGAACCCGGAAGCACTTACGCAAACCGGTAAAGACCGCATCGCACTCAAAGACGAGTGGTCGTTCTGGGCGCAGTTGAAAAGCGGCGGTATGACCCAGTTTAATTCGCGCTTGCTTGAGATCTCCAAGGGCAAGGACAACACCCAACTGGTGTTGCGGATCTCGGTCACCTCAGGCGGTGCGCTTAAAGTTCTCAGCATGCGTCAAGCATGGGTACAGCAAGCCGATGGTTGGAAGATTGTAGCCTCGCGGCGCAGTGCTGCCTTCGTGGACGAACAAACGCGCCGATTGCCACAGCCCGCCGCTCCGAACGTGAACTTATATTCCGACCCCGGGGAAGCACAAGCGGAAGTCCAGGCTGCACTCGCTCGAGCTTCCAGGGAAGGGAAGCGCGTCATCGTAATTTTTGGTGGCAATTGGTGCTACGACTGCCACGTGCTCGACGCCACGTTCCACTCCAAAGCCTTCGCGGCGCTGGTGGATGCGAATTACGTCGTTGTCCACATCAACATCGGCGATGAGGGCAAAGACAACAACGATCTGGCTGCGCGGCTAGGAGTGGCGCTCGATAAAGGCGTTCCTAGCCTGGGGGTGCTCGATCCCGACGGAAAAGTTGTCTACGCACAAAAGGAAGGCGAGTTCGAATCCACTGTCAAGATTGGGACCGCGGAAGTGCGCGCCTTCCTCGAAAAATGGCGTCGTAAAGGCTGAAAAAAACGGCTACGCGTCAAACCTCTTGAAAATTAAACACCCGTTTGTGCCGCCAAAGCCAAAACTATTCGAAAGTGCATATTCAATGTCCAGAGGCCGCGCCTTGTTTGGCACATAATCCAGATCGCAGTCCGGGTCGGGAACGTCGTAGTTGATTGTCGGGGGTGCAATGCGGTCGCGAATCGCCAAAACGGTGACCCCCGCTTCCAAACCCCCGGCGCCGCCTAACAAATGTCCCGTCATCGACTTGGTCGAACTCACCGCCAACTTCGCCGCGTGTTCGCCGAAGGCCCGTTTGATGGCCAGCGTTTCGGCCCGGTCGCCCAACTCGGTTGACGTGCCGTGCGCGTTTATATACTGAATCTGCGTTGGCTCTATGCCCGCGTCCTTCAAAGCATTGCGCATTACCCGGTAACCGCCGTTGCCGTCCTCCGGTGGAGAGGTGATGTGATAAGCATCCGCGCTCATGCCGTAGCCAACAATCTCGGCCATAATGGGCGCTTGCCGACGGCGTGCGCGCTCCAGCTCTTCCAAAACTAAAATACCCGACCCTTCGCCGATCACGAATCCGTCCCGGTCTTTGTCCCACGGGCGCGAGGCGCGCTGTGGCTCTTCATTACGCGTGGAAAGCGCTCGCATGGCGGCGAATCCACCCACCCCCATCGGCGTGATGCACGCTTCGCTGCCGCCGCAAATCATCACATCCGCATAACCATGCTGAATCAAGCGGAATGAATCGCCAATGGAATGCGCGCTAGTGGTGCAGGCCGTGGCAGTGGCCGAATTCGGCCCCTTGGCGTTATAGCGGATCGACACATAGCCGCTAGCCAAATTAACAATCACCGCCGGAATGAAAAACGGCGAAATGCGGCTCGGACCACTATCGAGCAGCTTTTTATGCTCGCGCTCAATCACCTCAAAAGCGCCAATGCCGCTGCCGATATATACCCCAACGTTTTCCGAGTCTTCCTCGGTAACTTCCAAGTTCGCCGATTGAACCGCAAACTCGCTAGCCGCCATCGCAAACTGAATGAAGCGGCCCATCTTCTTCACTTCTTTTTTCTCAACGTAAGCGTATGGGTCAAAATTCTTGACCTCGCCGGCAATGCGTGCGGCGTATTCGCTGGCGTCAAACTGGGTAATCGGCGCAACACCGCTCTCGCCGTGCTGCAAAGCCTTCCAACATTGTTCTGTGCCCGTGCCGACCGACGAAATCAGTCCCACTCCGGTGACAACTACTCTTCTTTGCGCCATGGGAAACGCAGCGGCTTATTTCTTTTTCGACTCGATGTAGTCGATGGCATTTTGCACGGTTTTGATCTTTTCGGCGTCTTCGTCCGGGATGTCGAGGCTAAACGCTTCTTCAAAAGCCATGACGAGTTCCACGATGTCAAGCGAATCGGCGCCCAGATCGTCGACGAACGACGCGCTCGGCTCAACCTGGTTCTCGTCCACCCCCAGTTGTTCCACAATAATCTGTTTTACTTTTTCTGCTACCGGCATTTAAATTTATATTCTCCTGTGCTTCCAGGTGCGCTGGCTGGCCATAGCCGCTCCATGCGAAACCCAACACACTAAGCTACCGCATCGCCCGAAAAATCGCTGGGCATTTGGCGTCGCGACTAGTCTTTTGCAAAGCTATACCAAATTCTAGCGGATCGGGCACGTAGAATGAAAACTTGTCGCATCGGCGAATCATTTACCTGCACGGGTTTGCCTCCAGCCCGCAATCGAAGAAGGCGCTCTTTTTCGCGGGGAAACTGGCGGCTGAGGGTTTTGCCGTCGAAGTTCCGGACTTGGCGGCTGGTGACTTTGAGCATCTGACGATCAGCAGGCAGCTGCGCATTCTGGGAGAGTTGCTGAAGCAGGAACGGGCGACGTTAATCGGATCGAGCTTAGGTGGATATCTGGCGGCGCTGGCCGCCGTGCGGCATCCGCAAGTGGAAAAAGTGATCCTGCTGGCGCCCGCGTTCGGTTTTTATGACCTCTGGCAAGCGGAAATGGGGGAAGAAAAATTCCAGAAATGGAGAGAAAACGGGACAATTTCCATCTTCCATTATGGAGAGGGGAAAGATCTCCCTCTGGCTTTTGACCTAATGGAGGATGCTGCTCGATACGAAGCTTTTCCAAATCTTCGCCAATTGGGTTTGATTTTTCATGGCGTGGACGATCGGGTAGTACCGGTGAATCAATCGCGCGGTTTTGTTGCGGGTCGGAAAAATATACAATTATTGGAATTTCAATCTGGACACGAAATGACGGACGTATTGGACGATATGTGGAGTGTAGCTAGGGCGTTCCTGGTAGCGCTCTAGACTGGACCAAAGAGTTTACAAATGGTGCGATAACAGATCGCGATAGGCGAATCGACGCCATTTGAAGTTGGAATCGGGTAGACTGGTAGTACCGATCATGAATGGGCAATAATTCTTTGCAACTGTGATTTTCGGTATGACGTCCTACCATCGAGCCCTCGTATTGAGCAGGTGTGATCTCACAAAAGGGAACAGGTGAGCGTGTCTTTAAGCAGCATGGTAGAACAAAAGGAAGCGCCGAGCACAAATATGGAGCCTAGACCAGGTCAAACAGACGTAAAGCTCCTGATGACGACGGACATCGAGTTGCCTTGGTATAAGTCTGTCTTCAAGAGTATTGGTGAGGCAATCAATCCTCCGAAGCTTCCTCCATTGGAACTGACCTCGCGCCCGCTGGAAGGCGAGGAGTTGGCTAATTTTGAAAAGATTGAACAGCCGTGGTTTAAATCGCTGATTAGCAATGTTCGCGATCTAATTAGTCCACCCAAGCTTCCGCCGTTGGAAGTCACGTCCAAAGCAGTGGAGGTCCCCGAAATCTGGGGTGCCTACGGTGGCGGGCAAGGCCGCTCATTTCTCGCGTCGGTCCTCCTCCAGATAGGCGTAGTTGCTTTGATTTTTGCAATTTTTCAGGTGCCTGCAGTGGCGAAGAAGGCCAAACAGGTTACCGATCTTTACTTCCAGCCCGTTCAAGAGTACAAACCGAAGCTTCCCAAGGCGGCCGAAAAAGCCGGCGGGGGTGGGGGTCAGAAGGATTTGAAACCGGCCAGCCATGGCGAAGCGCCGAAATTCGCCCGCAAGCAGTTTATGCCGCCAGCGCTGGCGATTCCGCATCCGCAACTGCCGCTGGTGCCCACCATTACCGCTCCCGCGCCGCAAATTGTCGCGGACCAATACGGCGATCCGCTCAGCAAAATGGATGAAAGCAGTTTTGGCAATGGCAGGGGTACCGGTTTGGGCAACGGTAACGGTGATGGCTATGGCCCCGGTGACGGTCACGGAACGGGCGGCGGCGCCTACCGAATCGGTGGCGATGTCTCGGCACCGGTGCTGATTTCCAAGATTGAGCCTGAATATTCGGAAGAAGCCCGCAAAGCGAAGTATTCGGGAAGCGTTTTGCTCTCGATCATAGTCGACCAGAATGGCTTGCCGCGCGATATTAAAGTGGTTCGACCGCTCGGTTTAGGGCTCGATCAGAAAGCTATTGAAGCTGTCATGAAATGGCGCTTCCGCCCGGGCATGAAAGGCGGACGCGCGGTGTCCGTTCAAGCGCAGGTAGAAGTCAGCTTCCGCTTGCTTTAAACGCTATATTCGCGCTCGCGTTTAGCGAGGCAATCCGCGCAGGGGCAAATTCTGCGCAGATGATCGAACGAATAGATCCCGGTGGTATGCCCGTCATTCCAATTAATCCGCACCGCATATTGCCCCACCTCTTCCACTGAATTCATCTTCAACGATGGCTTATACATAGGAAAAAGTTCCTGCTTCGCGTAGTTAGTCCTCTGCGGTGGAGTGCCGTGTGCTCCCGTGCAAGTCGCACAAGGGCATTCGTCGCGCAAATACGAAAGCGTGTAATCGCTGTGGTGGCCATCTCGCCAATCGATCTTAATGCCGCTGGACTTGGAAATAGCGATGTGTTCCGGATCGAGTTCTACTTGAATTTGCATTGAGATTTAGGTTGCGCTTTGCATGCGCTCGATGTCGCGCACTCCTGGAATGCGGCGAAACGCGTTTATTACCCGCTCCAGTTGCTTCTTGTCGCGCACATCCATGGTAATTTCGATGATGGCGCTGTCGTCGGTGCGCTTGTCGTCCGCGCGCGCTTCTAAGGTTCGAATGTTACTTGCTTCCGCGCTCAGGATCGACGTGAGCTGATGCAAAATGCCGGGGCGATCGTCGGTATGGATCATAACCCGCACGGGCAACGGATCGTTCGCGCTGCGGGCCCAGTCCACTGCAATTTTGCGTTCGCTCTCATACATCAGCTTCTGTACGTTGTTGCACTGCACCGAATGCACCGCAATGCCTTTGCCGCGCGTAATGTACCCCACAATCGGCTCGCCGCGCACCGGATTGCAGCATTTGGCGCGATAAACCAGAACATCGTCCGCGCCTTTTACATGGATCACCAGATCTTGATCGCCCAAGGGCGATCCGGGCGAAGGCTGCGTTCCCTTGCCGGCAGGCGGTGCAATCGGCTCTTCGGGCGGTGCTTGCCGCACTTCTTCCGGCGCCACTTTCTGAAGCACTTGCCGAGCGGAAAAGCGCCCAAAGCCCAGGGCGGCGTAGAGATCCTCTGCTTTGCTCACCCCGTATTCAGACGCCACCGACTCCAAATCGTGATTGGAAATGCGTCCCAGGCTCACTCCCAGCCGGCGCGCTTCTTTTTCCAGCGATTTCTGGCCGATCTCAACCGCCTTGGCACGTTCTACCGCGTTGATGACATGGCGGATTTTATTGCGCGCTTTGGACGTCTTAACCACCGCCAGCCAATCGCGGCTCGGTTGATGCCCGGCTTGCGTCAATATTTCCACCACATCTCCATTGCGCAGTGTAGTCTTGAGCGGCTTCATGGCTCCATTCACCCGCGCACCCACGCAGGTAGTGCCCACGTCGCTATGAATCGCGTATGCGAAATCAATGGGCGTGGCTTCGCGCGGCAGCACTATGACGCGCCCTTTCGGCGTAAAGGTGTAAACCTCTTCCGAATACAGATCGACCTTGAGCGTGGAGAGGAACTCGCCCGAATCGCTCATGTCCCGCTGCCACTCGACCAATTGCCGGAGCCAGGCAATGCGTTGATCGTCTTCGTCCGGACCTTTACTGCCTTCCTTATACTTCCAGTGCGCGGCTATGCCTTCTTCCGCAATGCGATGCATCTCTTCCGTGCGGATCTGGACTTCAAATGTCATTCCGCCCGGCCCGATCACCGATGTGTGGAGCGATTGATACAGATTCGGCCGCGGCATGGCAATGAAGTCTTTGATGCGGCCCGGTATCGGATGCCACTCGTTGTGAATCACGCCCAGCGCCGCATAGCAGTTCTTCACTGAATCGGTGATGATACGGATTGCCAAAATATCGTACACCTGATCGAGCGTGATGCGCTGGCGCTTGAGCTTTAAATAAACCGAATACGCTCTTTTTACGCGGCCGTTGACGCGCGCCGGAATATCTTCACGCTGCAGCTTGTGCTCAATTTCGGTCTTCAGCTGCAGCAAATATTCTTCGTGCTGTTGCCGCTTGGCGTCAATCTCGCGCATCAGGTCAGCGGCGGCTTCAGGCTGCAATGCCTGGAACGACAGATCTTCCAACTCGCCGCGAATTTTACCCATGCCCAAGCGGTGTGCGATGGGTGCATAAATATCCAGCGTCTCTTGGGCAATCGCTTCGCGCCTTTCCAGCGGCATCGCATCAATGGTGCGCATGTTGTGCAGACGGTCGGCCAGCTTGACGATAACCACGCGAATATCGCTTGTCATAGCCAGCAGCATTTTGCGCAGGCTCTCCGCTTGCCGGTCCTCCCGATTGGCGAAGCTGATTTTGCTTAACTTGGTGACGCCATCGACGCAGCGCGCTACGTCTTCCCCGAATTTTTCGCGAATCTCTTCCAGCATGACGGGCGTATCTTCCACCACATCGTGCAGCAGTCCCGTTTCCAGACTGACCAGATCCATCTGCATGTCGGCCAGAATGTGCGCCACGGCAAGCGGATGAGTAATATAAGGCTCGCCGGTTTTGCGCTTTTGTTCGCGATGTTGCTCGGCGGAAAAGCGGTACGCGCGCTGGAGTGGCGCCAGATCTTCTTTGGGCCGCAGCGTGCGCACCTTCTCTTCGAGAGTGGTGTAAAGATCCTCAACTTGGGGAGGTTCCAAAACGCTGGTGGACATTTCGAGGCTTACCTACAGTGTAGTCAACTTCTTTTCAGTTCGAAAGTTTGATATTTTTCTTTTCCAATTAAATCAATGACTTAGCTGGCTTGCATCGCTGCCTTTGTTCGCTTCGGTTTTATTCTGGGCGTGGGGAATCCTATGCCAAACTATTCAGACCACGAAAATGCGTACATCTCTGTTGGCTCGTTGCAGCCGAAGGAAATTCCTGATCTCGCCGGTTGCGAAAAATCCATGGCGTGCGCCACTACCTCATCGAAGCTTAAGTATTCTGAACTCATAGGCGTTCAACTACTTGTAGATCACGAAGAAACAGAGGGTAGGACTATTCCGGCAGCACCAAAACCCGCACTCGAACCATCATCTGCTGATGTCCCGGTGAAAACAGCCGATAAGAGCATTAGCACCAAGACCAACATCAACACCATGTTAGAAGTTTCGCAATCTCCCTATCAGTCCGCCGAGGTCGAACTCGTTGTCAAGGCACTTGGCATTCTGGGCTCGCCGACGCAGCTTTCCCGTTGGATGAAAACCTCGCTACCGGCTTTGCGCGGACAAACGCCTTATTCCCTGATGCATTCAGAGGAAGGGCGCGAGCAAGTAGAAGCGGTTCTCGGCCGCATCGAACACGGCGTTTATTGATGTATCTCTACCGCATCGCAAGTCGGCGGTATGCTGCCGACAATAGCGAGGGTGCCCGGCTTTACGGCGGGCGTTGGAACAGGCCGGGTACGCCCGTCATTTACGCTTCTGGAACCAAATCTCTTGCCGCTCTTGAGGTGATCGTTCACAACGGCGCAATCCCCACGGACTACCAAGTGGTGGTCATTGAATTGCCCGACGCTTTGGCCATTAAGGAAATCAGTTCAGATGATTTGCCGCCGGACTGGCCTGGCGAAGACGCATATTCCATAACTGCCGATCGGGGAAACGAGTGGGCTGCGTCTCTCAAGACCGCCGTCCTGCGAGTTCCCTCGGCTGTTATCCCCGCTGAGCACAACTACGTCCTTAACCCAGCTCATCCTGATTTCACCCGTATACAATTCGCCGTCCCGGAAGGCGAGCAAATCGACCAACGCCTTCTGGCCCACGCCTGAGCCATAGCTCATTTCAGTTGGTGGTCCCGAGCGGTAGCAACACGGTAAACTCCGATCCCTTCGCCACAACGCTTCTTACCCGGATCTCGCCGCCATGCTGCTCCACAATCCATTGCGCTATGGAAAGCCCTAATCCCGCGCCGCCGGTCTTCCGCGACCGGTCTTTCGATACACGGTAAAAACGTTCGAAAATCAAAGATAATTCGTCAGCTGGAATCCCCGGCCCGTTATCTGAAACGGTCACTGTTGCGTTCCTGACGGCCAAGTGAATCTCTCCGCCCGCGCCGGTGAATTTGATCGCATTGTCCAAAAGAATGCAAACCAGCCGCCGCAAAGCCTCCGAATCGCCGCGTACCACACACGGCGTATCGGCATCAACAATCAGATGAAGCCCTTTTGCCTCCGCCATCACGCGCATCTCCTCCGCGCTGGCACGCACGGTTTCCGGCAAATCGATAAGCTGAAAATCCAGTTCTGCCTTGCCCGCATCGAAACGCGCCAGAGTTAGAAGATCGGCGATCAAGCTCGCGGTTCGTTCCGTTTCCGCCGTCACCGTTCGCCATGCGCCCAGATGCTCTTCTTCGGTTCTCGGACGTGTCTGCATGAGCTCGGCCGTTGTTTGGATCACCGCGACGGGAGTTCTCAATTCGTGCGAAGCATCGGCGGTAAATTCCGTGATTCGTCTGAATGCCGCTTCCAGGCGGCTCAGCATGTCGTTCAAGACGCCCGAAAGCCTGTCCAACTCATCGCCCACGCCTCTGACCGGCAGCCGGGCCGCAAGGTCCTGCGCCCGAATCTGCGCCGCCGCCGTGGAGATTCCGTCCACCGGCTTTAGCACCCTTCCGCTCATCCAGTAGCCGCCCAGGCAAGCCATCGCCAATAGCACTGGGCTACCAAGGGCGATCGACCACAGGAACCCGCGCTTGACTTCTTCAAACTCCTCAGTCGGCAGACCAATCTGCACCGCACCCAGCTTCACCGGTGCCGTTAAGAGGCGGATGAGTTCTCCGTTAACGCGAACCGTCTTCGCTTGTTCCATTTCCTCAACTGCCTGCACAGGCCAAGCTTCGCTACCCGGCGTATGAAACAACCATTTGCCACGCGGGTCCGAAATCCTGATGTTGGCGGTGGATTGGCTCAATAAGGACTCTTCGCGAAATTCCTCCTCCAAATGCCGAAGATCGTCGGTGGAGAATCCATCCACATAATGCCTGATGTTGGCTAAGCGAGTGCGCAGTTCCTTGTCTGCGGTTTCCTGAATGCTGTGATCTAACGCGGTCCAGACTCCCACGCCGACCAGCGCAAATGTTAGAGCAAGCACCGCCGTATAAGCCGCCGCCAGCCGAAATCGAATCGAACGAATTTGCGGCCTAATCACGCAGAATGTATCCGTAGCCTCTCACCGTGTGGATCAAGCGCTTATCTGCCTCCGATTCTACTTTCTCACGCAGCTGCTTTATGAAAACGTCGACCGTGTTGGGCTCAACGTCCTCCTCAAAACCCCAGACCGCTTCAATAATGGAATTGCGCGAAACCGCCCGATTAGCGCGCCTCAACAGAACTTCCAGAAGCCGGAATTCGGTCGGCGTTAAGGGGACTTTCTTGCCATCTCTAAAGACTTCCCGTGCCGCCGGGTCAAGGCAAAGACTGCCGGCCCACAACTCTTTCACCGGCGCTTGCGCTGCTCGCCTCGCTATGGCTCGCAGCCTTGCCAGCAGGACATTGAAGGCAAACGGCTTAACCAGATAATCATCGGCGCCCGCATCCAAGCCCTTGACAATGTCTTCGACCGCATCTCGTGCCGTCAGCATTAAGATCGGCGTTTTGTTTTTTTCCGCCCGCAGGCGCCGGGCCACTTCGAAGCCATTCACTCGTGGCATCATCACGTCCAGTACAATGGCGTCGAACGTGGTGATCTGCGCCGCAACCAGCGCTTCTTCGCCGTCGAGCACCAACGTCACGGTATGATTCTGCTCTTCCAACCCTTGCCGGAGCAGGCCGCCCATTGACGTCTCATCTTCCGCCACGAGAATCCACATGGCTAATTACACAACTGTACAGCGCGCGGCGCGGCACTTTAATGCTACTGCGAAAGCACAAGTACTTTGAAAGAGCCCGGCACAACACTCGGCCAAGGATGGGGATTACTCGCGGTAGCTGCCGGCGGCGGACCAAAGTCCGCACTCGGCAGATAGAGCTTGTGCGTCTGGAAGTCCACCGTCATTGTACGCGCGCTTTTCTTGCTTTCTACAATCGACGGAATGTACTTATCGCCGTCCTCAACCCGCACCACCGTAACCGTTCCGTCCTCCCCATTGGACGAGAAAGCGGTATGCGTGCCCGGGTCATACGCCGCTGCATCCGGACCTTCCCCAATCGGCACCGTTGCTACCACCTTGCCGGTAGCGTAGTTCAACACCACCATCTTCTTGCCGTCGCACACCGCAAACAACCGGTGATGGCCTGTATCGATCGCCAAGCCTGAAGGGCTCTCTGCCGGTGCAATCGACCAGCGAGCCTTCACCGCCAGGCTCTTCGCATCAATGTGTGCAATTTCATTCTTGTCCTCAATGTTCACAAAGACATTCCCCGTTCCATCGGCTGCCGGGAATTCGGGCTTACCACCCAACTCAATCGTCCCAACCACGCTTCCATCCTTGCCATCAATAACGGTGGCGTTCTTGCTGCGCCCATTGAAAGCAAAAACGCGCTGCGTGGCTGGTTCATACAGGATGCCATCGGGGTTGGTGCCGGTTTTCGCGGTCCCAATTGTCGCTAGTGTCTTCAAGTCGAAAATCACCACCTGGTTATCCCGTCCGGCGCTGATGAATCCATGCCCCAGATCGTGCGCAATGGCAATGCCGTGAACTCCATTCGTATTAGAAATTTTTCCAACGATCTTCTCCGAATCCAGATCCACCACATCCACCACCGAGGTATGCGACACGTAGAGCCGCCGGTTTTCCGAATCGGCCGTGATGTAGTCCCAACCGCCGCTTCCCGGAATTGTGATGCTCGACGTCACATGATACGGACCCGCCGCCTCAGCGATAGCACTACCGCCGAACAAGCCTGTGATCGCAGCCGCTACCATTTGTTTCCACATACGCATAGTGATTCGCTCCCACGAATTTGATTTACGAACAACGCCCTAGCGCGCACAATTTGCCGTTGGTAATAAGATTAAGAAACCAGATTTTCTCGACTCTTGCCAAATCGATTTCTCCAGGAAATCTCAAGATAAACTTCCTCACGCTCGCATCTGGAATCCACCAAGTGTCGCCCCCTTGTTGTGGCAATCGGTCCGTACCTCGCCGCTCCGCCCTTAGAATTCCTTGCTGAATCCAGCGCAGTACTTTCTTGACGTCGACGCCGAGGGCATCCGCTAACCTGCAAGCTGAATAACCATCCAGATTGCTCTTGATCCGGTCGCGATTTACTTTTATCTGAATGGCGGCCACCGTTCTTACAAAACCCGCTTCGGCTAGCTTGCGTTGCATGCCACTCGGAGCTAGGTGTCCAAACCGCCGGAGAATCTGTTCCTCCTGGTCGGACCACACATGCTCTTTAACGCGCGTCAGGCCCAACTCAGCCGCGCGTTTCGAAACCGCGCTACGCGTCCAACCCAATTCCCAGCTAACTACTTTCAGCGCCGTGCGGTCGCCCAGGCGCATGCGCAAGTAAGCTTCGCGAATCCGTCCGTCAATCTGCTCCGTCGGCCGGTACTTCCATTTGTGAATCGCCGAATTCAACAAACACCACGTTACCTTTCGATTCTGAAGATTTGCTGAATACTACCTCACTCCAGCGTCTTCAACAGTTCTTTATGTACCGGCCAGCTTCCAAAGACGTGATTATTACCTACTTGAAAGGTTCCACTCGTCAAAAGCCCGGTAAGGTCCGCCGGATCGGCTTGGCGGTTCTCCCGCGCCAGCGCCAACTTCAACAGGTGTGTCTGAAGCTGTAACTGCTTGCACGTCGTATCGGCACTGGGCGCGTTCGGAAACACCGCCTGCAATTGCACGGTAAATGCCTCATCGCTGCTTTCGGCTTGTCCCGTGGAGAGCACAACCAACTCCGCGGGTTGCAGCGATAAAGCGAAAATCTGCAATGCCTTCGGCAAATTCGTCGGATCTTTGAGAAGCGCTGGCGATACGCTCAACCAAAGCGGATCGCCGGTCGTGTACTCTTGCAGCCGCCGGCCTGGCGGACGCATCAAGTCGGCGGCGGTTGAGTTCTGGCTAATAGCAAGCGCCACAGTATCCACCTGAATACGTAAGAAATTCACCCAGCGCCCGGGCTTCGTCCCGGGAACCCGACAGGCGTCTTCCTCGCATACTCCGCCATGCGCCCACGCGAATTGCCGCAACTTGTCCCAATCGAAGCGCCCGCGAATCAGGAAGAAGACGCCGTCGTTATTAAAGCCGCCCGCCAACGCTTCCATATCGCGCGCGTAATCAAAATTGGTGCTAGCCACAAAATCGGCATAGTCTTTCTCGCTGGCGACCGAAAATCCCGTGAACAAATGCAGCAATCCCCCATGGCGCAATGCCGCCACATTCACATAAAACGTCGTGAGATCGCCGGGCGGCAGCAGTTTAATCAGATCGGCATCGTTGCGCACATAGCGGTGCTGATAAAAGTCGTAGCCAAACCAAGCAGCGGCTCCGACCGCGCATAAGACGATCAGCACGCCCGTCAGCTTCAGAACAAATCGCAAACCGTTAGCTCTTCGGCTCAGGCATGAGCCAACTCGCCCACCCGCGACTTCTTCCACAAGGCAACATAGGGTTCCAGGTCGCTCATCATCGCCGTGAATTGATCGAGCGTCAACGACTGCGCTCCGTCGCTCACTGCCTTCTCCGGTTGTGGATGTACTTCCACAATCAGCCCGTCTGCCCCAATGGCAACGCCCGCGCGGCACAAGGCAGGCACCAAGCTACGCTTGCCGGTGGCATGGCTCGGATCCAGGATTACCGGCAAATGCGAAAGTTCGTCTAGCACCGCGATCGAAGTAATATCGCATGTATTGCGCGTCGCCGTTTCAAAAGTACGAATGCCACGCTCGCACATAATGACATCCGGGTTACCGTGCGCCACAATATATTCCGCCGACATCAGCCATTCCTTGATTGTCGAACTCAAACCGCGCTTCAACATGACCGGCCTGCCTGCCTTGCCGAGCGTCTTCAGCAGCGAAAAATTCTGCATGTTGCGCGCGCCGATCTGCAGGATATCGGCGTATTCCGCCACCATATCCACATCGCGGTCGCTCATCACTTCGGTGATGATGCCCAAGCCGGTTTCCTGCTTGGCCTTGCGTAACAGCTTCAGGCCTTCGAGTTCCATTCCTTGGAAATCGTAGGGCGATGTGCGCGGCTTGAACGCGCCTCCTCGCAGAAACCTGGCGCCGCTTCTAGCCACGGAACGCGCTGTATCGAGTATCTGCTTTTCGCTCTCCACCGAGCAAGGGCCCGCCATCACCACGAACTCCTCGCCGCCAATCTCCACGCCGTTCGCTTTGATCTGCGATTTTGCTCGCTTGAACTCGCGGCTCACAAAT
>Ga0182012_10001382_pt1 | contig 26665 bp, 25 predicted proteins | sample 612S2SmetaG_FD_120486 | JGI IMG/M metagenome (GOLD analysis project Ga0182012, IMG submission 120486) | Permafrost microbial communities from Stordalen Mire, Sweden - 612S2S metaG | ecosystem: Environmental > Terrestrial > Soil > Wetlands > Permafrost | place: Sweden: Stordalen | collected...
CCTAGGGCCCCAGCGAGGGAAGGCCGTTCAGCGCGTCGATCAGCATCCGGAGCCGGCCGTAGTGGATCTTGTCGAAGCGGAAGACCAGGCGGGGGAGGTCCAGGGTGTCGGGATCGGACCGCTCCGGCGGGAGCGGCTTGGACAGGCGCATCACCCCGCCGGCCACGATGTCGGCGAAGCGCCGGTTGAGGTCGTCCAGTTCGTGGCGGTCGGGTGCCGCCGCCAGCCGCATGACCAGCAGGTCGCCCACCCAGCGGCACGACCGGTAGTTGCGGTAGAAGCCGAGGATCTCGTCGGTGGCCCGTCCCACGTCGTCGGTGACCAGGTACAGGGCCCGGTCCTCCGGTGACACCAGGCCACGGGGCTCCACGTGTGAGGCCAGAAATTCCTCCCACCCGGTCCAGTAGGAGCCGCCGGGGATGTCCAGCATGACCACGGGCGCCGGCTCGGCCTTGCCTGTCTGGAGCAGGGTGAGCAGCTCGAAACCCTCGTCGAGGGTCCCGAAGCCCCCGGGCATGACCACGTAGGCGTCGGACTCCTTGATCAGCATGAGCTTGCGGGTGAAGAAGAAGCGCATCTCGACCAGCTTGGGATCCTGGGCGATGAAGGCGTTGGCCCCCTGCTCGTGGGGCAGACGGATGTTGACCCCGATGGACTTGTCCCGGCCGGCGCCCTCCATGCCCGCCGCCATGATGCCCGGGCCGGCCCCGGTCACCACCATCCAGTCCGAGGCGGCCATGGCGGTGGCCAGGTCGCGGGTGCAGCGGTAGGCCGGATGGTCCGGCTGGGTCCGGGCCGACCCGAAGATGGTCACCTTCTTGGCCTTGCGGAACGGCCCGAAGACCCGGAAGGCCTCGGCCATCTCGGACAGGGCGGTGTCGGCCACCTTGAGGTCGATGACCTCGGTCCCGTCGGCGGCCAGTGTGGTGACGGTCCGCAGCATGGACCGGTAGAGGCGCTGCTGGGCCGGGGTGGTGGACACCGCTGTGAGTTCGTCGAGCAGGCGGGCGGCGGCGTCGGCCACCGCCACCGCCGCCTCCGGTTCCGGAGGGGAGGGGTCCGTCGGTGTCACCGTTCCCGCCGATCCCGTCGGCTCAGCGGGCCGCGGCCATCACCGCGGTGCGGCCGTCGGGACCCGGGACCCGTCCGTAGAGGGTGGTCCGTTGGGCCAGCGTGCGTCCCAGGGGGGCCACGATGGCCCGGAACCCGTCGGCATCCATCATCTGGCCGTGGCCGGCGCCGGCGGCCCGGGAGATGTTCTCGTCCATGAGGGTCCCCCCCAGGTCGTTGACCCCGGCCCGGAGGATCTGGCGGACCCCGTCGGCACCCATCTTCACCCAGCTGATCTGGATGTTGTCGATGGCCCCCCGGTAGGCGATCCGGCCCACGGCGTGCATCAGCAGCGTCTCGCGGAAGGTGGGGCCCCGGCGGGACATGCGGTTGAGGTAGAGGGGGGTGGCCATGTGCACGAAGGGCAGGGGGACGAACTCGGTGAACCCCCCGGTCTCGTGTTGGAGGTCGCGGGTGCGGATGAGGTGGCGGGCCCACGACCGGGGCTGCTCCACCGCCCCGAACATGATGGTGACGTTGGACCGCAGGCCCACCTGGTGGGCGGTGCGGTGGGCGGACAGCCACTCGTCGGTGGTGATCTTGTCGGGGCACAGGACGGCCCGGACCGGATCGTCCAGGATCTCCGCGGCGGTGCCCGGGAGGGTCTTGAGCCCGGCGTCGCGCAACAGGACCAGGTAGTCGGCCAGCGGCATCTCCGAACGGCGGGCACCCTCGGTGACCTCCAGGGCGGTGAAGCCGTGGATGTGGATGGTGGCCGAGGCCTGGCGCACCGCCCGGATGACCTCGAGGTAGTAGTCGCCGTCGAACTTGGGGTGGATGCCGCCCTGGAGGCACACCTCGGTGGCGCCCCGTTCCTCGGCCTCGCGCACCCGGTCGGAGATCTCGCTCAGCTCCAGGAGGTACGGGGTGCCCCGGAGGTTGAGGGAGAGGGGACCCTTGGAGAAGGCGCAGAACTTGCACTTGAACGTGCAGACGTTGGTGTAGTTGATGTTGCGGTTGGCCACGAAGGTCACCTCGTCGCCGACCGCCTCCCGGCGGAGATGGTCGGCGACCTCGGCCACGGCCCGCACCTCGGGGCCCCGGGCCGAGAACAGGGTGACGATCTCGTCCTCGCCCACGGTCTGGCCCCGGAGCACGCCGGCCAGCACGTCACCCACCGCCCCGCCCGTGACCGGCACCGTCACCACCGGGGGGGACCCGACGGCGTCCCGGCCGGAGTCGGGTCCCTTCACCCGGTCCGGATCGGGACCGAGCAGCCGGGGGGGTGGGATGTTGCCGCCCGAACACCAGGGGTGATCCCGGCCCAGGCCCTCGGCATCGGAGGCGTCGAGGACCGGGAAGCGCAGGGGGTCGGCCACCCACCGGTCCGGATCGAGGGCGAACTCCGGGTACAGGGTGAGCCGGGGGGCCAAGGTGGCCCCGCAGCGCTCCGTGGCGGCCCGCAGGACGTCGAGGGCCGGCCAGGCCCGCTCCGGGTTCACGTGGTCGGCGGTCACCGGCGAGACCCCGCCCCAGTCGTCGATGCCCGAGCCCACCAGGGGTGCGAGGTCGTCGGAGAGGTTGGGTGGCGCCTGGAGGTGGATCTCCGGGGGGAGGACCAGGCGGGCCACGGCGATGGTCCAGAGGAACTCGTCCCGGGGGCACGGGGGGGAGCGGTGCATGGAGGTCCCCGGTTTGGGCAGGAAGTTCTGGATGATCACCTCCTGCACATGGCCGTGGCGCCGGTGGCTGGCGGCGATGGCCTCCAGGGTGTCGATCCGATCGGCCCGGGACTCCCCGATCCCCACCAGCAGGCCGGTGGTGAACGGGATGCGGGCCCGGCCGGCGGCCTCCAGGGTGGCCAGGCGCCGGGCCGGGGTCTTGTCCGGTGCGGACCGGTGGGCCTCGAGATCGGGATTGACCGACTCGATCATCATCCCCTGGCTGGCGGTCACCGGACGGAGGAGCTCCAGATCGGCGGGGCCCAGGGCACCGGCGTTGGCGTGGGGGAGCAGGCCGGTCTCCTCCACCACGGCCCGGCAGCAGGCCACCAGGTAGTCGACGGTGGAGGAGTACCCGTGGTCGGCCAGCCACGCACCGGCCACCGGATAACGCTCCTCGGGCCCTTCGCCCAGGGTGAAGAGGGCCTCGTGACACCCGGCAGCCCGGCCGGCCCGGGCGATGTCCAACACGGCATCGAGGGTCAGGTAGGGGGAGTCGAGACGGGCCGGCGCCTTGGCGAAGGTGCAGTAGCCGCAGCGGTCCCGGCACAGCATGGTCAGCGGGATGAAGACCTTGGGGGAGAAGGTCATCCGCCGTCCGTGGGCCGCCGAGCGGACCGCCCGGGCCCGTCCCTGGAGGACCTCCAACGGAAGGGTCATCACCTCGTGGCGGTCGGCGGGTGACCACTGGGGGACGGCCGCGCCAACGGGCGGGGAGCCGGGGTCGGCAGGCATCGGCGACACCTTACCGGAGCAGGGTCGGTCGCTAGTCGGACGCGGTGGCGGCGCCGCCGTGGGCACCGGTGTCGGCCCCGGCGGCCCCGGCGGCGCCGGCGTCCACCAGCCACACCACCTCTTCGGCGGTCACCCGCCCGGCCGGCAGGTCGGCGCCGGCTGTGAGCGCGGCGAAGGCGTCCCGCTTGGAAGGGCCGGACACCGTGAACACCACCAGCCGGGCCCGGGCGATCCCCCCGAAGGTCAGGGTGATCCGGTCGTGGGGATTGTTGGCTTTCGGATCCCGGTTGGCCACCACCAGCCGGTCGGGATCGTCCACGGCCAGGGCGTCCGAGCCCGGAAACAGCGAGGCGCAGTGGCCGTCGGGCCCCAGCCCCAGATGGACCAGGTCGAACCGGCCCAGGGGGGCGATGTCCCGCTGGTAGGCCCGGGCGGCGTCCTCCGGGGTGCCGGACACGTACATGGGATGGTCGGAGCGGACCGGGCCCACCGCGTCGAGCAGGACCTCGGTGATCATCCGGTGGTTGGAGTCCGGGTGGTCGGGGGGGACGCACCGTTCGTCACCCAGGTAGATGTCGACGCCGTCCCAGGCGATCGGTCCGGCCGGAGGGGCCAGTCCGGCCAGCGCGGCGTAGCACTCACGGGCGGTCCCGCCCCCCGAGAGGAAGAGCGAGGAGCCGTCCGGACCGGACCGGGACAGCCGGTCCACCACCAGCCCGGCGAAGGCGTCCGGGACCGAGTCGACCCGCTCGACCCGCCCGTTCACTGGGGCAGGTCGGTGAGCCGGCCGCCGCTCAGCTCGAGGTCGGTCTCCGGGTTGCGCCATTCGTCCCCCGACCGCTCCACCAGCAGATCGGCCATGTGGGGACCCCAGGTCCCGGCGGGGTAGGGGTGCATGGCCCCCCCGGGCTCCGACCACGCCTTGAGGTAGGGGTCGACGATCCGCCAGGCCTGCTGGACCTCGTCCGACCGGATGAACAGGGTGGCGTCGCCCACCAGGGCGTCATGGATGAGGCGCTCGTAGCCGTCGGCGGCTTCGGCCCCGGCGAAGGCCTCGGCGTAGGAGAAGTCCATGGCCACCGAGCGGAGGTGGAACTTCTCGCCCGGGATCTTGGCCCCGAACTCGAGGCTGATGCCCTCGTCGGGCTGGATCCGGAGGATCAGGGCGTTGGGGCGGAGGTCCCGGCTGGTCCGGTGGTCGAAGAGGAGGAACGGCACCTGGCGGAAGGTCAGGGCCACCTCGGTGACCCGGGCCGGCAGGCGCTTGCCGGTGCGGACATAGACCGGCACACCGGCCCAGCGCCAGTTCTCCACCCGGAGCCGCAGGGCCAGGTAAGTCTCGGTCGTGCTCTCGGGGGAGACGTCGGCCTCGTCGCGGTAGCCGATCACCTCCTCGCCGTCGATGACGCCGGCGGTGTACTGGCCCCGTACCGCCTTGTCCACCGCCTCGTCCGGCGTGGGGATGTCGATGGCCTGGAGGAGCTTGACCTTCTCGTCGCGGATCCGGTCGGCGTCGGTACTGGTGGGAGCCTCCATGAGGGTGAGGGCCAGGACCTGCATCACGTGGTTCTGCACGATGTCCCGGAGCGCCCCGGCGGTCTCGTAGAAGCCCCCCCGGTGCTCCACACCCAGGCTCTCCGCCACCGTCACCTGGATCTGCTCGATGTACCGGTGGTTCCAGATGGGTTCGAAGATGGCGTTGGAGAACCGCAGGGCCAGGAGGTTCTGGACGGTCTCTTTCCCCATGTAGTGGTCGATCCGGAAGATCTGGCTCTCGTCGAAGGCCTGGTGCATCTGCTCGTCGAGGGCGATGGCGCTGTCGAGGTCCCGACCGTAGGGCTTCTCCACCACCACCCGCACGAACGACCCACCGGGGGCCGGCCGGGTGCAGGCGTGCTGGTTGAGGGCTCCGGCCACCAGGCCGAACACACTGGGGATGGTGGCCAGGTAGTAGATGCGGTTCCCGTCGGTGCCGTCGATCCGGTCGGCCTCGTCCAGGTGCTCCTTCAGGCGGTCGAAGGTGTCGGGATGGTCGTACTCCCCGGTGACGTATTTGAACCGGGCGGTGAGGGCCTTCCACTTGGGACCGCCGTCCGGGGTGGCCTCGGCCACCTTCTGGCGGAACTCCCCGTCGCTCCACTCCGTCCGGGCCACGCCGATGACGGTGAACCCGTCGTCGAGCACCCCCCGGTCGGCCAGGCGGGCCAACGCCGGAAGGATCTTGCGGGCGGTCAGGTCACCCGACGCCCCAAAGATCACCAGCGCCGCCGGCGGGGCCTTGGACAGCACCGGGGGCAGCGACCGCCTCTTCTCCGAGGACGCCGCCGACGGTGAGGTGCTCACGAGGGAGTGAAGGTCTCGCCACCCTGGCTGCCGTCAGCGGTGGTGAAGGCGTGGCCGCCGAACTGGTTGCGCAGGGCCGAGACCAGGCGCAGGCCGAAGGCGTCCTTCTTCTGGGAGGCGAACCGGGCGAAGAGGGCTGAGGAGATGACCGGAGCCGACACCCCCCGGTCGATGGCCTCGTCGACGGTCCAGCGTCCCTCCCCGGAGTCCACCACCACCCCTTCGATCTGGTCGAAGCCCGACTCGGGGCGCAGGGCCCGCTCGGCCAGCTCCAGAAGCCAGCTCCGCACGACCGAGCCGTACCGCCAGATGGCGGCGATCTCGTGCAGATCCAGATCGAACTCGGGGGCCTCGGACATGATCTCGAATCCCTCGGCGTAGGCCTGCATGAGTCCGTACTCGATGCCGTTGTGGACCATCTTGACGAAATGGCCCGCACCCGGCGGCCCCACGTGGGCGTAGCCGCCCTCGGGGGCCAGGGCCAGGAAGGCCGGTTCGGCCACCGCCACCGCCTCCTCGGTCCCCCCGACCATCAGGCAGTACCCCTCCTTCAGACCCCAGATCCCCCCGGAGGTGCCGGCGTCGACCAGGGCGATCCCCTGGGCCGCCAACTGGTCGACCAGGGGGGCGGTCTCCTTGTAGTTGGAGTTGCCGCCGTCGATGACCACGTCGCCGGACTCGAACAGTCCGGCCAGGGTGGTGATGGTGGAGTTGGTCGCCTCACCGGCCGGAACCATCACCCAGGCCACCCGGGGGGCGGAGAGCTTGGCGGCCACCTCCTCCAGGGTGGCGGCCGGCTCGGCACCGAGTGCGGCGGCGGCGGTCCTGGCCTTCTCCGACAGATCGAAGGCCACCACCTGGTGGCCGTGCTCGATGAGGCGCTGGGTCATGTTGGCGCCCATCTTTCCCAGGCCGATCATGGCGATCTTCATGTGGTGGTCTCCTCGTATCCGTCCGAATGGGGGTGCGGTGATTCTGCCAGGCCGTCAGCCGGCGGACAGCGAGGTGGCCTTGTCGGTCAGGGTCTGCATGAGCTCGTCGAAGGACTTGGCGAACGACGCCACGCCCTCGGCCTCCAGCACCTCGGCCACGTCCTCCATGTCGATGCCGGCCCCGGCCAGCTGGTTGATCAGGTGCTCGGCCCCGGTGGGGTCCAGATCGACGGTCCGGGACACGGTGCCGTGGTCGAGGAAGTCCGCCACGGTGGGGTCGGGCATGGTGTTGACGGTGTCCGGGCCGATGAGCGAGTCCACGTACAACAGGTCGGGGTAGTCGGGATTCTTCGTCGAGGTCGAGGCCCACAGGGGACGCTGGACCTTCGCCCCGCGTGCGGCCAGGGCCTCCCAGCGGGGACCGGCGAACCGGGACCGGAAGAGCTGGTAGGCCAGCCGGCCCTGGGCCACGGCGGCCTGGCCCCGGAGCTGGAGGAGGTCGTCGGGCTGGGCTGAGGAGTGGACCGCGTCCTCGATGCGCCGGTCCACCTCGGTGTCCACCCGGGAGATGAAGAACGAGGCCACACTGGCCACGGACGAGAGGTCCTCGACCCCGGACGCCGCCAGGGCCTCCAGCCCCGACAGGTAGGCCTCGATGACCTCGTCGTAGCGGGCGATGCTGAAGATGAGGGTCACGTTGATGCTGCGTCCCTCGCTGATCATCTGGCGGATGGAGGGCAGGCACTCCTCGGTGGCGGGGATCTTGACCAGCACGTTGGGCTGATCGATGCGCTGGTGGAGTGTCCGGGCCGCGGCGGTGGTGCCCTCGGTGTCGTGGGCCAGCGACGGGGCCACCTCGACCGAGACGAAACCGTCGCCGCCGCCCGAGGCGTCGTAGACGGGCCGGAGGATTGCCAGCGCGGCCACGATGTCATTGATGACCAGGTCCCAGTAGGCGTCCTCCACCGGCTTGGACTTGATCAGACCGCCGAACTGGGCATCGTAGGTGTCCTGGCCGGCGATGGCCTTGGCCAGGATGGTGGGATTGGACGTCACCCCCCGGATGCCCTGTTCCACCAGGCCGGCCAGGGTGCCGTCCTGGAGCCAGTCCCGGCGCAGGTTGTCCAGCCACGGGCTCTGCCCCTGGTGGTCGTAGAGGTCGTTCAGTGTGGTCACGGCGGTCCTTTCCGGTGGCCGGTCACGGGCGCGGCCCGGTCGTCACGAGCTCGGTGGCCCGGGCGGCCACATGCTCAGGGGTGAATCCGAACTCCTTGAGGGCCACCTCGCCGGGCGCGGAGGCCCCGAAGTGGTCGATGCACACGGTGGCCTCGGCGTACCGCTCCCACCCGAACGAACTGGCCGCCTCGACGGCCAGCCGGGGCACCCCGGTGGGGAACACCTCGAGCCGGTAGGCGTCCGGCTGCCGGGCGAACAGGTCCCACGAGGGGAAGGACACCACCCGGGCCCCGATGCCGACCCCGTCCAGGAGGTCGGCGGCGGCCAGGCAGAGGTGGACCTCGCTGCCGGTCCCGATGAGGACCACCCCCACCGCGCCCTGCTGCGGTTCGCGCAGGACGTAGGCGCCCCGGGCCACGCCGTCGGGGGCCAGCTCCGCCGTCCGGGCCAGGACCGGGAGCTCCTGCCGCGAGAGGATGAGGGCGGTGGGTCCCCCCTGGTCCACGGCGATGCGCCAGGCCTGAGCCGTCTCGTTGGCGTCGGCCGGCCGGATCACCCGCAGATCGGGCATGGCCCGCACCGCGGCCAGCTGCTCGATGGGCTGGTGGGTGGGTCCGTCCTGGCCCAGGCCCACCGAGTCGTGGGTCCAGGAGTAGACCACGTGGACGTGGGAGAGGGCGGCCACCCGGACCGCACCCCGCATGTAATCGCTGAACACGAAGAACGTGCCCCCGACGGGCAGGATGCCCCCGTGGGCGGCCATGCCGGTCATGATCCCGCCCATGCCGTGCTCGCGTATGCCGTAGTGGACCACGTTCCCTCCGGGGTCCCCGACCGACTGGGCCTCGCCCCCGGCCAGGGCCATCCCGGTGTTGCCGAGGAGGTCGGCACTCCCCGGCATCAGGCCGGGGATCATGGCGGCCGAGGGGTCGATGCAGGCCTTGAGGGCCTTGCGGGTGGCCATGGGGCCGTCGTCGGGTCCGAACACCGGCAGCGTGGCCTCCCAGCCGGGTAGCCCCCGCCCGGCCTGGGCCGCCTCCCACCGGGCCTTGTCGCCCGTCCAGCCGTCGAAACGGGTCTCCCACCCCTGGCGGTGCGCCTGACCCCTCGGAATGCACTGCCGGTAGAAGTCGAGGACGTCCTCGGGCACCCAGAAGGTCTCATCGGTCGGGAGGCCCAGCAGTTCCTTGGCGATCCGGATCTCCTCGGGCGGGAAAGGGTCGCCGTGGGCCTTGGCCGTGTCGGTCAGGTCGGGCGACGGGTAGCCGATGTGGCTGCGGAGGATGATCAACGAGGGCCGGTCCTCTTCGGCCCGGGCCCTCCGGAGGGCCGCCTCGATGGCGTCGAGGTCGTTGGCCACCTCGCCGATGTCATCCACCGACCACCCGTAGGCGTCGAACCGGCCGGCCACGTCGTCGGAGTAGGAGAGCTCGGTCGGCCCGTCGATGGTGATGTGGTTGTCGTCGTAGATGTAGACCAGCCGGCCGAGCTTCAGGTGTCCGGCCAGGGAGGCCGCCTCGTGGGAGATCCCCTCCTCGAAACAACCGTCCCCGGCGATCACGTAGGTGTGGTGGTCGCAGACCTCGGGGGAGAACCGGGCGCGCAGCCAGCGTTCGGCCATGCCCATCCCCACACCGTTGGCCACCCCCTGTCCGAGGGGGCCGGTGGTGACCTCCACGCCGGGGGTGTGGCGCAGTTCGGGATGGCCCGGGGTCCGGCTCCCGAACTGGCGGAAGGCCCGGATGTCGTCGAGGGTCAGTCCGTACCCGGTGAGGTACAGCAACGAGTACAAGAGGATGGAGGCGTGACCGTTGGACAGGACGAAACGGTCGCGGTCGGGCCAGTCGGGCGCCGACGGGTCGTGGCGCATGACCCGGGTGAACAGCACATGGGCCAGGGGGGCGAGGGCCAGGGCGGTCCCGGTGTGCCCCGAATTGGCCGACCGGGGCGCGTCCAGGGCCAGACCCCTGATCACGTTGACCCCACGCTGATCGAGATCGCCGGCTCCGGCCGGCCCGGCGAGGTGCACCGAGGACTCAGTCATCGGGGGCCACCCTACCGGCCGGTCGGCGCGGGGTCGATGCCGGAGCGCTCGCCGGCGGACAGCTCCGGCCAGGCGCGCTCGCGGAACAGGACCAGGGATGCCGCCGAGGCATAGGCGAAGTTGGACCCGCCCAGCGGACCCAGCTCACCGGCGGAGAGAATTCCCGCCACCGGCACCGGCCCGAGGGACCGCGCCACGATGCCGGCGTCGTGGTGGCGGTCCTCGGGGGCCACGTGGCGATCGGTGCCGGCGAACATCCACGCCGCGTCGGCATCCCGACCCTCGAGCAGCGCCGCCAGTTCGCGGCGGGTGGACAGGGCGTCCCGGAGGTGGAAGCGGACCGTGGTGCCCGCCGGCACCGGGTCCTCGACGGCCAGGGCCCCGGTCGACCGGTCGGCACCGATGACGGACCGGACCAGGTAGTCAGCCGGTCCGGGGTCCTCGATGCGGTCGTCGAGCAGCCGGCCCACCAGCACCCCGTCCCGACCGAGGGAGCCACGCTCGGCGGCCGTGAGCCGGCCAGCCGAGATCTGGTCGGCCAGGCACTCCCGGGCCGGCCTCCCGGCGATCTCGTGGATGACGGCACCCTCCGAGCGGGTGACGGTCAGACGGTCCCCGAAACCCCGGCACCCCTGGGCCACCACCGGTTCGACGTGGACGCCGCCGCCGACCAGCACCCCCACCGCTCCCGCGGTGACGACGTCGGTGCCGGCCACCAGCCGGCTCCCCCCGGCGCCCCGCCCGCCCGACGGGCTGCCGCCGACGACGGCCAGCCCCGGCCGCACCCGGCCCAGCCAGTCCACGAAGGGCGCGGTGGGGAAGGTGAACGGATCGGCCATCAGGATGAGGACGCCGGCGTCGAAGGACGGGTGGTCGGGCCAGCCGGCGAAGTGCCAGGACCGGTCGGCCCGGCGGGTGGCGGCGATCCGCACCGGGGCCACCGGGCCCACCCGGCCGGCCCACAGACCGATGGCCGGGGACCCTCTCACCTGCCGGCCCGTCCCCACCACGGATCCGGAGGAGCACCCCACCAGGACCAGGGGGTGGAGTACGGCCTGGACGGTCCGGGCGATGTCCTCCAGCGCGCCGGCATGGGACCGGGTGGTGACCACCATGACCAGGTCGGGGCGTTCGCCCACCCCCTCCAGCACGGCTCCGGCCACCTCCCCGGTGGCGAGAGCCGAGACCGGGTGCTCGGAGAGCGCGCTGGCGAAGGGCACCGCTGTCAGGCGTCGCCGGCGCTGAAGCGGATGTCGAGGGACCGGAGGTAGGTGTGCAGACCGGCGTCCTGGACCGGCAGGAGGTAGGCGGGGCGGCCCGATTCGTTGTGGTGGCTGTGCCACAGGCCCGGGGGCGTGACGAAGGCCCCGGCCGTCTCCCACTCCACCCGCACCGGGTCGACGATGGCCCCGGTGTCGTCCAGGCGGGACCCGATGAGCGAGTAGCAGCCCGGGGCGCATCCGGTGATGAGGTCCAGGGCCACGCTCTGGTGACGGTGGGGTCGCTGGACCCGGTCGGCGGGGAGAACCCCGGCCATGGCCCACAGGGTGTGGGTCACGGTGAGGGTCTGGGGCGTGGCCCGGTTGGCCAGGAGGACGCTGACCCGGCTGCGGCGTGACGAGTCGGGGTGGCGTTCGACCTCGGCCAGCCGTTCCCGGGTGTCCCGGCCGTCGAACCGGGTGGGGGCGAACCGTTCGGCGGTGGCCGTCACCCCGAGGTACGCCAGCAGTGGGGCGTCGGTCACCCGGTAGAGCAGGGCCCCGCCCGGGTCCGCCCCCGGTCCGTCCGGGTCCGCCCGGTGCTCGCAGGTGCATCCGGCCGGCAGGGTCACCACGTCACCGGGGGCCCACCGGATGACGGCGGGTCGGTCCGGCGACCAGGCCCGGTCCACCGCGGTGTGGCCCCGCCCCCGCAGGCAGTAGTACAGCTCACCGGTGGCATCGGGGTTGGTGGACAGCCGGTCGCCCGGTCGGATGACCAGGAACGAGGCCAGCAGGCCGGGGCTGGTGGCTGGCCCGGGGACACCGAGGTGGCCGGAGAGGTCGAGGGGGATGAGACGGGTGGCGCCGCCGTGGTGGAGCTCCGCCGGAAAGCGGTGGACCGGCACGGGGCTGATGGCGCCGGCGGCCAACGGGTCGACGGCCGCGGAGTACTCGAAGAAGACGGCGTCACCGGTCCAGTCCTCCTCGGCCCGGTCGACCAGCAGGTCCGGGCCCCGGTGTCCGGTGGGAGCGGTTCCGGTGGGAGCGGACCCGGCGGGAGCGGACCCGGTGGGGTTGGACCCGGTGGAAGCGGACCCGGTGGGGTTGGACCCGGTGGAAGTGGACCCGGTGGAAGTGGTCCCGGCGGGAGTGGGCATGGTCCCAGTATCGACCGGCCGGGGCCCGGGTGGCGACCGCCCGGTGGGGCGGTAGCGTCGCGCGGGTGACCGATGAGCGGATCCAGGTCCCCGCCAACTGCGAGCTGACCCTCGGCATGACCTGTGTGGACAAGACGGTTCCGGGTACCACGGTGTGGCGGATGCGGGCCGATGAACGTTTCGCCAACCCGGCGGGGATCGTGCAGGGCGGGTTCATCGGGGCCATGGCCGACTCGGCGATGGGATCGGCCACGGTCACCTGGGCCCACTCGGCCGGCCGCCGGGTGTTCTCGTCCAATGTGGAGATGAAGACCAGTTTTCTGTCGCCGGTGCGGGTGGGCCGGCTGTTGGAGTGCACCGCCCGGGTGCTCTCGGGAGGGAGCCGGGTGGCCTTCGCCGAGGCCGAGGTGGTCGACGACCTCGGGACCGTGGTGGCCCGGTCCAGTTCGACCTACGTGTTCACCGAACGGCGGTGACCGGCGTCTCCGGGGTGACCGGCCGGGCGGTCGGCGGTGGTCGGTCGGGTGGGCTGCCTATAGTTGTGCACGTTGACGAGCAGGTCACCGGCACCATGCCGGTCGTCCCGTCCGAGTCCAAGGAGAAGCGTGGCCCGAGGTCGAAGCGGCACAGGGAAGGGTCTGGGTGCACTCCGCGACACGGGGAGCGAGACGCTCCAGCTGGTCATCGACTACGTCAAGCAGGAGACCCTCGACCCGCTGCGGGGGCTGGGCCGGTACATCGTCTTCGGCGTGACCGGCGCGGTGGCCCTCTCCATCGGCCTGGTGATCCTGTCGGTGGCCTTCCTCCGGTTCCTGCAGGGCGAGACCGGCAGCACCTTCTCCGGCCACTGGTCGTGGGCGCCGTACCTGATCTGCGCCGTGGTGGTGGTCCTGGTGGCCCTGGTGGCGGTGAAGGCCGTCAGCCGGGGTCAGGGCCCGGCCGCGGGCGCACCTGAGAAGGAGACCCCGTGAGTCCCGAATCCCCCCGCATCAGCCGAGACGACATCGAGGCCAAGTTTCGGGAGCTGACCGGCGAGGCGACCGAGGAGGTGGCGTCGACCCGCTCGCAGGTGGTGACCGTGGGTCTGGCCGTGGGGGTGGCCCTGGTGGCGGTGGTGTTCCTGATCGGCCGGCGCAGTGGTCGGCGGCGGTCGGCCGTCGTCGAGGTCCGGAGGGTCTGAACGGTGGACACCCTGCTCCGCTACATCCAGATCAAGGCGTTCAGCCGGGGCTTCCGGGGATACCACACGGCGTGGCTGGTGGTGGGGGCGGCCGTGTGGATGCTCCACCGGGCCATCAACCAGGACGACGTGGTCTACCGCACGGTGCTCCGCCCCGGTGAGCGTCTGGTGGTGAAGGCCTCCCGCCCCGGTGCGGGCCCACCATCCGACGGCTGAACGGCGTGGGGCCCGAGGACGACCGGAGCATCCTCCAGGCCGGTGAGCGGATCCTGCTGGTCGACGCCAAGGACCGCCGGTACCTGATCACCCTGCGTCCGGGGACGTCGTTCCACACCCACGTCGGGATCGTCGACCACGACCAGCTCATCGGCGTCCCCGAGGGTTCCACGGTGCTCGGCAGTACGGGCCGGCGCTTCCTGGCCGTGCGCCCGACCCTCTCCGAGGCGGTGCTGAAGATGCCCCGCGGGGCCCAGGTCATCTACCCCAAGGACCTGGGGGCCATCCTCATCCAGGCCGACATCGCTCCGGGGATGCGGGTGTTGGAGGCCGGGGTGGGCTCCGGGGCCCTGTCGATGGCCCTCCTCCGGGCGGGCGCCGAGGTGGTGGGCTACGAGCTCCGGGAGGACTTCGCGGAAGGGGCCCGCAAGAACGTGGTGGCCATGGGGGCCGGCAGCGACCGGTACCGGGTGGAGATCCGGGACGTCTACCAGGGGATCGTCGAGGTGGGTCTGGACCGGGTGCTGCTCGACCTCCCCGAGCCGTGGCGGGTCCTGCCCCACGCCGCCGTGGCCCTGCGCCCCGGGGGGATCCTCTGCGCCTACCTGCCCACCATCAACCAGACCGCCCAGCTGCGCACCACCCTGGACCTCCACGGATTCGGGATGGCCTCGACGTTGGAGGTCCTCCACCGGACCTGGCACATCGAGGACCGGTCGGTACGACCCGACCACCGGATGGTCGGCCACACCGGATTCGTGACCACCGCCCGGCTCCTCGTGCCCTTCCCCGATCCACCGGCGGTGGAGCCGGCCTGACGGGGTCCGGCCCCGATCAGCGCCGGCTCAGCGCCGGGTCAGCGCCGGGCCGGGATCAGCTCTGTTCGATGAAGATGCACTCACCGGGGCACTCCTCGGACGCCTCCACCACGGCGTCCTCGAGGTCGGCGGGCACGGCGGCCATACCGGCCGACCCCCCCGGCTCGCTCTTCACGTCGGCGCCTTCCTTCACGTAGGCCAGGCCGTCGTCGAGCAGGGTGAACACGGCCGGCGCGATCTCCTCGCACAGCCCGTCACCGGTACAGAGATCCTGGTCGATCCAGACCTTCATCAGCTCCGTCACTCCTACGCTTCCACTCGTCGATCCGGGTCGGCTCCACCGGCCGGTCGCCCTGGGCGGACCGGTGAGGCTCGGACGCCCTGACAGGCCGTCACCGGACCCGGGTCCCGGTGCCTCGGCGTCAATGCTATCCGCTACCGGGGGTCCGTTGACTGACGGTGCGTCAGTTCCGCCCGCCCGGCGTTCGGGCCGGCGGGAAGTGCGCAGGGTAACCGGGGGCGCCGGTGTAGGGTCGCCTCCACGGGTGCACACGCGAGCGAGGTGATTCAGACGGTTGATTTCGACGGTTCAGACGACCAGCGACCCCCCGTCCCGGAGGACGACGATCTCGACACGTTGAGGATCCGGGCCCAGGCCGCCGAAGAGGAGGTCACCGTCCTGCGTCGGCGGCTGCAGGAGAGTCCCCGCCGGGTCCAGACCCTCGAGGAGAAGCTGCTGGAGACCAAGGGCCAGCTGGCCCAGGCCATCTCGCAGAACGAGAAGCTCACCTTCACCCTGCAGACGGCGAAGGAGCATGTCGCCAACCTGCGGGAGGAGGTGGAGAAGCTCACCCAGCCCCCGGCGGCCTACGGCACCTTCCTCGGAGCCAACGACGACGGATCGGTGGATGTGTTCTCGGGGGGCCGCAAGATGCGGGTCTCCCTCCACCCCGACATCGAGATCGACGACCTCCAACAGGGCGACGAGGTGGTGCTCAACGAGTCCCTCAACGTGATCCTGGCCCGGCAGGGCGAGGGATCCGGGGAGGTCGTGGTGCTGAAGGAGGTCCTGGAGGACGGCCGGCGGGCCCTGGTCTTCGGCCGGGCCGACGAGGAACGGGTGGCCGAGCTGTCCGACGCCCTGTCCGGGGTCAAGCTGCGGGCCGGCGACACCGTCCTGATGGAGTCACGCACCGGCCTGCTCATCGAGAAGCTGGCCCGTCCCGAGGTCGAGGAGCTGGTGCTGGAGGAGGTGCCCGACGTCACCTATGCCGACGTCGGAGGCCTCGACGACCAGATCGAGGCCATCACCGATGCCGTGGAGCTGCCCTACCTCTACCGGGAGCTCTACGCCGAGCACAAGCTGCCCGCACCCAAGGGGATCCTGCTCTACGGCCCACCCGGATGCGGGAAGACCCTCATCGCCAAGGCCGTGGCCAACTCCCTGGCCAAAAAGGTGGCCGAGGTGACGGGCAACACCAATGCCCGCAGCTACTTCCTCAACATCAAGGGCCCCGAGCTGCTCAACAAGTACGTGGGGGAGACCGAGCGGCAGATCCGCCTGGTCTTCCAGCGGGCCCGGGAGAAGTCCGAAGAGGGCGTTCCCGTCATCGTGTTCTTCGACGAGATGGACTCGCTGTTCCGGACCCGGGGCACCGGGATCAGCTCCGACATGGAGTCCACCATCGTGCCGCAGCTGCTGGCGGAGATCGACGGCGTGGAGACGCTGAAGGACGTCATCGTCATCGGGGCCTCCAATCGGGAGGACCTGATCGACCCGGCCATCCTGCGGCCCGGCCGGCTGGACGTGAAGATCCGCATCGAGCGCCCCAACGAGGTGGCGGCGGCTCAGATCTTCTCCCGGTACCTCACGCCGGACCTGCCGCTCGACGCCGGCGAGGTGACCTCGCTGGGCGGGGGGGACCCGGCCAAGGCCGCCCAGGCCATGATCGAGGCCACGGTGGCCGAGATGTACCGCAACGACGAGGAGAACCGGTTTCTGGAGGTCACCTACCAGGGCGGGGACAAAGAGGTCCTCTACTACCGGGACTTCTCGTCCGGCGCGATGATCGAGAACATCGTCCGGCGGGCGAAGAAGCTGGCCATCAAGCGGGCCATCGCCAATGAGGGCCGGGGGATCCGGACCGACGATCTGCTCGAGTCGATCCGGCAGGAGTACAAGGAGAACGAGGATCTCCCCAACACCACCAACCCCGACGACTGGGCGAAGATCTCCGGCAAGAAGGGTGAGCGGATCGTCTACATCCGGACACTCATCAGTGATCGTGAGGAGACCAAGGGCGGGCGGTCCATCGAACGGGTGGGCACCGGTCAGTATCTCTGAGCACCGGCCACGATAGGGTCGACTTCGTGGCCATTCCCAAGGTCTGCGGAATCGAGACCGAGTACGGCATCCAGGTGCTCAACGGTGATCCCAACCCGATCGCCGCGTCCTCGGTGCTCATCAACGCCTACGCCCACGATGTGGCGCGCCAGCAGACGGGATGGGACTTCGAGGACGAGGCCCCCGGCAACGACGCCCGGGGATTCGCCCGGGAGGGCGCCATGCCCCCCCAGGTCGAGACCCATCTGGTCAATACCGTGCTCACCAACGGGGCGCGGTTCTACGTGGACCATGCCCACCCCGAATTCTCCACCCCCGAATGTCGGGACGCCCTCGAATGCCTGCGCTACGACCGGGCCGGCGAGCTCATCCTGACCCGGGCCATGGAGGCGGCCGACCTGGCCGTACGGGACGGGTCCCGGCTGGTCGTCTACAAGAACAACTCGGACGGGAAGGGCAACTCCTACGGGACCCACGAGAACTACCTGATGGACCGGACGGCCCCGTTCACCCGCATCGTGAGCGGCATCACCCCCCACTTCGTCACCCGCCAGATCTACGCCGGGGCCGGCAAGGTCGGGGCGGAGACGGCCTTCCACGACGGCGAACGGGTCGATTTCCAGATCTCCCAGCGGGCCGAGTTCTTCGAGGAACAGGTGGGTCTGGAGACGACCCTCAAGCGCCCCATCGTCAACACCCGGGACGAGCCCCACGCCGACCCCCAGCGGTACCGCCGGCTCCACGTCATCGTGGGCGACGCCAACCTGGCCGAAGTGGCCACGTTCCTGAAGGTGGGGACCACATCCGTGGTGCTGGCCATGATCGAGGATGACGTGTCGGGGAGCCGCAGCCTGTCCCTGGCGGACCCGGTGCGGGCCATGCACGACGTGGCGCTGGACCGGACGTTCACCCGGCCCCTCCTCATGGCCGACGGCACCACGGCCACCGCCCTCGGCATCCAGTGGGAGCTGTTCTCGCTGGCCCGCAAGTACGCCGACGACCGGGGCCTCGAGTGCCTGGGGGCCGACGGCATCGGGGAGGAGGTCCTGGCCCGGTGGGAGGCCGTCCTGCACGGGCTCGAGACCGACCCGATGTCGCTGGCCCGCCAACTGGACTGGGTGGCGAAGCTGCAGCTGATCGAGGCCTACCGGGACCGGCACCACTGCGACTGGGACGACCACCGTCTGGCGGCCCTGGACCTTCAGTACCACGATCTCCGTCCGGCCCGATCGCTCTTCGCCCGTCTGGACACCGAGCGCCTGATCGACGAGGCATCGGTGGCCGCCGCCGTCACCGAGCCTCCCCGGGGCACCAGGGCCTGGTTCCGTGGCCAGTGCCTCAAGAAGTGGCCGTCCTCGGTGGTCACCGCCAACTGGGATTCTCTCGTTTTCGACCTGGGGACCGACCCCCTGCGCAGGGTACCTATGATGGATCCGCTGAAGGGAACGGCCGAGCACGTGGAGGAGTTGTTGAATGCGTGTTCCAGCCCGACCGAGCTGTTGGATCGGCTCAGCAGTTAGTGGGACCCGGCAGTGAGTGGTGCAGCAGTGAGTGACGCAGCGGTGAGGCAGGGCAGGGGCCGGACCCGTCCGGGGACAGTCCGAGCTGGAGACCGACAGAGCAACGAGGCAGAGTAGGGGATGGCTGGACGACATGGCTGAACGAGAGCAGAAGAAAAAGACCACGACGACCGAGCGTGCCGATGAGGTGGTTGAGGAGGTCCCCCCGTCGTCGGCCGCCGGTGACAAGCTGAAGGCGGAGCTCGACGAGCTGCTCGACGAGATCGACGAGGTGCTCGAGGACAACGCCGAGGAGTTCGTGCGCAACTACGTGCAAAAGGGCGGCGAGTAGTCCCGGTGGCCCTGCCGATGTTTTCGACAACCGAAGACCCCGGACCGGACTTCGCCGGGCTCATCCGCAGACTCCAGGTACCGTCCGGCGCGGCGCGGACCGGGGAGCAGGCACCGGGCGGTCCGGGTGGACCGGCCGTCGGCGGCCCCGGCGCGGAGTTCCGGCACGGCACCACGGTGGTGGCGTTGCGGTTCGCGGACGGGATCGTGATGGCCGGTGACCGACGGGCCACGGAGGGCCATGTCATCGCCCACCGGTCCATGGAGAAGGTGTTTCCGGCCGACCGGTACTCGGCGGTGGCCATCGCCGGTGCGGCCGGACCGGCCGTGGAGATGGTCCGGCTGTTCCAGACCCAGCTCGAGCACTACGAGAAGGTCGAAGGGGTCGTGCTCAGCCTCGAGGGTAAGGCCAATCAGCTGGGCCAGATGGTCCGTGACCACCTGCCCATGGCCATGCAGGGCCTGGCCGTGGTGCCCCTGTTCGCCGGGTACGACCTGGCCCGGGGGACGGGTCGGATCTTCACCTACGACGTCACCGGGGGCCACTACGAGGAGACCGAGCACAACGCCACCGGATCGGGGGGGCGCGACGCGCGGACCACCATCAAGCTCGGCTACCGCTCCGGCATGGACCGGGACGCCGCCGTGGAGCTGGCCATCGAGTCCCTCTACGAGGCGGCCGACGAGGACTCGGCCACCGGCGGGCCCGACCTCATCCGGGGGATCTACCCCCTGGTGGCCACGGTGACCGCTGACGGATTCACCACCGTCCCCGAAGAGGAGGTGGCCGAGCGGTTCGCCTCCCTCATCGAGCGCCGCCGGACCGAGGGGCGCCAGCCATGACCATGCCCTATTACGTGGCCCCCGAACAGGTCATGAAGGATCGGGCCGAGTACGCCCAAAAGGGCATAGCCCGGGGCCGGTCGCTCATCGCCACCGTCTACGACCAGGGGGTGGCCATCGTGGCGGAGAACCCGTCCCGCTCCCTCCACAAGATCAGCGAGATCTACGACCGGATCGCCTTCGCCGGTGTGGGCAAGTACAACGAGTACGACCAGCTCCGGGTGTCGGGCATCCGCCACGCCGACACCAAGGGCTATGCCTACAGCCGCGAAGACGTCGACGCCCGGTCGTTGGCCAATCTCTACGCCCAGTACCTCGGCCAGGTCTTCACCCACGAGATGAAGCCCCTCGAGGTCGAGATCCTGGTGGCCGAGTTGGGTACCGGGAGCCGGCCCACCCAGCTGTACCACATCGCCTACGAGGGGACCATCACCGACGAGGACCGCTACGCCGTCCTGGGCGGTGAGACCGAGTCCATCGCCGAGCGGCTCGAGGGGCAGTGGAGGGCGGGCTGGACCCTTCCCGAGGCCCTCCGGGCCGCTGTCAGCTCGCTGGCCGGCCCCGACCAGACGCTGTCCGGTGCCGATCTGGAGGTGGCGGTGCTGGCCCAGGGCAACGGCCGGCGGGCCTTCAAACGGGTGGTCGATGCCGAGCTCGAAGCCCAGCTGAGCTGACCGGCCGGCCCGGTCCGGGCCACCGCCGGGCCGCCAGTGCGTGGTCCGCCGGCCACCCCACGGTACGGTGAGGGTGATGGACAAGCGCATCTACGGCTTGGAGAACGAATACGGGGTGACCTGCACCCTGCGCGGGCAGAGGCGACTCAGCCCCGACGAGGTGGCCCGATACCTTTTCCGCCGGGTGGTGAGCTGGGGGCGCTCGTCCAACGTCTTCCTCGAGAACGGCGCCCGCCTCTACCTCGATGTCGGCAGCCACCCCGAGTACGCCACCCCCGAATGTGACGACATCGCCGAGTTGGTGGTCCACGACAAGGCGGGGGAGTGGATCCTGTCCTCGCTGGTGGAAGGGGCGGAGGCCCGCCTGCGGGAGGAGGGGATCCGGGGCGATATCTACCTGTTCAAGAACAACACCGACTCGGCCGGCAATTCCTACGGATGCCACGAGAACTACCTCACCAGCCGCCGGGACGACTTCGCCCACTACACCGAAGTGCTCATTCCGTTTCTGGTCAGCCGCCAAGCCTACGCCGGCGCCGGCAAGGTCCTCCAGACCGCCCGCGGCGCCGTGTACTGCCTGAGCCAGCGGGCCGAGCACATCTGGGAGGGTGTCTCTTCGGCCACCACCCGAAGCCGGCCGATCATCAACACCCGCGACGAACCCCACGCCGACGCCGAGAAGTACCGCCGGCTCCATGTGATCGTGGGCGACTCCAACATGAGCGAGTACGCCACGTTCCTGAAGGTCGGGGCCACCAGCATCGTCCTGCGCATGCTCGAGGACCCGTCGACCGTGATGCGGGACCTCACATTGGAGAATCCGATCCGGGCCATCCGGGAGATCAGTCACGACATCACCTGCCGTCGGCCGGTCCGGCTGGCCAACGGTCGGGAGATGAGCGCGCTGGACATCCAGGGCGAGTACCTGCAGCGGGCCATCCGCTACCGCGACCGGCAGGGACTGTCCCCCCAGGAGGACCGGGCCCTCGACATGTGGGAGCACTGCCTCAAGGGGCTCGAGTCCGACCCCCTGTCGCTCCACCGCGAGTGTGATTGGGTGGCCAAATACCGTCTGATCGACCGGTACCGCGAGCGCCACGGGCTGTCCCTGCACAGTCCGGCCGTCTCGCTCCTCGACCTGCAGTACCACGATGTCGACCGCACACGCGGGCTCTACTACCGGCTGCAGCACCACGACCAGCTGGACCGGATCTGCGAGGACGCCGCCATCGCCGAGGCCATGACGGTCCCGCCCCAGACCACCCGGGCCCGGTTGCGGGGTGAGTTCGTGAAGAAGGCCAAGGAACGGCGCCGGGACTTCACGGTGGACTGGGTCCACCTCAAGCTCAATGACCAGGCCCAGAGGACCGTCCTCCTGAAGGACCCCTTCAAATCGAAGGACGAGCGGGTCGAGAAGCTCATCGCCGGACTCTGAGGGGCCGGGGAGGCGGACCGGGCTCCACCGCCCATCGCTGCTTCTCCGGGTGGCCGGTGAAGTAGCGTCACCTCACTGTGAGCCCGAGTGTCGGCGATCCGCCGCCCGAAACTGCTTCGGACCTGCTGGTCGAGGACGCCGACGGCGAGGCGACGGCAGAGCCGCTCCGACGCCGCAGCTACCGGCCGGTGGTGGAGTGGACCATCATCTTGATGGCGGTGCTGCTCTGCACCGTCCTGCTCCGCACCTACGTGGTGCAGTCGTTCTCGATCCCCTCGCTGTCGATGTACCCGACGCTGCAGGTCGGCGACCGGATCATCGTCAACAAGCTGAGCTACGACGTCCACAGCATCCACCGGGGCGACATCGTGGTCTTCGCCCGCCCCCCGCTCGAGGACCAGGAGTACGCCGATCTGGTGAAGAGGGTGATCGGGCTGCCGGGGGAGACCATCTCGTCCGAGGGCGGCCACGTCTACATCAACGGCAAACGCCTGTCCGAACCGTGGCTCCCCCCCGGCCCCGACAGCTACACCAGCGCTCTGCCCGGCGATCCCCATCCCCAGTTCAACCTGCCCGGCCCGGTCAAGATCCCGGCCGGTGACTACTACGTGATGGGCGACAACCGGACCGACTCCGAGGACAGCCGGTACTTCGGGCCGATCCCGAAGTCACTGATCGTGGGACGGGCGGTGGCGGTGGTGTGGCCGCTCAGTCACCTCAAGGGCCTCTGACCGGGGTGACGGACCCCGGTCCGATCGGCACCTCACTGCGCCCTCCGGTCCCCGTTCCCAGCATCGATCCCCGGGAGGCCGGGTGGCCCCGGGCTCCGGCTGGTCCCACGGCCCCGGCTGGTCCCCCGGCCCCGGCGTCCCGGTCCGGCCGCTGGGTGCTGGAGTGGGTGGTGGTCCTGGTGGCGGCGCTTCTCCTGGCCGTCGGGATACGGACCAGCGTGGCCCAGATGTTCTACATCCCCTCCGGTTCGATGCTGCCCACCCTGAAGATCGGGGACCGGATCATCGTGGACAAGCTGAGCTACCACGTCCATGGGGTCCACCGGGGGGACATCGTGGTCTTCCGGCGCCCGCCGCTGGAGAAGGCGGACTACACCGATCTGGTGAAGCGGGTCATCGGGCTGCCCGGGGATGTCATCTCCCTCCACCTCGGCCGGGTCGACATCGACGGGAGGCCGTTGGCCGAGCCGTGGCTGCCCACCCCGGCCCCGGTGAGCTCCCCCAGCCCGCTGACCGAGCCCTTCAGCCTCAACCACCCCTACCGGGTGCCTCCGGGCGAGTACTTCGTGATGGGGGACAACCGGACCGATTCCGAGGACAGCCGGTACTTCGGCCCCATCCCCGCGAGCCTGATCGTGGGCAGGATGGTCTTCGTGATCTGGCCCCTCGGCGCCAGGGCCCGGCTGGTGGTGGTATCGGTGCTGGCCGTGGTGATGGCGGTGGCCGTGGTGGTCGGACTGGCACTGTCGGGCCGGCGCCACGGCCGGCTCCACCACCGGCACCGGGTCGGGGTCGCGGGCCGGGACGGGGAAGGGGTCGCGGGCCGGGAAGGGGTCGGGGAAGGGGTCGGGGGCCGGGACGGGGAAGGGGTCGGGGGCACAGGGTGAAGGGGACACAGCGCGGGGATGCCCGAGCAGGGCGGTTCGGGTCGCCGGTACACTGCGGACGTGCCGTTTCTCAGCCCGGCGAAGATTCTGGTCATCCTGGTGGTGGCTCTGATCGTCCTCGGCCCCGACAAGCTTCCCAAGGTGGCCAAACAGGTCGGAGGGTTCTGGGGTGACTTCCGCAAGTTCCGCGAGCGCATGGAGAGCGAGGTACGGGGCTCCTTCCCCGACCTTCCCTCCACCGAGACCATCACCCAGGCGGTGCGCTCGCCCCTCACGTTCCTCGACAGCCTGGCCGATACCCACAGCCCGGAGAACGGGACGACATCCGGAACCGTCAACGGCTCCGAAACCACTGGCGTGCACGGAGATGCCGTGCAGCCGGCGGCCGGAACCAACCGACCGGCAGGAACCGTGCAGGCCACCGAGGAGGTGCCGGTCATCCCCGGAGTGAGAATCACCGACCCGGGTGGCACCGTCCACCAGGTCCGGACCTCGGGTCCCGTCCTGCCGGACGACCCCGGGCTCAACTGACCGGGCTGGACCACGCGGCCCCCGCGGGACGACCGATTCGAGGACCATGGCCATCTCACTGAAGCGACGGGGTGACACCAGGCCCACGCCTGACTCGATGACCCTGGTCGAGCATCTGACCGAACTGCGGTCGCGGGTGCTGGTCTGCGCGGTGACCTTCGTCATCACCGGCACGGCGGCGTTCCTCCTGTACCCGTGGATCCTGTCGTTCCTCAGTCATCCCTACTGCCAGATCTCCCCGCACCACTGTGGTTTCTATGTCACCGGTCCCCTGGACGGGCTGACGCTGCGGATCAAGATCGCCGCCTACGGGGGACTGGCCCTGGCCGCACCGGTGCTGCTCTGGGAGTTCTGGCGGTTCATCACCCCGGGCCTCAACCCCAAGGAGAAGCGGTACGCCATCCCGTTCATCGTGGCGTCGATCTGCCTGTTCGCCCTGGGCTGCGTGGTGGCCTACGTCACCTTCCCCCATGCCCTCTCGTGGCTCAAGAGCATCGGCGGCCCGACCCTGACCCAGATCCTCGACCCGGTCAAATACCTCAGCCTGATCGTCCTCCTGATGACGGTGTTCGGGCTCACCTTCGAGTTCCCGGTGGTGCTGGTGTCCCTGGAGGTGGCCGGGGTCCTGACGCCGAAGAAGCTGTCGGCCTGGCGCCGGTGGGCCATCGTGCTCATCGTGGTGGTGGCCGGGGTGGTGACGCCGAGTTCGGACCCCTTCTCGATGATGGCCCTGGCCGTCCCCATGTACATCTTCTACGAGATGTCGATCATCATCGGGAAGATCCTCGGACGATGACCGTCGGTGGTGCCCGGCGCTCCGCCGCGGCACCGACGGAGCCCGGGACGCCGGCGGGGGGGTGGTGACCACCGGGGAGGTGGGGGAGGGGTTCCGTCGGCAGTTCGAACGGGGCCTGTCCTTCCCCCTCGACGCCTTCCAGCGCCGGGCCTTCGACGCCCTCGACCGGGGCGAATCGGTTCTGGTGTCGGCGCCCACCGGGTCGGGCAAGACCCTGGTGGCGGAGTACGCGGCGGCCCGGGCCGTGGCGGCCGGGGGGAAGGCGTTCTACACCACGCCCATCAAGGCGCTGTCCAACCAGAAATTCGCCGAACTCTCCCTGCGCTACGGCGAGGAGTCGGTCGGCCTGCTGACCGGGGACGTGTCCCATCAGGCCCGGGCCCCGATCGTGGTGATGACCACCGAGGTCCTGCGCAACATGATCTTCGCCCGATCCCCCCTGCTCGACACCCTGGCCGTGGTGGTGCTGGACGAGGTCCACTACCTCCAGGATCCCTACCGGGGCTCGGTGTGGGAGGAGGTCCTGGTGCTGGCCCCGGCCGGGGTGACGTTCGTCAGCCTGTCGGCCACCGTCTCCAACGCCTCGGACTTCGGTGCCTGGCTGAGCTCGGTGCGGGGAACCACCCGGGTCATCGTGGAGGACCACCGGCCGGTGACCCTGCACCACCACTACGCCGTGGCCGAGCGCGGGCGGGACGGCCTGACCGTCCTCCCCCTGTTGCGCCGGGGCGTGGCCAACCCGGACGGGGCCGTTCTGGACGATCGGCGGCGCCGCAACCCCCGGCACCGCTACCGGACGCCCCGCCGGTCCGAGGTGGTGGAGTACCTGGCGGCGTCGGACATGCTGCCGGCCATCACCTTCATCTTCTCCCGGGCGGCCTGCGACGACGCCACCCGCCAGTGCCTGGCCGACGGCCTCCGCCTGACGACCCCGCAGGAGCGGGAGCGGATCCGCCTGCTCACCGAGCGTGCCGTGGAGCGTCTCAGCGATGACGACCTGGCCACCCTGGGCTACGGCGACTGGGCCACGGCGCTCGAGGCCGGGATCGCCCCCCACCACGCCGGCCTGGTGCCGGCGTTCCGCCAGGCGGTCGAGCAGTGCTTTTCGGAGGGACTCCTGAAGGTGGTGTTCGCCACCGAAACCCTGGCCCTCGGGATCAACATGCCGGCCCGGACGGTGGTGGTGGAGCGCTTCGCCAAATTCCGTGGCTCGGACACCTCGGCCCTGACCGCGGGGGAGTACCGCCAGCTCACCGGGAGGGCCGGACGTCGGGGTATCGACACGGTGGGCCACGCCTTCGTGCTCTGGTCCCTCTCCGCCCCCTTCGCCCAGGTGGCCCGGACCGCCGTGGCCCCGCCGCCGGATCTGGTGTCCTCGTTCCATCCCACCTACAACCTGGCCGTCAATCTGGTCCGACGCTGGTCCCGGCAGGAGGCCCACCGCCTGCTGGCCGCTTCCTACGGCCAGTGGCAGGCACCGGAGGGATCGGTGTCCCTCACCGCCCAACTGGACCGGCGGCTGGCCGTGTTGGAGGAGAGGGGCTTCCTGGCCGGCTGGTCCCTGACCGGGGCCGGCGCCACGCTGGCCTCGCTGTACCACGAGTCGGACCTGCTGGCCGCCGAGGCCCTCCGGTCCGGGCTGTTCGACGGCCTGGATCCCGCCCTCCTGGCCGGGGTGGTCTCGGCGTTCACCTTCGAGGCCCGGCGGTCGGGTGACACCGATCTCCCGCCCCGCCAGAAGGTGGTGGTCGACCGCCTGGCCCGCCTGGAGGTCCTGGCGGCGGGGGTCCGTGCCGACGAGCGCCGGGTCGGCCTGCGGCGGACCCGCCACCCCGACCCCGGGCTGGCCCGGGCGGTGATCGCCTGGGGGAAGGGGGCCACCCTGGACACCGTCCTGCGGGACACCGACGTGGCCCCGGGGGACTTCGTCCGCAACGTCCGCCAGGTGATCGATCTGGTGCGCCAGCTGGCCCAGGTGGCCGGGGACCCCGCCACCCGTC
>Ga0182012_10001385_pt1 | contig 26649 bp, 24 predicted proteins | sample 612S2SmetaG_FD_120486 | JGI IMG/M metagenome (GOLD analysis project Ga0182012, IMG submission 120486) | Permafrost microbial communities from Stordalen Mire, Sweden - 612S2S metaG | ecosystem: Environmental > Terrestrial > Soil > Wetlands > Permafrost | place: Sweden: Stordalen | collected...
CGTCACTCCGCGTTCCCGTTCTTCCGGGGCATTGTCGATGTCCGCATATCCCTTCGCGGTCGCCCAGCCCTTCTTCGCCAGCACCGTCGTTATCGCCGCCGTCAAGCTTGTCTTTCCATGATCGACGTGTCCAATTGTTCCGATATTCACGTGCGGCTTATTTCTTACGAATTTTTCTTTTGCCATCTCTGTTCTCCTAAAAAAGTTTAAAAATATCCGTATCTCTTCACACTGGAGCCCAAGACCGGGATTGAACCGGTGACCTCTTCCTTACCAAGGAAGTGCTCTACCAACTGAGCTACTTGGGCGGGGACCATTCAAGAGTAGGGTATTTTACGGTTGAAAGACCCCCTGTCAAGGATAAATGGCTTAATTTAAGCCGTTTTCACAGGGTTTTTGAAAGCTCAACCGTTTTACCACTACTTTTGTTTGGCATTCCGTCCGTGAGGGTCTACAATTTTTTCCATCTGGACCGCTTGATTGTATTTTTCTTCACTTAACAAGTTCTTTTCAAGAACCACTTGCCTGATTGTCTTTCCTTCTTTTAAAGCGGTTTTTACCACATCAGCGGCCTTTTCATAGCCAATCACCGGATTCAAAGCGGCCGCCACTTGAACACTCATTTCGGCAAAATATAGACACCGTTTTGCATCCGCTTTAATTCCGCTCACACATTTCTCTTCAAAAACCCGAAGCATCTGCGTCATTAATGTCAGCATTTGATTTTGGTTATAGGCAATTACCGGCATCATCACGTTGAGTTCCAACTGACCCGCTTGAGAAGCCATGGCAATAGTGGTGTCAAATCCTAACACCTGGAAACAAACCATATCCAAACACTCGGCCATGACCGGATTCACCTTTCCCGGCATGATGGACGAACCAGGCTGCATTACCGGCAACAATATTTCACCAAAACCTGTGGTCGGCCCACTGGTCATGAGACGGAAGTCGTTGGCGATACGAATTAGATCAAGAGTTAGATTTCGAATGGCGTTCGAAACCGATACAGCCGGAGCCAAACTTTGCATCGCCTCAAAAAGATTAGGATGAGGTTTCAATTTTAAACCAGTTTGTTCTGAAAGAAGTTTCGCCATCGCAGCGGGATAATCTTTATGGGTATTTAATCCCGAGCCTGCGGCTGATCCGCCGATTCCGAGTTCTTTTAAATCATCGGAAGCCATCGCGATCCGAGCATGATGTCGTTTTAAACATTCGCCATAGGCCGTAAATTCCTGACCCAAAGAAATGGGCACCGCGTCTTGCAGATGGGTGCGGCCTGACTTATAAACCTTTTTAAATTCCTGGCCCTTTTTGAAAAAGGTTTTCGATAACTTGTCTAAAACCGGTAGAAATTCACGAACTAACAAAAGCCCTGATAACCTAATAGCTGTCGGAATAACGTCATTGGTGGACTGACCCATGTTTACGTGGTCATTAGGATGAACCAGCTTATAGTCCCCCCGCTGCCCGCCTAAAATCTCAATGGCGCGGTTTGCCAAAACCTCGTTGGTGTTCATGTTATGGCTGGTGCCGGCTCCCGCCTGGTAAACATCCACCACAAACTGGTCAATCCATTGACCCTTTACCAAAATTTCATCGGCCGCCTTGATGATCGCTTCCGCCTTCTTTTTATCAAGCATTCCGACTTTGGCGTGAAAACAGGCGGCAGCTTTCTTTATATGAACGGTCGCATTGATAAAAACGGGATGGGGTTTGATACCGCTGATGGGGAAATTTTGGACAGCCCGAAGGGTTTGCACACCATAGAGCGCTTCCTGCGGAACTTTTAATTCGCCAATCGAATCATGTTCAATGCGGTATTCCAAAATCGCCCTCCAGACAGTGGGTTTTTACAAAACAAAAAATAAAATTTTAAAAATGCCTAATTGAAGTATTAAAAATGAAGTGTGTTGAGAAGTTTCATGGTGATCAAAAATGGAGCGGGCGACAGGAATCGAACCTGCGACGTGCAGTTTGGAAAACTGCCATTCTACCATTGAATTACGCCCGCAACTTCAGCCTCACAACAGCTGTTAAAGGTTAATTATAACTTATGGAACAATCAAAATATATTCAGTCATTATTTGACCAAAAATGGTGGGCAGGATAGGATTCGAACCTATGAAGGCCGTCGGCCGGCAGATTTACAGTCTGCTCCCATTGACCACTCGGGCACCTGCCCATAACCAGCATTTAGGGAAAAAATGGAGCTGGCGACCGGAATCGGACCGGTGACCTGCCGCTTACAAGCTAGCTTCTCGATTTTTTCCGTTTTATTTTAAGCCATTTCAAGCCAATTGACCTGCCGCCTATGGCGGTAAGTCAATTTTGAAGAACTCGCAAATTAACGGAAAAAAACCTCTAACCAACTGGCTTTTATAACCCACTCTTCCCAAAGGGAGACTGATTTTGCACGAGTGTCTTATCCGTGTCTATCAAAATTTTACGCTTTGAACTTTTTCAAAGTTTTTTTCTCTAATTCAAGATCATAACCTGGAAATCCATGAATTTTGTCAAATTTTAGAAATCCAACTAAACCTCCCGGGATAAGATTTACATAGGGCCACTCGGCGATATTGTTCAACTCCTATTATCAACACAAACGCAAAAGAAAGGAAAAACGTAACGGACTAGAAAGTTAGATCAAAAGTAGAGTTAATCCGAATAGGTTTCAGAACCGAGAGCAACGCTAAGAAATAAGAAGCCCCACTGGGAGAAAAATCCTGTAACACTTAGTCCGATGTGTATTGACCTATGGTTTTTTAACGCGTGACTGTAAAAAAGTCACCAGCTCATTCATTTCTATAGGTGTGAGGTTGGAAGCGTAAGAGGGCATATTGGGCGCGCCATTGGAAATACGTAGAATCATCTGGTCTGCTGAGAGTTTGTCTCCAATCGTGGATAAATCCGGACCCCGACGGCCTCCATCCCCTTGAATCAGATGGCAGTTGAGACAGCCCTTGACCTCAAAAAGACGTGCTCCCGCCAAAATAGGGCCGCTGGTGGCGTCAATAACTTCGGCGGATAAAGGTTTTGGATTGAAATTAGGCGACCAGTCGGATTTAACACCGGCCCACCAAAAGGCCCCGATCATCACGACGACCATAACGACTACCGCTACCGCCCAGGGGCGGCGGCTGGGACTGCGCTCCCCGTGGTTGGAAATAAAAGGAAGCAAAATCAAAAGAACCACCGCCAGAAGCGGCGCGAAAACCATGAAAAAACTTTCAATGCCGTGCGGCAAAAGGGCCAGCACCGCGAAATACCACATTAAGTACCAGTCGGGCCGGGGATTTGCGTCGATCAGGCTGGGATCGGGAGGATGCCCCAGTTCGGGCGGCCCAAAAATAAGAGCCAGGAGAATGATTCCAAAAACCATCACCGCTGCGAAAACCATGTCCCGCCAGATCGCGTCGGGCCAAAAAGGAACACTGTCCTTTTTCAGTGAAGCCTCATATTCCTTCCGGTAAGTTTTCGGGTTCACCCTTTTTCCAGGCTTCGGGGGCTCTGAAATACCGTGGCGCAGGACCAACAGTAAATGAAGTCCCACGAAAGCGAATACCAAAGCCGGAATAAGAAAAACATGAACTACGAAAAGCCGGCTGAGGGTAGAACCGCCTACCTCGGGACCGCCCAGTATCAGCGTCGATAGAAAGCCTCCGATGAAGGGAGCGCGGCCCGCCTGCTTTGCGGCTACCACCGCCGTCCAGACGGCATTCTGGTCCCAGCGCAGGATTTGCCCCGTGAATCCCATCAGCAGGGTGAACCCCAGCAGCAGGATTCCGGTCAGCCAGTTCATTTCCCGTGGAAACTTGTAGGACCCCTGCAGGAACACTTGGGCCATATGGATGCCCACCATCAACACCATCGCGGAGGCGCCGTAGTAATGAAGAGCTCGGGCAAAACTGCCAAAAGCCGTATCGTGGGTGATGGATTGAAGGGTGAGGTAAGCCTCGTCCGCCGAAGGGATATAGTAAAGAGCCAGGGCGATTCCGCTGGCCACCTGGATGAGAAAAGCGCACAGGGTCGCGCTGCCAAACACGTACCACCACCGGGCGCCGGAAGGCACCGGATGGCTGGCCATTTTTCCAACCACGCTAAAAAGGCCTGTGCGATCTTCTAGCCATTGATATATTTTTTTAAAAATGATTTTGAACAATTTTTCCCCTAGAGCGTCACTAAAATTTCAACCTGGTCTTTAACGACCCTTACTGGATAACGCGGCAAAGGAAGAGGCGGCGGCCCAGCAGCCACCTCGCCGTCTTTATAGTAGATGCCGCCATGACAGGGACACATGAACAACTGTGCTTCGGGCCGCCAGCGCACCGGACAACCCAGATGGGTACAACTGATGGAAAAGGCCGTGAAACTGTCCGCGCTTTCCCTCCTCAGCCAAGCGGCAGTTTTAGCCGTAACTCCCGCCCAGGGCAGAGGCGAAGCCTGAAGGAAAGTCACCGCGACAGTCTCGCCGATCTTAAAGGAATTCGCCGGACCCACGGACCGCCAGACCGGTGGCAGGGATTTAAAGAGAGGCTTGAAAATAAAACCGACCATGGGCAGACCGACCGCCGCCGTCATCAAACCCCCGAGAACGAAGATCAGCTTTTCAAAAAAATTCCGCCGGGAAATTTTTTTCGCTTCTCCGATCATCTTGGGATGATTTTTTTCATTCATGGCGCATTTCCTCCAGCCAACCGGCGATGGACAAGAATAAAAGGACGAAGCCCACCGTCGTGATAATGAAAGAAGTCACCAAACCCCAAAGCAGAAGAACCGTGCCCAGGGCCAGCGCGGCGGGCCAAAAGGTCGGCCGCGGAATTTTTTCGTCCGGAACGTGGGTCCAGCCGGGACGCAAAGAGGTTGATCCGGCAGTCCTTTTTTTACTCATTTCTTGCTCCTTTTTTCGGTGGGAAAGGAACGGCTTTCCTCGGTAGGCGGTAGAAACGGCTCAAAAGAACCAGAATTGCACCGAGGTAAACAAAACAAGGGGGAACCCACATCAAAAGACCGCCGATTTGCTGGTCCATGGCGGGCGTCAGTCCCCAATCGTCACGGATCATCGCAAGAATTCCCGGGGAAGCTGTGAGACTCATGAAAACCGGACAAACACTGACGGGCGCAAAGGTAATCCAGATTCCCAGGAGCGAACAGCCGATACAAGCGCTGAAAAGATAAAGAATACCAATCAGTGGAGAAAGCCGTTCCTCAACTCTGGGACCAACGATGGGCCGCCAGAAAAGCATACCCAGGAATAAAAGTGTAAAAGTTTGGACGGCATGGATCAATTCGTTGGACGCGGCGGCGTCACAGAAAGCCGGAACATGCCAAAACCACATGGCTCCCACACCCGAAAGCCAGGCGACGAGGGGATGTTTCACCCAAGGAACATACGACAGGATATCGCGATGATTTCGGGTGTTCGGCAATCCTAATAGGATCAGTGGAGGCACCATCAACACCAACATCAGGTGTTGAAGCATGTGGGCGCTAAACAGAATGCCCTTGGACAGGAAATTGATCGGGGAACCCAAGGCCAAAAAGAAAAGAACAACACCTATGATAAAAAAAACGGATTTTCTTGAGAATTTTAACCGGCAAATAATGGCGTAGAAAAACAGGGCCGCGATACAGCCGGCAATCAGTAAAGGATCCCAGTCCCATGTGGATAAAAGCAATTGTCGAGTGGTCATGTCCGCACCCCCACCAGATAAATACTCGTGAAGACCGCGATCCAGACCGCATCCACGAAATGCCAGTAGAGACCGATGGTCTTGACCGCTCCGGTTTTCCCCGTTTTAAAATAACCCGCCAAGGCCATGGCCAGGACAACCAGAAGGCCGATGAGCCCGATGAGCACATGAAGTCCGTGCAGGCCGGTCACCATAAAAAAGGAAGCGCTGAAAAGATTCCCGCCGACGGTCAAACCCTTATGGAAAAGTTCCCAATATTCCATAGCCTGGCCCGTTAGAAAGACCCCGCCCAGGACCAGCGTGGCGGCCAGCCAGGCGAGGAAACCGTTGTGGTTTTTCGATTCCAGTTTTTTCTCTGCCAGCCAATAAGTCAAACTGCTGGCCAAAAGACAAAAGGTGAAAATTCCGGTTTTCACGGGATTCAATAGTTCGGATCCGGGATTCGGATGCTGCGAGAAGTTATAAAAAATATAAGCGATCAAAAGCATGACGAAGAAAAACGCCTCAGAGGCGATAAAGCACATCATTCCGATTTTATTTTTGTCTTTCGGCTTCTCTATCGATCCCTCCTTGAAAGCCTCGGACTCATCCGGGCTTTCGGGATGGGCCAGGTCCCAAAGGGGCCGCCGCCCATGGATGGGCGGCAGCTGGTCAAAATTATTTTCCGCCGGGGGGGATGACGCGGCCCATTCAAGGGTCCAGGCGTTCCAAGGATTATCCCCCGCGGCCATGCCCCGCCTCAGACTGACAAACATGTTCCATACCAATACCAGAACCGAAAAACCCAGGATGAAAGCCCCAATCGTGGAAATCATGTTGAGCAGTCCCCATCCGGGAAAATCCGGGTAGGTATAAACCCGCCGGGTCATGCCCATCAGTCCCAGGAAATGCTGAACGAAAAAGGCCATATTGAAACCGATGACGGTCAACCAAAAGTGAACTTTTCCGATGGATTCGGATAAAAGCCGCCCCGTCATCTTCGGAAACCAGTAATAAATGCCCGCGAATACGCCGAAAAGTGACCCGCCAAAAAGAACGTAATGGAAATGGGCGACCAGATAATAGGTATCCGTCACCTGCCAGTCCACTGGCACCACCGCGAAAGTAACTCCGCTCAACCCCCCCATGGTGAACTGCAATAGAAAAGCCACCGCGAAAAGCATCGAGGTGGTCAGGCGAATGGACCCGCCCCAAAGGGTGGCGCTCCAGTTGAAAACCTTCACTCCCGTGGGAACCGCGATCATCATGCTGGTGGCCGCGAAGAAAATATCCATGGGCTGTCCCAACCCCACCGCGAACATATGGTGGGCCCAGACTCCGAAGCTCAGCAGGGCGATGGCCACCGTGGAGCCGGCCACGAATTCGTAGCCGAAGATGGGCTTGCGGGAAAAAACCGGAATGACTTCTGAGATAATTCCGAAAGCCGGCAGGACCATGATGTAAACCTCCGGATGGCCAAAAGTCCAAAAGAAATGCTGCCAGAGAATGGCCGACCCCCCTTGGGAGGGCAGAAAAAAGTGGGCGTTCAATTGGCGGTCGATGAACAGCATGATGATGGCGGCATTTAGCGCGGGCATAGCCATGATCAACAGGAAGGAATTGACGAACACCATCCAAACAAACAGGGGCAGACGGCGAATGGACAGGCCGGGCGCGCGCAAAGCCAACACCGTAGCGATCAGGTTGATGGAGGTGGCGATGGAACCGATGCCCAAAGCGAACAGGGCCAATATCCAGTAATCCACGCCGGGACTGGAAGCGAAAGGCGTCTCGCTTAAAGGCGCGTAGCTGAACCATCCCACCGAAGGCGCGCCCCCCGCCAGAAGGCTGAAATGCAAAAGCAGACCCCCGAAGGGAAAAAACCAGTAGCCCATCGCGTTCAGCCGGGGAAAGGCCATGTCCCTGGCGCCGATCATGAGAGGCACAAAATAATTGGCGAAACCGATCAGGGTGGGCATCACCACCAAAAAGATCATGGTGGTTCCATGCATGGTGAAAAGCTGGTCATAGGCGTCCGGGGACAAAAGATGGTTGTTGGGTTTGGCCAATTGCAGGCGCATAACCAAAGCTTCCAGGCCTCCCACACCGAAAAAGAAAAAAGCGGTCAGCAAATAAAGAATGCCGATCCGTTTGTGATCCACCGTGGCGATCCAACTGAAAAGACCCTGTCCCGCTTTTTTCGCGTGAAAGATTTCGACCGAGAGCGGATTGGCGGCGGTTTCATTCATTGGAGCGACTCCAGGTAATCCGTCAAGTTGCCGACCTGGGCGTCGGTCAGTTTTAAATTCGGCATCAGAATAGCGGGTTTAACAGCCTGCGGATTTTTCAGCCACAGCGCTAAATTTTCCGGCGTATTGGGAAGGATCACCGCGCCTAAAGTCTGCCGGCTGGCGAAGTGGGTCAGGTCCGGGGCCGCTTGTCCCTTCGCGTTGGTGCCGTTAATCGTATGGCAATTGATACAGGTGAGTTGCTGAAACAACTTGGAGCCTTTTTTAGAGGATTCGGACAACAAATGAGCCACGGGCTTTTCCTGTTGTTTCTGCCAGACCTCAAATTCGGCGGCGGTCTGGGCAAACACCAAAAAATGCATTTGAGCATGCTGGGCGCCGCAAAATTCGGAGCAGGTTCCCAGATAAATCCCCGGTTTGTCCGCTTCCAGCCAAAGATGGTTCGGATGACCCGGCACCACATCCATTTTGGGCCCTAATCGGGGCACCCAGAAATCATGAATAACGTCCGCCGATTCCAGCGTCAGCAGCCAGGTGACCCCCACCGGAATGTGGATTTCGTTGGCCGTAACCACCCCGGTTTGGGGATAACGCGCTTCCCACCACCATTGATGGCTGATGACCAGAAGGTCGGGCTTTCTGTCCGGAGCCGGATCGGACTGTTTCATTCCTCTCGCGGTGAGAGTCAGAAGCCAAATCAGTACAAGAAAGGGGATGACCGTCCAGGTGGTCTCTAGTTTCCAATTGCCATAACGGGGCCGAGGGTCCGTGCTTCCAAGCTGATGGCGGAAACGAATCAGGCTGACACTGACCATCGCGGTCACGATCAAAAAGATAATCGCGCAGACAATTAAGACGATGATAAACAAGTCCGAAATAGCGCTTGCCTGGGGAGACTCTGAGTAAAAAACAGAGTTTAAGAAATGATTCATAGAGTCATACGCCGCCGGATCACGTCGGGAAGGTTATGTGCCGTTTTCTTAATCCGCAGGACGATTCCTTAATCCGATAAATTTTATAATTCCGCATCTTACGCCTCATCCGCTTTTGAAATCCAATTCCGCGATGATTTTTTCCGTTGTTAAAATACTGGCATAACGATTCACAATATCAAATAGAAGCCGCGACTATCATTTTGATAGTAAGCCTGAAGTTTTGAGGCGGTTGGAACAAGTATCGATCCTTTTTAATCCCGTAATTGGGTTCAATTTTTTTCTTTATCCATTACACCCTATCGTCGATAGCTTGTTACACACCGAGCAAAGTGTAAAACCTAACTGCAACCATCAATCCCCGTTACACTCAGATGAAGTGTAACGGCTTCGGCACACAACACATTAAAACTTCTTTTGAAAATGCTCATAAATCACATGACAAGCCAAAACAAAATCAATAATTGTTTTTAAAACCGAGTCATATTTTTTTCAATCTGTGACTCGATTAACGATTTTCGTCGGAAAACTCGCGTCTTTCTGAATGATGACTTTCCGGCGTTCCATTTCCATGCGCAATTCATTCAAAAGATCTCGGGTGGTACTTTGAAGAATTTTTCCAGTCACAAAACCCGGGGTGTTTTTGTTTTTTTCAGCCTTTAATTGATAAGTAATTTGCGTGCCTTGCGGTATCGGAAGAAGATTCCATGACCCGCTGTAGCTCTTAAAATCCTTGCCAGTGGTATCAGTAAAAAGAATATCGTGAATAGGTTCTTCATGAATGAGTAAGAGGGCGGACACCGACACCGTAAAAAACAGAAAGCCGCCCGTGGCAACCTGGTTCACCAGTAAATCGTCGCCTTTTTCACTTCGAATATGGCCCTTCATGCTGTGAACGAACTGGGACAGATGATCGTAATCCGTCAGAACGTTCCACGCGTTCTGAGGGGGCACCGGCACGATGAATTGAGCGTTGAGCGTGTATGAATCCCGCTCGGTCAAAACAACCGATACTGGCGCGTCACCGCTTGCCGAGCACAGCGAAGCAGATAAGAAAAACAGCCAGCAACCTGCGGCTTGAAGAACTATTTTCAAGGACAATCCGGACTCCAATCCATTGACCGACCCTTTGAAACAAATGAGTTTGATTTTTTCACTTCTTGAACCCCCCAAGAGTGACCTTCCCGAGCAAGAAGTTCATCTGCGGCTTTCGGTCCCCAGCTTCCCGCAGGATAATTCGGAAAATTTTTCGGATTGGATTTTCCCCATACTTCTAGTATTGGTTTCAGAATTGTCCACGCCGCCTCGACTTGATCATCACGCATGAACAAAGTTTGATCATGTTTCATCACATCCCAAATCAATGTTTCGTAGGCATCGGGTGATGGTATCCCGAAACTATCCTTATAATTAAATCTCATTTCCACAGGACGCAAAAGCATTTTGGGTCCGGGGTACTTCGCCTGAAAACCCATCACAATGGCTTGTTCCGGCTGTATCGACAAAATAAGGCGGGATGAATGCCAATTACGTTTAGCTTCGTCCGGAAACGACTCATACGGCACTTCGCGAAATTGAATCATAATTTCCGAGACCTGTCGGTTCAGTTGTTTGCCGGTGCGTAGATAAAACGGAACCCCCTTCCAGCGCCAGTTATCGACAAATAGTTTTAAAGCCGCAAAGGTTTCCGTTTTCGAGTGTGGCGAAACGCCCTCTTCATGCCGGTATCCGCGGATTTTATTCCCTTTCACTTTGCCGTTTCCATACTGGCCTCGAACGGCGCATTGGTGAACCGAATCGCGCAAAATCGGCATGACGGAATGAAGCACATCTACTTTCTTGTTCCGAATCTCATCCGGGTCGAAAGAAACCATCGGTTCCATAGCGACTAGACAGAGCAATTGCATAAGGTGATTCTGCATCATGTCCCGCAAGGCTCCCGACTTATCGTAATACCCCCCCTGTCTCCCACGCCTACCTGCTCGGCTACCGTAATAGTAATGTAGTCCACATAACGCCTGTTCCAAATCGGTTCAAAAAGCGGGTTTGCGAAACGGAACGCCAGTATATTTCTCACAGTTTCCTTGCCCAAATAATGGTCAATGCGGAAAATTTGTGACTCTTTGAAATTATCCAACAAAATCCGATTCAACTTCCGCGCGGATTCCAGGTCATCACCGAAAGGTTTTTCCACTACGATATGATCATGCGCTCGGTCCCGATTCAGACCCGCGTCCGCGAGCATTTTAGGAATGACTCCAAACAACTTGGGGGGAGTAGCCATGTGAAAAATACGTCCAGCTTTCCTTTTCCAATCCTTGTCCAGCTTGTCGCAGATTTTACCCAAACCTATATAGGTCGCCGGATCGTCATAATTCCCCTGTTGGTAGGTGACGTTTCGGGCGAAGCGTGCCCAGTCGCCGCTTTTCGCTTTTCCTTTGGGCGAGAAACGATTGACTCCGTCTAAAAAATGTTTGCGTAACTGCGTGTCGGAAAAAGTGGATCGCCCCACCGCGATAATCGCAAACTTATTCGGCATCCGTCCGTCCCGGTGCAGATCGAAAAGAGACGGCATTAATTTACGCCATGTCAAATCACCCGATCCCCCAAAAATAACGAAAACCATAGGCTCCGGCTGGTTATTTTTTTTTAATGTTTTCATTTTTGCTCCCATTCAGTGTGAAAAGTTCCCTTGGCGTCAATGCGCTCATAGGTGTGGGAGCCAAAATAGTCTCGCTGGGCCTGGATCAGATTGTCCGGCAGCCAGGTACTGCGATAGGCGTCCAGGTAACCCAGGGAAGCCATCAACCCCGGAGCCGGCACACCTGACTCAACGGATAAACCACACGCCTTTCGCAAATCTTCCTGATGATCCATTATTTTTCGAGACAGGTTGGGGTCGAGGAGCAAATTTGCCAGATCATGCTTTGAATGAAACGCCGCGAGGATATCTTCCAGTAAAGCGGCGCGAATAATACAGCCGCCCCGCCAGATATGGGCCACCGCTTCCAGATCGAGGTGATATTGGTATTTTTCGGAAGCCACCATCAAAAGGGCGAAACCCTGGGCGTAAGTCACTATCATTCCGGTCAACAGTGCGCGCCCCAATAACGAGAGAAAAATTTTCCGGTCGCAATTCAGATTTCGTGGAGGCCGGGGATAGAATTTTTCAGCCCGCTCCCTTTCCTGGACCAGCACCGACAGGTCCCGCATGGCAACCGCCAGATCGATGGTGGGAGTGGGCACTTTCAGCTCCATGGCGCTTTGCGAAGTCCACAAACCCGTGCCGTTCTGCTTGGCCACATCAAGAATTTCATCTATCAGTCTTTTTCCGGTTTTCTCGTCCTGCTTGGAAAAGATTTGTCCGGTGATTTCCACCAGGTAGCCATTCAGTTCACCCTGGTTCCATAACGTAAAGGCCTCATGTATTTCATCATCGTTGAGGCCCAAGCCTCGTTTCATCAGGTCGTAGGTTTCGGAGATTAACTGCATCATGCCGTATTCAATGCCGTTGTGGACCATCTTTACGTAATGTCCCGCCGAGCCGGGGCCCAGCCAGGTGACACAGGGTTCGCCGTTCACTTTCGCGCTGGCGGCCTCCAGAATAAGCCGAACCCGCTCATAAGCTTCTTTAGTCCCGCCTGGCATGATGCTCGGCCCGTGACGAGCGCCTTCTTCCCCGCCCGACACACCCATACCGAGGAATTGAATCCCCTTTGCCGCCAGGGCGCTAGTACGCAGGTCTGTATCTTTGAAATGGGAATTGCCCGCGTCGATGATCAGATCACCCTTGCCCAGATGTGGCAGCAAATCCTTTATGACCGAGTCCACAGGGGCCCCAGCCGGCACCAACATCATGATGGCGCGTGGCTTTTTAAGCAGCGCGATAAAACTATGGATGTCCTCAGCGCCATAGATGTCGCGTTTATCCGATTCTTTCCATAACGCCTCGACCTTGGCATTGTCTTTGTCGTAACCCGCCGCCGAAAAACCTTTGTCGGCCATGTTCAGCAGCAGATTCCGTCCCATGACGCCAAGCCCGACCATGCCGATTTCGTATTGTTGTGTCTTCATTTCATCTCCTGCCGTTTTCAACTTGAGTTTGGGTCAATGTTTAGCCCGTTTTTTCTTCAGCGCTTTCATCAAATCATCAAATGACTTGGTAAACTTCTCGACGCCTTCATCTTCGAGTTGCTGAGTCGCCTTATCCATGTCAATTCCGACTTCAGGTAAAAGCTTGAGTGTCTCGTGCGCCCTCAATTCATCCCGGACTAACCGGCGCGCGGGATCGCCATGATCCCGGTAAGCGGCGAGAGTATCCAACGGAATGGTGTTGATAGTTTCCGTTCCGATAAGGCCATCCACATATTTCAGATCGCTGTAATCGGGATTCTTGGTGCTCGTGCTGGCCCATAACAGTCGTTGATTTTGCGCGCCTTGAGTTTGAAGTTTAACGAATTGTTCCCGATCAAAAATTTCTTTATAAATCAGATAGGCGGTTTTGGCGCTGAGAATCGCCACCTGTCCCAGCAGTTGATCAACCAGATCCGTCTTTGATTTGTCCTGTTCCTTCACCTTCTTAAGCATCGGATCGATCAGTGAATCGATGCGGCTCAGGAAAAAACTGGCTACCGAAGCCACCCCTTTCAGGGATTTGCCCTGCGCGACGCGGGTTTCAAGCCCCGCGACATAAGCCTCCGCCACTTCTCGGTACCGGGACAGACCAAAAAGCAAAGTAACGTTCACATTGATTCCCTCGCCAATAAGCTGCTTGATCGCCGGTAAACCTTCCTTGGTTCCGGGCACTTTGATTAATACATTGGGTCGGCCGACAGCTGTCCATAACCGCCGCGCCTCGGCAATCGTTCCAGTGGTGTCATGCGCCAGGAGCGGTGAAACTTCCAGGCTCACAAATCCATCCTCTCCATTGAGACGGTCGTAAAGAGGACGAAAAAGATCGGCCGCATGTTGGATGTCTTCTACCGTGAGCGCCATATAGATTTGCTCGACGGTTTTACCCTTTAGCGCCAGGGCTCGTATGGCGCTGTCATAATCCGTACTTTCAGCGATCGCTTTTTCAAAAATAGAGGGATTGGAAGTCACTCCGCTCAATCCATCCGTCTCAATGAGGCTTTTTAATTCTCCCGAAATAATCATCTTTCGCTGGATAAAATCCATCCAGACGCTTTGACCAAAAACCTCCAGTTCGCGCAGGCGATTCCTCTTCACTTTTTGTTTTTCAATCTTATTTTTTTCCGGTTTTGCCGTCCGCGTTGGGGCCAGCCGATTTCGAGGCTCGCCTTCCTTTTCGCCGATCCATTTAAGAGCCGAACCTTTATGCAGAACCACCAGGCCGGTCTTATCCCTCTTAATAAAATACTGGGGTTTAGTTTTCGAGGCATGAACGGTGTAGGTTTTAAACTTCAGTGGAGCGCTGATTTTCTTCAGAATCGCCCCTTTAGCCCGCGAGCCTTCGGATTTCCACTCCACATAATCCCCCACCTGCAATTCGTGTTTCATGGTCATAATCTCCTTTTGGCGCTTTTGATCAATTCGAATTTTTCATACCGATTAATTTCACGGCGCGATCACAAACGTTATCTACAGTAAAACCGTATTCCTTCATCACTGTTTTTCCCGGAGCGGACGCGCCGAATCGATCTATCCCAATCACATCACCCTTATCCCCCACATATTTACGCCAGCCTTGTGTGGCGCCCGCTTCAACCGCCAGCCTTGTATGAACCGACGGCGGCAGAACACTGTCCCGGTAATTCCGGGACTGGACATCGAATAACCCCCAACACGGCATCGATACAAGACGAACAGTGATCTTTTTCTCGATTAGTTTTTGCGAAGCCTCGACGATTAAGCCCACTTCCGATCCGGTCGCTATAAGAATAATGTCGGGTTTGCCGTTGGGCGCGTCTGCCAGTACATAAGCACCGCGCCGCAAACCATCCGCCGCCGCAAAACGGGTACGGTCAAGCGTTGGCACGTTCTGCCGGGTCAAAATAAGCGCAATGGGCTGATTTTTTGTCTCAATGGCCATACGCCATGCCTCGGCGGTTTCGTTGGCGTCTGCGGGTCGAATGACCAGTAAATTTGGAACGGCGCGCAACGAGGCTAATTGTTCAATGGGTTGGTGCGTCGGTCCATCTTCACCCAGAGCAATACTGTCGTGGGTAAAGACGAATATGACTCTCTGTTTCATGAGCGCGGCCAACCGAATCGACGGCCGCATATAATCCGAAAAAGTTAAAAAAGTCGCCGTGAAAGGAATGATGCCGCCATATACCCCTAACCCGTTCGCGATTGATCCCATGGCGTGCTCCCGGATTCCAAAATGGAGGTTATGTCCGCCATAACTCCAGCCTCCCCCGATCGAACCTTGTAAATTTCCAGTCTCATCGTTTGGATTTTCGAAATCCCCCATCGCTTTAAGTGCCGTATCAGTTGAGGGATCCAGATCCGCGGAGCCGCCGAAGAGCGCGGAAAGTTTCAGGCAGAGCACGTTCAACACCTTGCCCGACGCGGCGCGGGTGGCCATGCCCTTCGGATCGGCGGGAAAGATGGGAACTTCTTTGTCCCAGCCGTTCCGCAGTTCACCGGCCATCTGCTGTTGAAATTTTTTGGAGATGTCCGGGAAAGATTTTACGTATGCCGAAAAGCTCATATTCCATTCGGTTTCGTATTCTTTTCCTTTTTTCAGCGCGATACGGAATAACGCGAGCGCTTCGTCGGGAATGAGGAAAGGAGGCTCAATCGGCCAACCCATCGCCTGTTTCGTGAATTTCACTTCTTCCACGCCGAGCGGCGAACCATGCGCCTCAAATGTATCCTGTTTATGCGGAGAGCCATATCCGATATGAGTGCGCACCAGAATCAGCGAAGGGCGGTCCCCTGTCGCTTGCGCCTCGCGTATAGCCCGGTCGATCTCTTCAAGATCATTTCCATTCTCGACCGTCCGCGTATGCCATCCATAAGCTTCAAAACGTTTCGCGCAGTTCTCTGTGAAAGTAATGTTGGTTGCGGCGGAAAGGGTTATGTGATTGTCGTCGTAGAGGCAGATTAGTTTTCCGAGTTTTAAATGGCCGGCGAGGGACGCGGCCTCGGATGATACCCCTTCCATCAAATCCCCGTCGCTGACAAGCGCGTAAGTGTAATGATTGATAATTTCGTGTCCCGGACGGTTGTAAAGAGACGCATGATATTTTTCCGCGATAGCGAAACCCACGCTATTGGCGAATCCCTGTCCCAGCGGACCCGTAGTCGTCTCTACTCCTGGCGTCAATCCCCGCTCCGGATGTCCTGGAGTTTTGCTGCCCCATTGACGGAATTGTTTAAGTTGTTCCAGCGGAAGGTCGTAGCCCGTCAAATGCAGCAGGCTATACAACAATATCGAACCATGTCCGGCTGACAGAACAAACCTGTCCCGGTTTAGCCAATGAGGGTTGGCTGGATGATGACGGAGAAACCTGGTCCACAATACATAGGCCATCGGCGCGGCGCCCATTGGCAGACCCGGATGGCCGCTATTGGCCTTTTGAACCGCGTCCACGGACAGGAAACGAACCGTGTTGATGGCTAATTGTTCCAGCTGTTCCAAATCAAGATTCTTAGCCTGCAAAGCCGGGAACGTCAATTTCAAACCGCTCTTCTTGCCTGACTTCGCGCTCGGCTTTTTTTCAGAAATCCTAGTTTTCCTTGCCTTGAGTTGAGTCATCGATGTTTTTCCTTTTGCCATACTCCATCTCAACTCATCACCGATAAAAAAAAGCCTAGCCCGTTTTCAGTTAAATAAGTCGATATCCGCAAGCAGTCAGGTAACTGCTCATATCTTTTGGATTAAAGTCATACCTGTTTCGGAGGTTCGATAACCTTCGCTTGGTTCGCCTTTTCCTGGCCGATGCCCATGGTCAGCGCCGTCAAACCGGCCATGCTTCCGAGCTGCATGGATTCCACCGCCGTGCTGGGCACAATGACGATGGTGGAGTTTTCCTTCAAACCCTCATAAAGCATGTTCATGGCCCGCAAATGAAGCGCGACCGGATTGTTGATATAGGTCTTGGCCGCTTCCCCGAATTTCTCGGCCACCTGGCGTTCCGAATCGCCCAAAATCACCCGGGCCTGGCGTTCACGCTCCGCCTGGGCCTGCATGGACATCGCGTCTTCCAGCGCGGAGGGAATGAGCACATCTTTGACTTCCACCGAGATCACGTTCACGCCCCAGGGTTCGGTGCGTTCATCAATAATTCTCTGCAATTCCTTGCTGATCTTTTCCCTGCCTTCGAGCATGTCGGAGAGCATGGTCTTGCCGATCACATCCCTCAAGGCCGTTTGGGAAGCCCAGCTGATGGCGGTTTTATAGTCGGCCACATCCAGCGCCGCCTTCTTGGGATCTAAAACTTTCCAGAACAGCACCGCGTCCACATCGACCGGCACCGTATCTTTGGTCAGGGTCTTTTCCGCCTTGAACGTGGCGGTGATCACCCGTGTGTCGATCCAGTAAGCGATCTCGTCGATCACCGGAATAAGAAAAAACAATCCTGGTCCCGCGAGTACGTGAAACTTTCCCAACCGCAACACAACAACTTTTTCCCACTGGTTCGCGACTTTAATCGCAATGGAAACGAAACAGGCGGCCAAAAAGGCGGCTGATCCGATGAGGATGCTGGCCAGGTGATCGGAGTTTCCATAGGCCGCGAAAGCCAATAGCGCGCCAATCCCCAGGATGACACAGAAGATCAACGCTGAAAAAGAGCTGCTGTTTCTCATTTTTGTTTCCTCTCGTTATTTAGCGGATTAAATTTTTCTTTTACGTTTAGCGGTCCTGCGGTAAAGCGATAAAAGCCATAGGAGGGTAAGGAAAATAACCGATCCCAAAAACCCGACCCCGATGACGGCCCCGAAACCATCGGCGTCGACGTTGTAGTAATAGGCGAATGAGCCTCCCAGAAGCCCGCCCAGAATGCCGCCGGCGATGTCCCAGAAAAGACCCAGACCCGACCCTTTGCCCCAGCTGTTGACGATCCATCCGGCGACTCCGCCGAAGATTAAAATCCAAATCAACTTAAAAAAATTCGCCGGGTCATACATAAAGACCTTCTTGATCCAGGGATTGAACGTCAATTGGCAAGTTTGTAATCCCATCGGCTTAAATAAAAATTGTTCCGACTCAACTATTCAAAGCAAGTTCTATACCTTGCTGCGAATCGATTGTAATTTGCGCAATACGTTTGCTAACTCGATAACAATATGATTTTTAACTGAACAACCAATTGGAAATAATTATCAAAATGAACGATCAAATTATCACTTTGATCGAAACCCCTTCGCGCAATTGGAACCTTTTCCAAGACAGTTTAAAAACAGGTGTTTTCCCATAAATGTTTCTGTTCTCCAGTAAATCACCAAAGGCATGCTCCTTGCTTTAATAACTCATCTTTCCCATAAGAGCGGGATTCAAAAAACCGTTAAAGGATTTTTCATGTTCAAGAAAGCGTTGTTGATAGCCACTATTTTTGCTGCGGGAAGCACGGGCCTTGTCCGCGCCCAGGATGTCACCCCGGCCGTCACTAAGCCAATTTCCACCAAAAAATTGGTTCACATGCGAATTATCTATCTGAAGGACCGCATTCAAAATCAACGTGCCCGGATTGATCAGGATTTAGCCGCCGGTATCCTGACTGCTCCCCAAGCTGAAACTTGCCGTACGCTTCTGGACAACGTGGAAAACCAGATAAAAGCTGAGCGTGCGGCCAACGGCGGGAAGAAAACAATTTCGAAGGAATCCTACGAATCTTACAACGCATCGCTGGACAGGAATTCCGGCTTTATTAAGGAGCAAAAACAGTACTTCTACAGTTACGGCCCCTTAGACGACTCCGGTGATTATTACGATGACCAGTATCCGAAGGCTCAAGCCCCGACTCCAAATATTTTCAGCCCGTCGGCAAAGACAGGTCCTAGAATCTTTGAACTGAAAGACCGTCTGAAGGCTCAGCGCGCCCGGATTCAGCAGTATTTAACCACCAATTCCTTGTCCAGTGATCAGGCCAAACATTGCGACGCAGTTTTGGACGCGGCCAGGGATCAGATGAACGTGGATTTTAGGACTAATGGCTCCCATCATCTGACGAAGGACCAAACTGCCGGGATTAACGCCATGCTGGATGCAAACTCAACCGTTATCCAGGAGAGCAGAATTTATTTCTATTACTACAACGATCACAACTACATTCAATAACTCGGCCGGCATTGATTTCAATACCATAAGGCAAATGTTGCCATAGCCGCAGTCATCCGAATCGAACGAATGATAATTCTATATACCAATTTAAGATGGTTGGACACAAAACTATCTGTTGCGAAAATTTAAAATTGTTGTTTCTAAATGGTTTAGCCACAAAATTCGAAGTTAAACATTTTATTAAATTTCTTTAAGGGGCACTGGTGACTGGGGGCAATTCAGTTCCATTTTTATCCTTCGTTTCTTTCGCCCAATGCCATTGACCATGCGGGCGCCAGGTCAAATTACCGGTCAGCAAATAGGTAACGAGGGCGACCAGGAATAGAACTGCCACGATCAAAACACCCCAACGATAGACGTGAAGCCATTGAGCCCAATCAGATTTTCTCGTTTTCTCTTCCTGAATTCGTACATTTTCTTGTTGATTCAGAATATCGGCCATACTTTTGCCTAGCTTTCAAGTATCCATTTTTCTTTGCCGAAAGTAAAAGAGCAAGTTCCATACCCTTGAGCAAATTGATTGAAATTCGCAATGCAGTTTCGCCTACATCAACAAGTAAGCGATTTCTAATTGGAGGACCAATTAGAAATACTTATCAAAATGAACGATCAAATTATCACTTTGATCGAAAAACCTTTCGTACATTCCGGAATCTTTTCCAAGGCAGTTTAAAAACAGGTGTTTTCCCATAAATCTTTCTATTTGCCGGTAAAACACCAGGGGCATGCTCCTTGCTTTAATAACTCTCCTGCCTCGTAAGGGCGGGATTCTAAAAATGGTTAAAGGATTTTTATGTTAAAGAAAGCATTGCTGATAGGTGCGGTTTTTGCCGTTGGAAGCCTGGGCTTTGCATCCGCCCAAGACGCTACACCGGTCGTTAAACATGTGTCCGAAAAGAAACTGGCACATCCGAGAATTGTCCAGTTGAAGGACCGCATCAAAAACCAGATTGCTCGTATCAAGCAGGGTTTAAACGACGGTACACTGTCCGTGTCCGACGCCGATGCTTGCCGCACGGTTTTGAACACCGTACAGGGCAAGATGAAGGATGAATGTAAAGCCAATGGCTCGAAGAAAATAATGTCGAAAGACACCTATGACGCTTACAACACGTCCCTCGACGCTAATTCAACGACTATCCACGAAGATAAACAGTACTTCTATTATTACGGGCCCTATGTCGATTACGGTCCGAACTACGATTATTACTATGACTCCTATCCGGTTGTCGGAGCGCCTACCCCATCCGTATCCGCGATGGAAGAAACCCATCCGAGGATATATGAGTTGAAGGAACGGATTAAAAACCAGCGCGAACGGATTCAACAGGGTTTAACCAACAATACCCTGAACAGCGACCAAGCCAAAAATTGCGGCACGGCTTTGAAGTCGGTCGAGGACCAAATGACGGCAGATTTCAAAACCAACGGTTCGGATAAACTGACGAAAGACCAATTTACCGCCTTTAACACTTCGTTGGATTCGAATTCAACCTTCATCCAAGAGAACAAACAATACTTTTACTATTACGACGATCCCAGCTACGTTCAATATTACTGGAATTAACCGCATAGAGCCAAAAGGGTTCTGCCTCACCGCAGTTCCCTTTTGAATTTTTCTTAAAAAAGTATGGTCCCACCCGTTCCGTCAAAACTCAAAAGGAGTCTCTCATGTTCCTCGCAGACCTATTCGCCGCTTTCATTATCGGTTCACTGATTGTCTTTTTACTTTCCCTCGCATTTGGAACCAAAGGTCCTTGGGGAAGTCTGATTTGGTTTTTTATTGTGGTTTCCCTTTTCGCCTGGGTCGCCGGTGTCTGGCTAAGACCTTACGGTCCGGTGTGGTTCGGCGTTGGCTGGATCCCCATTATCTTTGTGGGCTTTTTGGTCGCCTTTTTGCTTACCTCGGTCAGCCCCCGTAAAACACGTCCTCCCGTACCGGTGAATTTGAAAGAAGAAACCGTGTCTGCGGAAGAACGAAAAACTGCCGCGGACGCCTTCTTTTGGATACTCATCATGGTTTTAGTATTTTTAGCATTCAGCCATTATTACTGGTATCCCCAACTCGGTTGGTATTGAGTTCAAATCTCTGGCTCTAGGGTGTCTTACATGATTTTTACTGATTTTTTCGTGACAATTCTCGTTGGAGTAATCATCGTTTATACCTTTTCCCGAACGTTTGGTACCAAGGGCCCGTGGGGAAGTTTCCTGTCCTTTTTATTGGTCGTGGTCCTTTTCGCCTGGACCGCTGCGGTCTGGCTTAAGCCTTACGGCCCGCTCTGGATGGGCATTAGCTGGATACCCATTGTTTTTGGAGGATTTTTTGCAGCGGTACTACTCACTTCGGTCAGCCCACGCCGTGCGCCTATCTTTTACAAATTTAAAAAGAAGTCGAAGGCGACTGAAAATCAAAAAGCGGACCTGGATGTCTACTTTTGGATATTGATCTTTTGCCTAACCATGCTGATAGCGAGCCATTTTTTTTGGTTTCCCCAGTTCGGTCGACAATGAAAATCGAATTTATAGGTTGGATATGGTTATGACTATCAAAGTTCAAATTTCAAAAAACGATGATAACTCCGGTTATTACTGCCCCATCCATCCAGAAATCATTAAGGACAAGCCCGGAGCTTGCACCCGATGCGGATTTACCTTGGTGAAGGATAGTTCAAAAGAAGAATGGTAAAACAAGCCCAGAGGCAAATTTGCCCGAGGACAATTTCCAGGAATTAAAAGGAGACGATCAATGCTGACTGTGCACAATGAATTTAAACCGGAGGTAAGACCAGGAGAACCCATTGGGGCGCCGGCAGAACAACCACCACCGGTAAACCCATCGTTGACGCCGGAACAAAAGCGGGAAGACCAATTTGAAAAAGCATTGGCCGATCCCGACACACCCTCCCCTTTCCACCAAAACGTTTACGTGCGAACCTTTCTGGGTGGCCTCCTTCTTTTGGGAATGATCGCTTTTTATATCTACCATAACGACAGAAATGGCCGATTAGGAACCTACGGTCAAACCCCAGCTCCTCCCAACTCGGTCGAACTGAAGAACCATTAAAAGAACCCAACCACAAAAGCCATTCGAAAGGCATCACATGACAAACACAGAATCGCGCAAAAGGGTGGTTATCGTCACAGGCGCCAACGGACTTATAGGCACATCATTGGTAGAACGATTGGCTGATCATTTCCGGGTTATAGGTTTTGACCGTGAAACATCTCCTTCCCATCCGCTGCCGATGGCGGAATGCGTCCAGGTGGATTTGACCAATGACAAGAGTGTCCGCCAGGCGTTTGACCGCGTGCAGGTGGGCTATGGTAAAAAGATCGCTTCGGTTATTCATTTGGCCGCTTTTTACGATTTTTCTGGCAAACCAAGCCCCTTGTACGAGGATCTCACGGTGCGCGGTACGGAACGTGTGCTCCATGAGCTTCAACGGTTTCAGGTCGGGCAGTTCGTATTCTCCAGCTCGATGCTCGTTTATGCTCCCAACCAGCCGAATGAACGCATGAAGGAAGACTGGCCTTTGGAGCCCAAATGGGACTATCCGAAATCAAAAGTTGAAACCGAAAAACTTATCCATCAAAAACACGGCAAAATTCCCGCCGTCATCCTTCGTATCGCGGGAGTTTATAACGACGAGTGCCACTCCATTCCCATCGCGCACCAAGTTCAACGCATCTATGAACAAAAGTTCCTCGGTCATCTTTTCCCCGGGGATGTAACCCACGGCCAGTCCTTTATCCATCTCGAGGATTTGGTGGATACCATTATGAAAGTGGTCGAAAAGCGGAATCTTTTGCCAAAAGAAACCACCATCCTTCTAGGCGAATCCGAAACGTTAAGCTACCAGACACTCCAGGACGCTTTCGGACTGCTTCTTTACGGCAAAGACTGGGAGACCAGGAAAATTCCAAAATTCGTCGCGAAAACCGGCGCATGGCTGGAAAATCTCGTGCCGGGAGTTGATCACTTTATCAAGCCCTGGATGATCGATTTGGCGGACGATAATTACACCCTGAATATCCGCCGCGCCCAAAAACTGATCGGCTGGAAGCCTAAGCATTCCCTGCGCCGCACACTTCCCAAAATGACGGCTTCGCTCAAAAACGATCCCGCCGCCTGGTACTACGCCAATAAACTGAACCTCCCTTCCAGGCTCAAAAAAACTGCTCAACCTGCCCCAAAAGAACTCCATGCCCGCTAAGATACAGGATTCCTCGGACGACTCAGAATCCAATTATTACTGTCCAATCCATCCCGAAACACTAAAAGAAAAACCTGGTTCCTGCGCTCAATGCGGCTTGCCCCTATCCAAAGACTCATCAAGCGAAGCATGGGACAGTGAACCCCTGTGAGCCGCCGGGGGCGCATACGGAAGATCGTTCCCACCCGCGCAGCCCGTCTATGGATTAATTTAACCGTAATGGCCCTGGGACTATGGCTGGTCAGCGGTCCTTTTGCTCTCCGCTATCCGCCCGGGAAAATGCTTAACAGCGATATCCTTAGCGGAGCGTGGCTCATTTTCTTTGCCGCAGTCGCCCTTATTCCCAAAATGGAGTCTATCGGACTTTGGGGCGTGGGCTTCGTAGGTATCTGGCTGCAACTGGCCCCTCTGCTCTTTTGGGCCCCCCAGCCCGTCATGATGATCAATGACACCTTTGTCGGACTAACCGCCATTGTCCTCTTTTTATTAATACCCACGATTCCCGGTATTACCCCGGAAACGATGCGACCGGATCCTGGGATTCCCCCCGGCTGGAGCTTTAATCCCTCCGGCTGGCGTCAAAGAGTCCCCGTTATTTACCTCGCGTTCATCGGCTGGTTTATTTCGCGGTATCTTGCCTCCTATCAGCTCGGTTATATCTCCAGTGTCTGGGATCCTTTCTTCGGGGACGGCACCCGTCTGGTCCTCACCTCCAAAGTTTCCCAAATGATTCCTGTCTCGGACGCTGGGCTGGGCGCCTTTGCCTATACCCTGGAGATGCTTATCGGATGTACGGGTGGTGCGGCCCGCTGGCGCACGATGCCCTTTGTAGTCCTTTTCTTTTTCATTCTCGTGGTGCCTTTGGGTCTGGTCAGTATGACGTTAGTAATCCTTCAGCCGATCGTGGTGGGTCATTGGTGCACCCTTTGTCTCGTGATCGCGACAGCAATGCTTCTGATGATCACCTTCGCGGTCGATGAAGTTTTCGCGATGGTTCAATTCATGCGCCTCAGCCTCCGCCAGGGAAAACCATTCTGGGGGACGTTCCTCGCCGGAGAATCAGGGGAAAGCGGAAAGAACCAGGAATCACGGGCGCTGGCCCATGGCGCGCCTGTCCACCCTATAACCTGGATGATCAGGGGCGTCAGTGTTACCTGGACTCTCGCTGTGAGCACGCTTTTAGGCGTCTGGCTGATGGTTTTACCCGCCGTTTGGCCCACAACCGCTGCGGCCGCCAACAGCGATCATGTCGCCGGTGCTTTGATCATCGCCACATCCGTTATGGTCATGTCCGAAGTCGTTCGGACAGGTAGGCATTTCAACCTGTTGCTGGGCGCGTGGGTTATCTTTGGTTCTTGTTTATTAAATGCGGCCAATCCCATCTCTTGTTGGAACGGCCTGATCGCCGGTCTGCTAATTGTTGTTTTAAGCCTGCCCCGGGGGGAAATTCGGGAACGCTACGGGTCATGGCACCCCTAAATTACGGTTTAGAAACCGCCAAAGCCCCGTCCACAATCGTCTGGGCTTCCGCCAGAACACGGCGAAGATGATCCTCTCCCTGGAAACTTTCCGCATAGATCTTGTAAATATTCTCCGTGCCGGATGGACGGGCTGCGAACCACGCGCTTTTCGTAATTGCTTTTAAACCGCCGATGTCCGCCTGGTTGCCCGGCGCGGCCGTAAGAATGGTTTGTATTTTTTCACCGGCCAGGTCGGTCATTTTTACTTGTTGAGGCGAAAGCTTGGATAACCGTTTTTTCTGATCCGGTGTGGCCGGTGCCTCAACACGGTCATAGACCGGAGCCCCAAATTCCCGTGTCAGTTCCTGGTAGATCTCACCTGGATCGCGGCCCATTCGGGCTGTAATCTCCGCTGAAAGCAAAGCCGGAACAATCCCATCCTTGTCGGTCGTCCAAACGCTTCCATCCAGACGGACAAAGGAAGCCCCCGCGCTTTCTTCGCCGCCAAAACCTAGCGAACCGTCGAACAAACCGTCCACAAACCACTTAAACCCCACCGGCACTTCATAAAGTTTCCGGCCCAGTTTGGCGGTCACTCTGTCAATCATCTGGCTGCTTACCACCGTCTTGCCAACCGCCGCTTCTTTGCGCCAAAGGGGCCTATTTTGAAAAAGATAAGAGATGGCGACCGACAAATAGTGGTTGGGCGGCAGTAAACCGGTGCTTCGGGTCACGATTCCGTGCCGGTCATGATCGGTGTCGCAGGCGAAAGAAAGGTCGAATTGATCCTTGATACTAATCAATCGCTGCATTGCATAGACGGAGGAAGGGTCCATGCGGATTTGGCCGTCCCAATCCACCGTCATAAAACGAAAGGTCGGATCGACGACTTCATTAACTACGGTGAGATTTAAGCCATAGCGCTCGGCAATTCGTCCCCAATAATGAACTCCCGCTCCGCCCAAGGGATCTACGCCCAACCGGAGCTTGGATCCGCGAATAGCTTCCATATCCACCACGTGGCCCAGATCAGCGATATAAACGCCGAGATAATCATGCCGGTGAGTTGTGGAAGCACTAATGGCTGTGGCGAGTGAAATACGCTTCACACCGTTCAGTTTCGATTCCAGAAACTCATTTGCTTTCTTCTCTATCCAATCGGTGGCGGCCTTGTCTGCCGGTCCGCCGTTGGTCGGATTATATTTAAACCCTCCGTCCTTCGGAGGATTGTGCGAAGGCGTAATCACAATGCCGTCAGCCAGTCCATTTTTTCGCCCGTGGTTATAGGTCAAGATGGCGTGGGAGATAACGGGGGTCGGCGTATATTCGTTTCCCTCAGCGATCATCACCTCGACCCCATTGGCCGCCAGCACCTCGAGAGCACTGGCCTGAGCCGGAATTGATAAAGCGTGAGTGTCAATACCCAAAAACAACGGTCCATCCGTTCCCTGTTGTTTTCGATAGAGACAGATGGCTTGGGTGATGGCGAGGATATGCCATTCATTGAAAGCCTTGTCGAATGCCGAACCGCGGTGTCCAGAGGTTCCGAATGCCACCCGTTGGGGAGGAACCGAAGGGTCCGGTATATCCGTATAGTAGGCTGTAACCAGTTTGGGCACATCGACCAGCATCGATACCTCGGCTGGCTTTCCTGCCAATGGATTTACTTTCACGATTGTCTCCTCATGTGTTACCCCTCTTTATTACGGATAGAGGTATAAATTGTCAGCCTATTCAATATCCCGCTATCCCTATGACAAATTCTTTGATTTTCTATAGCGCTGAATCAGGGTATTGGTTGAGCTATCGTGTTTGAGTTGAACCTTCGCGTTTTCAAGTTCAGGAATGATCTTTACCGCCAGCGCCTTCC
>Ga0182012_10001386_pt1 | contig 26640 bp, 20 predicted proteins | sample 612S2SmetaG_FD_120486 | JGI IMG/M metagenome (GOLD analysis project Ga0182012, IMG submission 120486) | Permafrost microbial communities from Stordalen Mire, Sweden - 612S2S metaG | ecosystem: Environmental > Terrestrial > Soil > Wetlands > Permafrost | place: Sweden: Stordalen | collected...
GAGAGGCGTGGCTGGGCCATCAGTTGCGCCGGCCGCGGATTCTGTTTCCAGCCGGGTTGAGATCATGCTGCGGCCCTGGTTGGGGCGGTGGCGGTTTGGCGACCGCGTTCAACGCCAACACGCCAAGATTTTTAGCCTTTCGGCCGATGGGACGAATGGCTGTCGGGGTGGGCACTCCGGCGAGCGTTTCATCATCTTGGCGACTTGGCGACTTGGCGTTGAACGCGGAGGTTGAAATGGCTTAGTCGGAAAAGTCCTGGCATGGGCTGGAAACGGCTGGCTCCTTCTCCGCTTGATAACTTTTGTTCCCCGATTTCGCCCGACCGTCACGGACAAGCGAGGCTCAATACAGAACGCGATAAGAGCCAAAACAAAAAAAGCGCGGGCAGCTCCCACCGCCCGCGCCAAAGCAAACGCCAGCAACGCCTGAAAAAATCAGGCGCTCTTTTTCATGATCTCGTCGGCGACATTGCGCGGCACCGGATCGTAGTGGTGGAACTGCATGGTGAACGACGCACGGCCTTTGGTCATTGACCGCAGATGCGAGATATACCCGAACATCTCCTTCAACGGTGCATGCGCCCGCACGATCACGGTCGACCCCGAACTCTCCTGGTTCTGGATCTGCCCGCGGCGGCGATTCAGGTCCCCGACCACGTCGCCGACGTGATCCTGCGGCGTGGTCACCTCCACGTCCATGATCGGCTCCAGAATGATCGGCCCGGCGTTCTTCATGCCATCACGGAAACACGCCTTGGCGGCGATTTCAAACGCCAGCGCCGACGAGTCGACATCGTGGTACTTGCCGTCGATCAGCGTGTACTTGAAGTCCACCGTCGGGAAGCCGGCCAGCACGCCGGTGTCGGCCTGCACCTTGATGCCCTTTTCCACCGCAGGGATGTATTCCTTCGGGATCGCCCCGCCAACGACCTTGTTCTCGAACACGACGCCGGTGTTGCGCTCCAGCGGCTCGAAAATGATCTTCACTTCGGCGTACTGGCCCGACCCGCCGGACTGCTTCTTGTGCGTGTAAGTCTCGGTATGCGCCTTGGAGATCGTCTCGCGATAGGCCACCTGCGGCGCGCCGATGTTGCAGTCGACGCCGTATTCGCGGCGCAGACGGTCGATGATGATCTCCAGGTGCAGCTCGCCCATGCCGGACAGAATGGTCTGGCCGGTTTCCTGATCGGTGCGCAGCCGCAAGGACGGATCCTCGCCGGCCAGCTTCTGCAGCCCCAGCGTCATCTTCTCCACCGCTTCCTTGGTACGCGGCTCGACCGAGATGTCGATCACGGGGACCGGGAAGGCCATCCGCTCCAGCACCACCGGATCCTCGGCCGAGGCCAGGGTGTCGCCCGTGCCGGTGTCCTTCAGGCCGACGAAAGCGGCGATGTCACCGGCCTCGACTTCGGTGATCGCGTCGCGCTTGTCGGCGTGCATCTGGAACATCCGCCCGATCCGCTCGCGGTGACCCTTGGTGGTGTTCATCACCGTGTCACCGGATTTCAGCGTGCCGGCATAGACGCGCACAAAGGTCAGCGCGCCGAACTTGTCGTTGATGATCTTGAACGCGAGACCAGCGAACGGCGCTTTCGGGTCGGCCTTGATGCGGCGGCGATGCGCGATGTGCTCCTCGTCGTCACCTTCCTCGACCGCGACGGCAATGCCGGGCACGTCGATCGGCGACGGCAGGTAATCGATCACCGCATCCAGCAGCGGCTGCACACCCTTGTTCTTGAACGCGGTGCCGCACAGCACCGGACGGAACGTGCCGTCGATGGTGCCGCGCTTGATGCAGCGCTTCATCGTCTCGATCGAAACGTCGCCCTTGTCGAAATACTCCTCCATCGCCTGCTCATCGACCGACAAGGCGGTATCCAGCAGGGTCTGCCGGTGGGTCGCCACCAGCTCCGCCATATCGGCGGGAATGTCCTCATAATGGTACTTGGCGCCAAGCTCGCCGCCTTCCCAGATGATGGCCTTCATCTCGACCAGGTCGACGACGCCCAGGAAGCCGTCTTCCACGCCGATCGGCAGTTGCAGCGGCAGCGCAACGATATCCAGCTTCTCCAGCAGCGTGTCGAACGCGCGATAGAAATCGGCGCCGGTGCGGTCCAGCTTGTTGATGAAGATGATGCGCGGCACGTTGTACCGGTCAGCCAGGCGCCAGTTGGTCTCAGACTGCGGCTGCACGCCCGCCACGCCTTCGATGATGAAGATCGCGCCGTCCAGCACGCGCAGGCTGCGGTTTACCTCGATGTTGAAGTCGATATGGCCCGGCGTGTCGATGATGTTGATGCGGGTGTCCTTCCACTCACAGGTCACCGCCGCGGATGTGATCGTGATGCCGCGTTCCCGCTCCTGCTCCATGTAGTCGGTCGTGGTGTTGCCGTCATGCACCTCGCCGATCTTATGCGACACACCCGTGTAATACAGAATCCGCTCGGTCGTCGTGGTCTTGCCGGCATCGATATGCGCGGTGATCCCGATGTTTCGAATTTTATCGAGCGGCGTTACAGACACGGCAAACCTCCTCAATCAACAGCGGCGGATGGGCGGGCAAACCAGAAAGGGCGCGTGACCCATTGCTGGATCCGGGGGAAACCCCCGCGCGCCCGCCCACAGGTGCCAGCCGATCGCTCGGCCGGTTATGTGATCCCGGAAATGCGGCACAATGAGCGATTTTGCAAGTGCGAATTCCGTGCGTTCAGCGCATGGCGGCAAATTCTGCCGGTGCGGCCGGCCGCAAAGCCGCCCGGTTTCAGCGACCTTGCCTGATGGTTTTTCACATTCCGACACAGGCGGGTGGCGTAAAGTCTGATCATGGACATTCGCACCGCACAGGCTCTCGTCCGTTTCGGCCTCGGCCGCCGAGGCGCCGAACCGCTGCCGTCCGACCCGGCGGCCTGGCTGCTGAACCAGTTGCATCAGCCCGATCCAACGCGTTTCGATGATCAGCCGACCACGGCGAAGGGATTGACCGCGCTGCGCGACGACCGGGCGAACAAGCCGCCGCCGGGCGAGTCGCAGGTGGCGGCGCTGTTCAAGGCGCAGGCGACGGCGCAACTCGGCAACGCGGTGACCACCCCTGCCCCGTTCCGCGAACGCCTGGTGTGGTTCTGGACCAATCACTTCGTGATTTCCCGCCGCCAGGGCGGGTGCGCCGCCGTCGCCGCGGCGTTCGTCGAGGAAGCCATCCGCCCGCACGTCACCGGCCGGTTCCAGGACATGGTCCTGGCGGTGATGCGCCATCCGGCGATGCTGCTGTATCTGGATAACGCCCAGTCATTCGGCCCGGACAGCCCGCTGGGGCAGCGGTCGCATCGCGGGCTGAACGAAAACCTGGCGCGCGAGTGCATGGAACTGCACACGGTCAGCCCGCTGGCCGGCTACAGCCAGGCGGATGTGACGTCCTTCGCTAAAATCCTGACCGGCTGGTCCGTCGATCTGAAGGCCGATCCGCCCGGCTTTGTCTACCGGCCGACGGCGCATGAGCCGGGTGTACAAACCGTGCTGCAGCAGCAATTCCCGGCCGACGAGGCCGGTGGCGTCGCGGCGCTGCGATTCCTGGCCAATCATCCGGCAACGCACCGCTTCCTGGCAACCAAGCTGGTGCGGCATTTTGTCGCCGACGATCCGCCCCCAGATGCGGTGCGCGCGATCGAGTGGGTGCTGCGCGACAGCGAGGGGAACCTCGGCGCCGCCTCGGCGGCTCTGGTGCGGCTGGATGCCGCCTGGCAGCCGCTGAAAAAGCTGCGCACGCCGCAGGATCTGGTTGTCGCCAGTGTGCGCTCGCTGGACCTGCCGCCCGATGTGGTGCCGATACTGGGCATTCTGGGCGGCCTGGGTCAGCCGCTATGGACCGCGCCGGCGCCGAACGGCTGGCCGGATCGAGCCGCGGACTGGGCGGCGCCGGAAGCGATGCTGCGGCGCATCGACTGGGCGAGCGGGTTTGCCGGACGCATCGGCGACCGCGACGTGCTGGAGGTCGCCGATAACACGCTGGGTCCGCTGCTGCGGCCGGAGACTCAGGAGGCGGTCCGCAGAGCCGGATCAAGGCGCGAGGCGATGACGTTGCTGTTGACCAGTCCCGAATTTCAAAGGCGCTGAAGCCATGAACATCTCCCGCCGTACCGCGCTGCTGGGCCTGGCGACCAGTGCCACCCTCGGGGGTGCAAATCTGGCTCTGGCCGCGGCGCCGACCGACAAGCGTCTGGTCGTCGTCATCCTGCGCGGGGCGCTGGATGGGATGGCGGCGGTGGTGCCGTATGGCGACCCGGGGCTGGCGGCGTTGCGCGGGCCGATCGTGCCGCCGGCGCCCGGCCAGCCGGAGGGACTGCTGGACCTCGGCGGGTTTTTCGGTATGCACCCGTCATTGGCCGGGCTGCACGGGATGGTCGCGGCGCATGAGGCGCTGGCGGTGCATGCGGTCGCCGGCTGTTACCGGGTGCGCAGCCATTTCGAGGCACAGGATTACCTGGAATCGGGCGCCGATCACCGGATGACCAGCGGCTGGCTCAACCGCGTGGTGGCGGCGTTGCCCGCGGGTGGTTCGGCGCGGCCGGAAGGCGAGGCGCTGGCTGTGGGCGTGTCGGTGCCGCTGCTGCTGCGCGGGCCGGCGCAGGTGGCGAACTGGGCGCCGCACGGGTTCTCGCAGCCGGCGCCGGATCTGTATGCGACGATCGCCGCACTGAACCAGCATGATCCGGTGACCGGACCGGCGATCGCCGAGGGGCTGCGTGCGCGTGGCTTCAGTGCCGCGGTGATGGCCGGGGATTCGGACGCGCCAAAGGACAAATACGCGTTTCCGACTTTGGCTCGGGCGGCGGGGGAAATGTTGCGCGCGCCGGACGGCCCGCGGATTGCGGCGTTGGAGATCGGCGGCTGGGACACCCACACGGCGCAGGTGCGGCGGCTGCCGGGGGTGCTGAAACAGCTCGATGACGGGCTGGTGGCGCTGAAGACCGGGCTGGGACCGGCCTGGGCGCAGACCGCGGTGCTGGTGATGACCGAGTTCGGCCGTACCGCCAGGGTGAACGGAACGCAGGGCACCGACCACGGCACCGGGACGGTGGCGTTCGTGCTGGGCGGCGCGGTAGCCGGCGGGAAGGTGTGGGCGACCTGGCCGGGGCTGGCGGCGGAACAGTTGTTCGAAAACCGCGACCTCGCGCCAACCACCGATCTGCGGGCGGTCGCCAAGGGGATGCTGGCGGCGCATCTGAAACTGGATGCGGCCGCGCTGGGGCGGGTGTTTCCCGGCAGCGACGGCGTTGCGCCGATGGGCGGGCTGATCCGGGTCTGAGCGGATCGGTTCAGGCTGAGGTTGCTTCCAGGCGGGCGTGTTGCGTGATCCTGCCGCCGACGCTATCCCCGACCTTTGATAACAGCGGGCGGTCGGGATGCCGGGTCGAAACTGGTCATGTCTGGCGTTGCTGCTGGGGCTGATGCTGGTTCGGCCGGGGCCGGTGCGGGCCGAGTCCGATACCGTACGGATCGCGCAGCCGTACGGGCTGCTGTATTTACCCAGCTACGTCGTGCTCGATCGGCATTTGATCGAGGACCGGGCGGCGGCGGCGGGACTTGGCGCGGTCAAGGTGACGCTGACGCGGCTGGCCAGCGGGCCGGCGGGCAGCGACATGATCCTGGCCGGCGATGCCGACCTGGCGATGGGTGGCTTCGGGCCGGCCCTGACGTTGTGGGACAAGTCCAAGGGCACGCAGAAGGTGCGCGGCGTGCTGCCGCTGTGCAGTTCTCCCATGTTTCTGGTCAGCACCGATCCGCGCATTCACAGCCTGGAGGATTTCACCAGCAAGGACCGGATCGCGGTCAGCGCGATCAAGGTCACGGACCAGGCGCTGACGCTGGAGATGGCTGCGGCGCGGGCCTGGGGCTGGGATCAGCGGTTCCGGCTCGATCCGCTGACGGTGGCGATGTCCAATCCGGATGGCCAGCTGGCGCTGCTGGGCGGGCTGAGCGAAGTGCGCAACCACGCCACGATCATTCCGTTTTCGATGGCCGAACTGGAATCCGGCAAGGCGCATCTGGTGCTGAGTTCGGATGATGTAATGGAGCCGGGATCGACCTCGGTGGTGGTCTGGGCCTCGGCTCGGTTTCACGATCCGAATCCGCGACTGTACGCTGAGACGGCGCAGGCATTCGAGGACGCGATCGTTTGGATCAACGCCAATCCGCACGCGGCGGCGCAACTGTATCTGGCGCGGGAGCCGCGGAAGGAGGGGGTGGACTGGATCGAAAAGCTGCTCAGCAACCCGTCGCTGGTTCGCTACAGCGCGACTCCGCGCGGCATGCAGGAGCATGCGGATTTCATGTACCAGAACGGCACGTTGAAGAACCGGGCGGCGAGCGGGAAGGATCTGTTCTGGGAGAATATGGCGGAGAAGGCCGGGAGTTAGTCAGCCGGCGGCACGGGCGAGGTCGCCGGCGTCGGCCAGGCTGTCGACGTCCCAGCACTGTGCCATCAGCGCGCGCGTCCTTGGTTCGCCGATCACCGGGATGGCCATCGCGGCGAATTTCACTTCGAGTTCGGCGTCGGTCATCGGACGGACGGCGCTGCCGATGCCGTGCTCGATGCGGCTGGTGTGGGTGGTGCCGTCGGTCAGGGTGACGGTGACGTCGGCTGCGTCGGCGGCCTTGGCGGGGTCGAGCGTGGCCTGCACCCGGTCCTGGAAGGCGATCAGCACCGGGTCGCGGACGGCGGTTGCGGTGTCCATGTCCTGGATGCGGGCCGTGCCGCGGATGAAGGCGACGGCGGTCCAGTGGTGCAGGCTGACATGGGCCTGCATTTCATCCTGCGGGTTGCGGTTGTTGCAGAGCGCCATGGCGCCGGGGGAGGCGGCGATGGCGACCGTGGCGATCCGGTTCGGGTCGATTGCGTGGGTGCGCCGAAGTGCGAGGCAGGCGTCGATGATCGGGTGGATGACGATGCCGCAGGGATAGGGCTTGTAGGTGTTGTGCAGCAGTTCGAAACGTTCGCCGAGGCCGCCGGAGAGCGCATCGAGATCGGGCTGTTCGCAGAACACGCTGAGAAAGCCGTAGCGGCCTTCGAGTGCAGCGGGGGAACTGGTGATGCCGGCCTGTGCCAGCAGCGCCGCGCGCAGGCCGGTCTGCGCCGCCTGGGCCGGCATCAGCGGCGTGCACAGGCTGCCGTGCATGGCGCGGAAGCCGGCGGCCTGCGACAGGGCGATGCCGATGGCGGTGCGCGTCGCGGCGGGGTCGAGGCGGAGCAACCGAGCGGCGGCAACGGCGGCGCCGAGGCCGCCGGTGATGCCGGTGCCGGACCATGCCATAGATCCTTTCGCCGGCGGCACGGTCAGCGCCTTGCCGAGACGGCAGGTCAGTTCGATGCCGATGGCGACGGCGGCCAGCAGGTCCGGCCCGGACACCGGTTTCAGTTCGGAGACGGCCATTGCGGCGGCGGCGACGGGTCCACTGGGGTGGATGACGGCCTGTTCGTGGGTGTCGTCAAAGCTGTAGATACCGGACGCCAGACAGTTGATCAGGGCGGCGTGCAGGACATCGGTCTGGCGGCCGCGGCCGATCAATGTTGCGGCGGGCCGTCCGGTGAACGGGGCGAGGGCCTGATCGGCTGTGGTGACGCCGTGATGACGGGCGCCGCCAAGCATGCAGCCGAGGATGTTGAACAGTGAACGTTGCGCCTCACGGCGGACCGGCAGTGGCAGATCACTGTACTGTGTCGTTGCGGCGTAGCGGGCCAGTTGGGTGGTGAGCGGCTGATCGGCGACTGACATGGACTGGCTCCGTCTGTTCTTGGGCGGTCAGAGCGACCGAGTCGCGCCGCCATCGATATCGATGATGCAGCCTTGGAGGAAGTCGGCCTTGGCGGAGGCGAGATAGGCGGCAAGACTGCCGATTTCCTCGGGTTGTCCGACCCTTGTGGTGCCATGCGAGGACAGCAGGAAGGCCACGGCGTCGGGGCGGGTGAGCGATTTTGTCCGCATCACACGCTCTACATTGCGGATGAAACGGTCTGTCGCGATCAATCCTGGATTGATGGCATTGACCCGAACGCCCTGCTGTATGCCGATATCGGCCATTGCTTTGGTGAAATTCAACAACGCGACATTGACTGAGCCACCGATGGCGAATTCGGCAGCACCGGTGCGTGACCCGATTCCGACGATATTGACGATACTGCCTTTGCTCGCTTGCAGATGCGGCCAAGCGGCACGGGTCATTCTCACGTAACCGTGAAACTTCAAAGCAAATCCGTCTTGCCAGTCTTCCTCCGTAAGAGAGAAGAAATCTGCGCGTTTTGTCGCCCCGGCGTTATTGACCAGCAGGTCGAGTCGGCCAAAATGCCCGACTGCGTGCGCAATGGCCTGGGCGGGGGCGGCCGGGTCGCGCAGGTCGGCGGCGAACAGTGTGACGGCGATATTCGCGGCATTTGCCAGGTTTTCTGCGACTTGCCGGAGCATAGCCTGGTCGCGGGCGACGAGGCAAAGATGCATACCCTCTCTGGCAAGTTCGGTTGCGATGGCGGCACCGATGCCGCGGCTGGCACCCGTTACCAGTGCAACCTTCCCCGATAAGGCCAGATCCATTGCTTCCCCCTGCGGTATTCCGAAGGATCATGGCGCGGAGACGGGGAGAGCGCAAACCGCGGTTTCGTCTCCCAGCAGGGTGATCTATAGCAGATTTTAGTAAATTGACTATGGCGCTATTTCCCGAACTGCCCTATATCGCTCGGACTGGTTTCCAGGAAAGAAATATATGGCAGAAGATGTGTTGGGCCTGACGGCTCAGATTGTAAGCGCTCATGTGACGAAGAATACGGTGTCCGTCGAGGAACTGCCGGGTCTGATCCGTGAGGTGTACAAGACCTTGTCGAGTGTCGGCGAAGCAGTTGCGCCGGTGGAGGCCGCGAAGCCGGCGGTTGCGGTGACAAAGTCGGTGTTTCCGGATTACATCGTTTGCCTTGAAGACGGCAAGCAGATGACGATGCTGAAGCGGCATCTGATGACGGAGCACAACCTGACGGTTGACCAGTATCGCGCGAAGTGGGGTTTGCCGTCGAGTTATCCGATGGTGGCGCCGAATTACGCCGAGACCCGGTCCACACTGGCCAAGAAGATGGGGCTGGGGCGGAGCCGGACTGTTGTACCGCCGCCGAAGAAGGCAGCGCGCAAGGCGCCCGGACGCAAGGCTGGTGCACGCGGCTAAGGCGGAGACGTTGCGGGGCCGGTGAAAGAGAGCACCATTCGGTGCTCTCTTTTGACTGTGTTGTCTGAAGCTGTTAACGAGTCGCTGGATTCCGGCGTTTTTGGCGTCAGGATGCTGGTTTATTGGCCTTGCCGCAACGATCATCGACAGGATTGTGGATTTTCCGCATAACCAAGCTAGTGCCCCTTGAACGGGCGGGGCTTGCGCTTCTCTTTGAAGGCCAAAGCGGCCTCCCGGAAATCTTCGGTAAGATAAAGTCGCATCGGGGCCTGCTGGAAGGCGGCCTCTTTGGCGTAACGATCAAGGAACCAGCGGCGCGCCCGCACCGTGGCGCGCACCGACAGCGGCGGATTCGCCGCCACTTGCTGCGCCAAAGTCAAAGCGGCCTGCATGACCTCGCCGACCGGGGCGACCCGGTTGATGAGGTTTGCCGCGAGTGCTTCCTCGGCGGTGAAATAGCGGCCGGTCAGGGAGACTTCGTCGCCGAACGCCCCTGCCCCGCGGAAGTGAAACTGCGCCCAATGCTTCGCCGCGCCGAGACCGCGGGAGGTCTCGGTCAACTGGAAGCGCGTGCCCGTTTCGGCAACGACCAGATCGCAGTCGAGCACCATGCCGAGACCGAGGCCCAGGACATAGCCGTGCACGGCGGCGATCACCGGCTTCCAGTTCACCGCCTGGAACAACAGATCGCCGGCATTGGCGCCGTGGCCCTGCGGACCGCCCAGACGCTCGAACTCCTCCCGCGAGCGTAATTGCCGCTGGTGCACATCGGCGCCGCTGCAGAAGGCGCGGCCGCGGCCGCATAGGATCGCCACCCTTGCATCCGGATCGGCATCGAAGCGGCGGAAGGCCGCCATCAACTGGCGCACCACCTCATCGCTGACGGCATTCAGTTTCTCCGGCCGGTTAAGCACGATAGTGGCGATGTGGTCGTGGCATTCATAGTCGACATACTGGCGGTCATCCGACTCGACGTACTGGCGGTCATCTTGCGCTTCCATTCCGTGCTCCTGTTGTTGGGTGGGCCGACTAACCCAGTACCTGGGATCGGACCACTCTGGCGTTCACTGGTATTGCTGTTAGCCTAGTCGTGCTGCAGCCGGACGCAAACCGACAGAGGAAACGCGCGATGAAACACGACAGGATTCGACTGGAAACGACCGGCGACGTGGTGGTCATGACGCTGAACGATCCCAGCGTGCTGAACGCGTTCGGGCAGAAGCTGCGCGAAGGCATGACGGTGGCGATGGAGCGCATCGAGGCCGGTTCAGCGCGCTGCCTGGTGATCACCGGCGCGGGGCGGGCGTTCTGTTCCGGTGCCAATCTGAACGATCCCGACCGGGTGCCACGCGACCGGGCGGCGGAAGCGCGCGGGGAGGCGAAAAGCGACCTGGAGTCCTGGTACAATCCGATGTTCATGCGGCTGCGGGCGCTGCCGATCCCGGTGGTGACGGCGATCAACGGCATTGCCGCGGGGGCGGGCATGAGCCTGGCGCTGATGGGGGATATCCGCATCGCCGCGCGGTCGGCTTCGTTCCTGCAAGCGTTCGCTCGGATCGGGCTGGTGCCGGATTGCGGCTCCTCCTGGATTCTGCCGCGGCTGATCGGCATGGCTCGGGCGGTGGAGTTGTCGTTGCTGGCCGAACGGCTGCCGGCGGAGACGGCGTTGAGCTGGGGGCTGATCAACCGGGTCGAGGACGACTCGGCGCTGATGGAGAAAGCGATGGAGGTCGCACGCGGGCTGGCGGCCGGGCCGAAGTCGATCGGGATGATCCGGCAGATGTACTGGGCCTCGACGGAGAATACCTACAGCGAGCAGCTTGACCTGGAGGCGAAGTTGCAGATGCAAGCCGGGATGACGCAAGACTATGAGGAAGGCGTCGCGGCGTTTCGGGAAAAGCGGCCGGCGCGGTTTCGCGGTCAATAGTATAGAAGGAAACCGACATGCGGATTGGCATCGTCACTATCCCGTCGGCTGCGGTCAGCGGCGCGCAGGTCGTCGAGGACGTCACGGCCCTGGCGCGGCTTGTGGAGGCGCTGGGCTTTCACGGGCTGTGGGTCACCGATGCGTTCGCGCGCGGCAAACCGACGCTCGATCCGCTGATTCTGCTGGGGGCGCTGGCGACACAGACCTCGCGGATCGAACTTGGCACCTGCGTCGTGCAGGTGCCGCTGCGCCATCCAGTGGAACATGCGCACCGCGCGCAGACACTGCATATACTGTCGCAGGGGCGGTTCCGCTTCGGGGTCGGCAGCGGATCGACAAAGCATGACTTCGACGCGGTGGAAATCGACTTTGACGCGCGGTTCAAGCTGCTGACCCGGTATCTGGAGGTGATGCGCAAGGTCTGGGCGGGCGAGCCGGTGTATGGGCCGGCACTGTCAGTGTGGCCGGGCAGCGAGGGCGGTCCGCCGATGCTGCTGGGGGCGTGGCGCAGCGAACGGTGGATCAATCTGTCGGCGAAGGTGCTGCAGGGCTGGATCGCGTCGGGGATTCACACGTCGTGGGATGATCTGGCGATCGGGCTGAAGATGTTCCGCGATGCGGGCGGCAAGCGAGCCGTGCTGGCGAATATTTTCACCGATTTTCGGGATCAGCCGAGCGCGCCGCCGTTCGCGCATGTGCCGAAAATTACGCTGTTCTGCTCACCGCGTGAGGCGAGGGACCGGCTCAAACGGCTGGAGGACACCGGTCTGCATGATGCGCTGTTGGTGGTGCCGCCGGATGATCCGGGGCAGTTGGAGACGATCGCGGGGCTGCGGTAACCGAAGGGTCTGGGGTTTTGGCTGCGTTTTTGGCTGCGGCGGGGTTGACCGGGACGGGATTTGGCATTTGTATAGACATATGCTCGATCATCTGAAAGCGAACAACCGAGCCTGGGCTGCGAGGAAGGTCTCGGCGGATGCCGGGTTCTTCAAGCGGCTGGAAGGTCAGCAGGCGCCGGAGTATTTGTGGATCGGCTGCTCCGACAGCCGCGTGCCGGCGAACGAGATCGTCGATCTCGATCCGGGTGAATTGTTTGTACATCGGAATGTCGCCAACCTGGCGCCACCGCAGGATGCCAACTATCTGTCGGTGCTGCAGTTTGCCGTCGATGTCATCAACGTGAAGCATATCATCGTGGTGGGCCATTACGGGTGTGGTGGCATCGCCGCGGCGGTGGATGGCAAGCGACTCGGGCTGGTGGATCACTGGCTGCATCCGATCCGCGAAGTGTTCCAGGAGAACCGGGCGGCGCTGGAAGCGATTACAGACCAGAAGGCGCGGCTGAACAGGTTGTGCGAGTTGAACGTTCTGCGGCAGGTGAAGAATGTCGCGTCGGACGTGTTTGTGCAGGATGCCTGGGCGCGCGGGCAGGATCTGCATGTGCATGGCTGGGTCTATACGCTGGGCACTGGGCTGGTGACGGACCTGAATGTGACGGTGGACGGGTCGGCGGCGATCTGAGCGTGGGGGCTGACTGCTGGGGCTGATTGGGGGCGGCTTGACCTGGCGCTGCGCGGCGCGCCTGATCGGAGCGTTCACCATCGGGGGCTGCCGTGACCACGGACACGCTGCGGCCATCGCTGTTTCATCGCCTTTGGCTGACTCCGGCGGTGCTGGTTGCGGTGGTACTGTGGGTCGCGGCGATCGTGGCGGTGCTGCTGCTGGCAGGTGGGCGGCTGCCGTTCGATCGGCCGGCGCTGGCGGGTATGTCGTTCGCCGGACAGGTGGCGCTGCCGAACCTTGGGATGCTGGAGATCTTTGCGCTGATGGCGGTGGTGTACGGGCTGACCGCCTGGCGGGTGATCCCGGATATTGCGGCGCGAGCGCCGGAGCGGGCGGTGGCGGCGCGGGAGACCGCGTGGCTGCTGGCCTATGCGGCGGTTGGGCAGGGCGGCGGCTGGCTGCTGGGTCCGGCGCTGGGATATCGGCCGTTCAGTTTCCATATCGCCGGCACTGTAGTGGGGTGCAGCAGCCCGCCGGGTGTCGGCGAGATGTGCACTTGGGCGCTGTATAATTTCGTGGTGTTCGCGGTGGTGCCGTTCTGGTGGTTTCGCCGGCGCTACTCGGCGACGGCGCTTAATCTGCGGTCCGGTAACCGAACGAACGATCTTCTGGTGATCGTGGTGGTGGCGGTGCTGGAGGGGCTGGTGGAGATCGGCGCGTTTCCGGGCGTGCTGCAGATGAGCTTGCGTGGATTGTTGAGCGCGGCGCCGCTGGCGTTCGGTGTGTTCATGATCGGGACGGTGCTGCCGACCATGGTGCTGATCTATGCGATCCTGGTGCCGCGCTATCTGCGGCTGAGCGGGTCATTCGCGACGACGGTGCTGCTGGGTGGGGTGACGTATGCGGCGATGCATATCGTCGAGGGCTGGTCGGTGTTCGACTCGCCGCGGGATACCGCGCTGTCGCTGATTTTTGTGCTGCTGCAATATTTTGGACCGGGGATGATGAAGACGTTCATCACGCTGCGGACCGGCAACGCATGGGTGCATGCGCTTGGTTACCACGCGATCGCGCCGCATGTGGTGGTGGATACGCCGCTGGTGGGGCGGGTGTTCGGGCTGGGCTGACGGGGCGTCGGGGTTGGTGTCAGTTCAGAGCGGGTTGGAGCTGGGTTCTGACGTTACTTGGTAAGACCGGACTTGCGGGAACGGTTTTGTGTAGCACGGAGGACAGTGAGGGCACGCAGAAGGGTTTTTTTGGGTCGAGGGGGCCGGGGTAGGATCAGTCGTTTGGGGCGGGGGCTGGGTCGTCGGGTGCTCCCGGTCGGAATGGAAACGGCCCTGGTGCCACTGGCGGAATGTTAGGCAACGCGCATAAGCAACCGCGCCGATCGTGGCAGGTTCGCACGTGACCGTCATGGCGGGCGCAGTGCTGCCGTCCACGGCTTTGGTCCGACGGGGACAGGAAGGCGTGCATCGCGGGTCTGTGGCGCACAATTACGGGCTACGTTGGTGACGCAACTGCGAACCGACTTTCAGAAGTCACAATCGAGCCTTTTGACCAAAGCGGCTGGTGGCGGCGACCCCCGGCGAAGGCCGTGCAATCCGTCGCGCGGTACTGGATTGCCACGCCGCCAAACGGCGGCTCGCAATGACAAAGTAGATTGGGGTATGGCGCCAGGGCGACCTGGTCATTGTCGGTCGGCGCTCAGGCCGCTTTCGCCTGCCTCGCGATCTGGTCGAGCGCGCCTAGCGTGTCGCGGGCGAATTTCAGGCGGGTCGCTACGTCCATGTCGCGCGAGATCGCCAGCTTATGGTCGGGGCGTAGGCGGACCAGGCCGCCTTTGCTGGACAGCCAGCGGACCAGGCCGGCGGGGTTGGAAAAGGCGTTGCCGCGGAAGGTCAGCACCATGCCTTTGGGGCCGGCCTCCAGCTTTTCGACGCCTGCTTCGCGGCAGGCGCGTTTCAGGGCGACCACGCCCAGCAGGTTGTCGACTTCCTCGGGCAGTTTGCCGAAGCGGTCGACGAGTTCGGCGGCCATGGCATCGGTTTCGGCGTCGGACGCGAGGGCGCCGATGCGGCGGTAGAGGCCCAACCGGACCGGGAGGTCGCGGACGTAGTCCTCGGGGATCAGCACGGGCAGGCCCAACGAGATGTTCGGGGTCCAGTCGCGTTCCTGGCCGGTGCGCTTGCCCTCGCCGACGCGGATGTCGGCGACCGCGTCCTCCAGCATCTGCTGGTAGAGTTCGATGCCGACCTCGCGGATATGGCCGGACTGTTCGTCGCCGAGCAGGTTGCCGGCGCCACGGATGTCGAGGTCGTGCGAGGCCAAAGTAAAGCCGGCGCCGAGCGCGTCGAGGGTCTGCATCACGGTCAGTCGTTTCTCCGCCGCGACGGACAGGCGATGGTTGGGGGGCCAGGTCAGGTAGGCGTAGCCGCGCTGCTTGCCGCGCCCGACGCGACCGCGGAGCTGATAGAGCTGGCCGAGGCCGAACATGTCGGCGCGGTAGATCACCAGTGTGTTGACCGCCGGCATGTCGAGGCCGCTTTCGACGATGTTGGTGGACAGCAGGATATCGTATTTGCCGTCGCCGAACTCGGTCATGACGCGTTCGAGTTCGGTGGGGGCGAGGCGGCCGTGCGCCTGTATGGTGCGGGCCTCGGGGACGATTTCGCGCAGCCGGTCGGACATGCGCTGGAGGTCCTCGATGCGCGGGACGACGCAGAACACCTGGCCGCCGCGGAAGCGTTCGCGCTGCAGGGCCTCGCGGATCACCACGGAGTCGAACGGCATGATGAAGGTGCGGACAGCGAGGCGATCGACTGGCGGGGTGGCGATGACCGACATTTCGCGGACGCCGGTGAGGGCCAGTTGCAAGGTGCGGGGGATTGGCGTGGCGGTCAGCGTCAGGACGTGGACGTCGGCCTTCATCGCCTTGAGGCGTTCCTTGTGGGCGACGCCGAAATGCTGCTCCTCGTCCACGACGAGCAAACCGAGCGTGGAGAATTCGACGGATTTTGCGAGCAGGGCGTGGGTGCCGACGACGATGTTGATCTCGCCGGAGGTGAGGCCGCGGCGGACCTCGGTGGCTTCCTTGGCGGTGACCATGCGGGAGAGTTGCGCGACCTTGATCGGCAGGCCGGCGAAGCGCGCGCTGAACGTGCGGTAGTGCTGGCGGGCGAGCAGCGTGGTGGGAACGACGACGGCGACCTGGGAGCCGGCCATGGCGGCGACAAAGGCGGCGCGCAGGGCGACCTCGGTCTTGCCGAAGCCGACATCGCCGCAGATCAGGCGGTCCATCGGCTTGCCGGCGGCCAGATCCTCCAGCACGTCCGAGATTGCTCTGGCCTGGTCTTCGGTTTCGATGAACTGGAAGCGGGCGCAGAATTCGTCCCAGGAGCCTTCGGGCGGCGCCATGGTTTCGGCGTCGCGCATCTTTCGTAATGCCGCAATCCGGATGAGTTCACCCGCCATGTCGCGGATGCGCTGCTTCATCTTGGCTTTGCGGGTCTGCCAGCCGGCGCCGCCGAGCTTGTCGAGCGCGGTGCCCTGGTGCTCGCTGCCGTAGCGCGACAATACTTCGATGTTCTCGACGGGGAGGAAGAGTTTTTCGTCGCCGTCGTAGATGAGGCGGAGGCAGTCGTGCGGGGCGCCGGTGACATGCAGCGTGGCGAGACCGTCGTATCGGCCAATGCCGTATTCCTGGTGGACGACGAGGTCGCCCTCGGCGATTTCGGTGGCTTCGGCGATGAACTGGTCGGCACGCTTGCGGCGGCGCGGCGGGCGGGAGATGCGCTCCCCCAGCAGGTCCTGTTCGCCGACCAGGGCAATGCGTTCGGCGACGAAGCCGCGCTCGACGCCGAGGACGATCAGCGAGATCGAGCCGGCGGGTTTGCGGCGGATGGCGGCGTAGTCGTCTTCCTGGGTGGCGTCCTTGAAGTGGTGCTCGCGCAGGAGGTTGGTGAGGCGTTCGCGGGAGCCGCGGGTCCAGGCGGCGATGACAATGCGGCGGCCCTCGGTGCCCCAGCGGTCGGCCTGGCCGCGAAGCTGGTCGAAGACGTTGATGCCGGGCCCGCCGCCCGATAACGCGCCGGCGGACTGGGCGAACAGCGGGCCGGGGCGGCCGCCGCCGTCGACGCCGCCGGCGTTGTCGGGCCTGGCGAACGGGGTGAAGGCGAGCAACGGGCCGAACGCCAGCATCTCGTCCCAGTCGTCGCGGGTGAGATACAGCATCGACGGGGGAATCGGGCGGTAGGGGGTCTCGCCGTCGCGGGGGACGGCTTTGCGGGCCTGGGCGTGGTCGGCGATCATCTCCAGGCGGGCTTCCAGCACCTCATCGGCCTGATGGTCGAGGCTGACGGCGGCGTCCGGCAGGTAGTCGAGCAGGTTTTCCATCGTCGGATGGAACAGCGGCACCCAGTGCTCCATGCCGGGATGGCGGCGGCCGTCGGAGATCGACAGGTAGATCGGGTCCTTGGCGGCGTCCTGGCCGAACAGGTCGCGCCAGGCGGTGCGGAAGCGGGCGATCGAGGCCTTGCCGAGCGGCACTTCGGAGACGGGACGGAGGGAGAGCGACTGGCGTTTGCCGGCGCTGCGCTGGGAGGACGGATCGAAGGTGCGGATCGATTCGATGGTGTCGCCGAACAGATCGAGACGGACGGGGTCGGGTTCGCCTGACGGGAAAATGTCGATGATGCCGCCGCGCATGGCGTATTCGCCGGGCTCCATCACCGTGCCGGCGCGGCCGTAGCCGTTGGCTTCGAGAAATTCCGCCAGTTTCTCCGGCTTCACCTGGCCGTTGACGGCGAGCGAAAGGCTGGCGCCGGCGAAGGTGGTGCGGGGCGGCACGCGCTGCACCAGGGCGTTGACGGTGGTCAGGACGATGCGGGGGCCGGTGGGTTGGTCCAGCAGGCGGGCGAGCGTGGCAATGCGTTCGGAGACCAGGGCCGGGTTGGGCGAGACGCGGTCGTAGGGCAGGCAGTCCCAGGCGTGGACGCGCAGGATTTCCGCTTCCGGCATGACGAAGGCCAGCGCCTCGGCGAGGCGGGCCATGCGCGCGTCGTCGCGGGTGACGTGCAGGACGCTGCCGCTGTGTTCGCGGCGGCGCTGGGCGAGGAGGAAGGCGTCCCAGCCTTCCGGTGCGCCCCAGACCTTGATGGCATCACTCATCGTTTGAGAAAGTCTCGCATGCGGTGGAGCATCGGCGTTGCCTCCTGCGCGGGGATCGGCTCGCGGCCGGTCAGCCAGTCGGCCAGAATGGTGTCGGGCATCTCCATCACCACCTCTAACGCATCGAGGTCGGGTTCGGTTAGAGTGTCGAGGTGAGCGCGCACGAATCCGCCAATCATCAGGTCGTTCTCGAACGTCCCGCGATGGGTGGCACGATACAAAAGGCGCCGGCGCCTGAGATCCGGCGCGGTGTGGTCTGGTTCGGTCATTGGCTGGCTGTCATATAGCCGTGCCCTGCAACGCTGTCAGCACGTGAACGCCGATCCGCTTGCCCCGCTTTTTGCGCCCCTGACCAGTCTGCGCGGCATAGGCCCTGCTGTGGCAGGGCTGATCGCGCGGGCCGCGGGGGGCGAGCGGGTGATCGATTTATTGTTTCATATGCCCGAATCCTACCTGGACCGCAGCGCTCGGCCGACGATTCGGGCGGCGAAAGCGGGGATCGTAGCGACTCTGGCGGTGGAGGTGGTGCGGCATGAGCGGCCGGCGACGTCGCGCCAGCCGTGGCGGGTGGTGGTGAAGGACGAGACCGGCGTCGCCGAACTGGTGTTTTTCCGGTTCACCCGGGAGGCGCAGATGCCGCCGGGGGCGAAGCTGCTGGTGTCGGGCAAGCTGGACACGTTCAACGGGCGGCTGACGATCGCACATCCCGAGTATGTGGTGCCGGCGGATCAAGCCGAGCGGATTCCGCTGATCGAGCCGGTGTGGCCGCTGACGGCCGGGCTGTGGCCGCGGCAGGTGGCGGCGGGGCTGGCGCAGGCGCTGGATCTGGTGCCGGCGTTTCCCGAATGGCACGACGCCGCGCTGCTGAAGCGGGAGAAATGGCTGCCGTTCGGGGAGTCGATGCGGGGGGTGCAGGTCCCGGTGGGCGGGGAGCCGGACCGGCGGCTGCGCGCGCGGCTAGCGTATGACGAATTGCTGGCCGGCCAGGTGGCGATGGCGCTGATCAGGGGCCGGGTGCGGGCGCGGCTGGGGCAGCCGCTGGTGGGGGATTCGCGGCTGCGCGATGTGGCGATGCAGCGGTTCGGGTTTGCGCCGACACCGTCGCAGGTCAAGGCTTTGGCGGAGATCGACGCAGACCTGGCCTCGCCGCGGCGGATGCTGCGGCTGCTGCAGGGCGATGTCGGGTCGGGCAAGACTCTGGTGGCGCTGCTGGCGATGCTGCGCGCGGTGGAGGCCGGCAAGCAGGCGGCGCTGATGGCGCCGACGGAGGTGCTGGCCAAGCAGCATTTCCGGGTTCTGTCGCGGTTGTGTCCGGTGCCGGTGGCTCTGCTGACGGGCTCGATCAAAGGCAAGGAGCGGGGGCGGCTGCTGCGCGGGATCAAGGACGGGTCGTTGCAAGTGATCGTGGGGACTCATGCGCTGTTCCAGGATGCGGTGGAATACCGCGACCTGGCGCTGGCGGTGATCGACGAGCAACACCGGTTCGGCGTGACGCAGCGGCTGACGCTGGGCGCCAAGGGCGAGAAGACGGATGTGCTGATCATGACGGCGACACCGATTCCGCGGACCTTGTTACTGACTCAGTGGGGCGAGATGGATGTCAGCCGGCTGACCGAGAAACCGGCCGGGCGGCTGCCGATCCGGACGACGCTGCACTCGCTGGGGACGCTGCCGACGGTGCTGGAGGGGATTGCGCGCAAACTGGATGAGGGGGCGCAGGTTTACTGGGTGTGTCCGCTGGTGGCGGAAAGCGAGGCGCTGGATGTGGCGGCGGCCGAGGAGCGGTTCGTGCATCTGACGGGGTTGTTCGGCGAGCGGGTCGGGCTGGCGCACGGGCAGCAGACGGCGGAGGTGCGCGACAAGGCGCTGGCCGGGTTCGCCGCCGGGACGATCCGGCTGCTGGTGGCGACGACGGTGGTGGAGGTGGGGGTCGATGTGCCCGAAGCCTCGGTGATGGTGATCGAGCACGCGGAACGGTTTGGGCTGGCGCAGTTGCACCAGTTGCGCGGGCGGGTGGGGCGCGGGGCGGCGGTGAGTTTCTGTCTGCTGCTGCACGAGGACTGGGTGAATGAAAGCGCGCGGCGGCGGCTGACTCTGCTGCGCGACACCGAGGACGGGTTCCTGATCGCCGATGAGGATTTCCGGCTGCGCGGCGGCGGCGATGCGCTGGGGACCCGGCAGGCGGGGCTGCCCGGCTACAGACTGGCCGATCCGGATGCGCATGAGCATCTGCTGCACATGGCGCATCGGGACGCGGCGGCGTTGCTGTCGCGCGATCCGGGGCTGGAGACGCCGCGCGGACAGGCGGTTCGGGTGCTGCTGCGGCTGTTCGAGCGGCATGCGGCGATGCGGACGCTGGCGGCGGGGTAGCCACCGCCATCCGAGGACGCGGGACGGCGGAAAATACAACCCGGACGCGGATGTTTTGGGTTAGGCTCTACCCCGCTGACAATCCCCTGTCGGGGCAGGATGGGGGGCAGGTGGGGAGCGCACAACATGGCAACGGGCGACGGCGATCAAGCGATCGTCAAAGCAGCAATTTATCCCTCGATCGGTATTGCCCGCGTCGGCAATAGCCAGACCGAATGGTATATCGGGCCGGAGGTGCCCGATCCGCTGCCGCTGCCGCCGGGGTCGTACCGCGATGCAACCGGGGCGTTGAAGCGGGAGGCGGCGCGGTTTCGCGTGTATGGGCTGAATGCGGCGGGCACCGTGGTGCGGGAACTGACCAGTTCGGATGCCGACATCACCTGGACCGTGCAACTGGCGAACAAGAAATCCGCCTGGTACGGGTTCCAACTGGCGCTGGATATTCCGGAGGCGTCGGCGGCGGGAGCGACTCCGACCACGTTGCGCAATGCGATGGTGGCGGATCGGAGGGCGCTGGCGATTACGCCGGCGGCGCGGTGCATCGGCGGTGCCAGCCAGGTGGAGCAGCGTTTCGATGACGGCAGTTTCATGGGAATTCCGGTGTATCTGGGATCGGTGCTGACCGACGAAGCCGGGCGGCTGGTGGTGCGGGGCGGGCATGGCGTCTCGGCGTCCTATACCAACGCCGTTGCCATCACCTTCGCCAACAACGACACGTGGTATGACGACACGGCGGACGGGCCGGTGACCGCGCAGGTGAGCCTGGGTGGGAAGACTCTGCCCGTGGAGCCGGCCTGGGTGGTGGTTGCGCCGCCGAATTACGGGCCGAACCGGAAATCGGTGCGCACCATGTGGGACTTGATGCGCGATCTGGCGGTGCAGAATGGCTGGCTGCTGGCGCCGAAGCGTCCATCCTTCTCGCATGACATCCTGCCGGTTTTCGAGCGGCTGGCCGGGCTGCAATGGGTGAACCAGGGGTTTGCAGCGGGATTCGGCTGGAAAGGGCTGTTCGACCTGACGCCGGAGACGATCGCGCGCATGGCCAAGGCCGATCCGTCGGAGGCGGCGTGGCGCAAGGTGATCGCCAACCAGTTCCGCTCGTTCAGCCTGGACAGCGACGACACGGTGGACAGTTGGGCGCCGGTGCCGTGGCCGTGGGTGTATGGCGATGCGATGAACCAGCCGCCGACGCTGTCGCCGCGGCAGCACAGCAGTCTGAGCCAGTTGCAACTGTCTCAGTTGCAACAATGGGCGGCGGGCGATTTCGACGCGGATTATGATCCTGGCCGGCCAGTGCCCAGGCGGATCGAGGATGTGCCGGTGGCGCAGCAGGGCGACACGCTGACCAAGGCGGCGCTGGATTTCTGTCTGGCCGATGCGTTCCATCCCGGCTGCGAGATGACCTGGCCGGTGCGGCAGATCGGCATGTACCGCGCGCCGTTCCGCTGGGCGCACGCGCCGGCGGACTGGGTGGAGCCGGATTACGGGCTGACGCTGACCTTCGCGATCGCCTCGGCGCCGAACGGCTGCCTGGGGCCGCAAGTGCCGGGCGGCATCAGCCGGTGGATGGCGGTGCCGTGGCAGTGCGACACCGCAAGCTGCCGGTCCGGCTACGACAAGGCGTATGACCCGTATGTGCCGACGTTCTGGCCGGCGCGGGTGCCGAACCAGGTGCTGACGCGGCAGGATTACGAAATCGTGGTCGATGTGGAGTGGCCTCTGCCGGATCGCGAGGCGGCGTTTGCGCGGCGCGCCGACTGGGACGCGCCGCTGGGGCTGAAGGAATCGTATGTCACGCAGATCAACAACATGATCGCGCATTTCGATCATCTGGGTGTGGTGGAAAGCCGGTCCGGGGCGGCGGACGGCAAGTTCCCGGCGGTGCTGGAGGTGGAGGACCGGCATCAGCCGATCGGCGGGGCGACATTGCTGAAGCGGACGGCGGCCGACGCTTCCGGGGTGACCGACCTTTCGACGATCGACAAGGTGCGCCGGGTGCCTCGGCGGCTGCACCGGTGAGGTGACCGCCTTAGCTGCGGATGTTGTCGTGGTGGGTGCGGGGCCGGCCGGGGCGGCCACCGCGCTGCTGCTGGCGCCGCGGTATCGCACGCTGCTGGTGGACCGGGCGGATGCGGCGGTTGAACGGATCGGCGAATCTCTGCCGGCGGCGGCGCGGCGGCTGCTGCGGGACATGGGGTTGTGGGAGGATTTCCTGGCCGAGGGCCATGCGCCGCGGTTTGCCGCGCGCAGCCTGTGGGGCGGGCCGGAGGCGGTGCTGGCGGACAGCATCCACGATCCCGACGGGCCGGGCTGGCATCTGGATCGGGTTCGGTTCGATGCGTGGCTGCGGCGATGGGCGGCGGAGCGGGGTGCGGCAGTGGTGGCGCCGGCGCAGATGGTGGCGGTCCGGCGGGTTGAGGATGGGTGGCGGCTGACGCTGCGCCGGCATGGCCGTCCGCTGACGGTTGCCGCCCGGTTTCTGGTGGATGCCGGCGGCCGCGCGGCGCCGGTGGTGCGGGCGCTGGGGCATCGGCGGCGGGCGGCGGACCGTCTGGTGTGCCGGTGGTGCCATGGCTGGGCCTCGGGCGATGCCGGGGTGACCGTCACCGTCGCGGAGCCGGAGGGCTGGTGGTACAGCGCGCCGTTGCCGGGGGGACGGCGGGTGCTGGCGTTTCACTCCGATGCGGACCTGCCGGTCGTCCGGGGGCTGAACGGGGTTTGCCGGCTGCTGGAGCGTGCCAGGGGGCTTGCGGGGCTGGGATCGCTGCTGGCGGCGGTGGGTTTCCGGCCGGAGGGTCCGGCGGGGTATTGCGCCGCGCACAGCAGTTTCGCGAGCGCGATCGGTGGGCCGGGTTGGCTGGCGGTGGGCGACGCGGCGCTGGCGTGCGACCCGCTGTCGTCGCAGGGGCTGCTGAATGCGTTGTATTCCGCAGTGTTGGCGGCTGATGCGGTGGGGCGGGCGCTGGGCGGCGAGGCGGCGGCGCCGGCGGCGTATCAGCGCGGTATGGCGCCTGTGGCGGACGCCTATCGGGCGCATTTGGACGCCTGGTACGGGCTGGGAAGGCGGTGGGCGGACCGGCCGTTCTGGGCGCGGCGGCATGCCGGTTTTGGTACGAGGGAAGGATGAACGGGCATTGCGGTGTTGATCCGATGCGGAAACTGAAGCCGCCGCATGATGGATGCGACAGTAGTGCCGGTGCCGGGTTTGCAGCACAAATATATTGTCGGAATGACAGACGAAGTGTAAACGACTAAACTAATCGGCGTATGGTTGACGTGCTTCGGCGGCGGAATTTTGGCTAGTCCATGTCTGCTGTGATCTACTTCAATGCAAACAATACGCGGGGGGAGTCTGAATGCGACCCTCGGTGTCCATGCGGGGCGACGGCATGTTCGCTTTACCTCCGACCAAGGCAGGCGGCACGGCCATTCATGGCTGCCTGCCCGGCTGCGGCGCGTCGCGGCGCGAGGGCGCCGGGCCGGATGACCGAACGCGTCGATTGGTTGCGGGATAGTACAATTCCTGTCGCCGCGGTGCTCAGCGTGGCCTGTCTGGCCGAGCGGGGAGGGGTTGTGGGTGTTGTGGAGAGACAAGCGTAACGTTTGTCGGATAGCTGCAATCTATATCTTGGGTATGCAACTAATCGTTGCATGCAGCCCAGGCTGCATGGGCGTCGGATTTGCCTGAAAGCGATTGAGAACAGGACGCGGCTTGCGGCGACGCGAGGGTCCTGACGCCGTGGATACAAGACCAGTGCTTCGATCCGGGATACTTGCACGACGGAGCGTGAAGTATGACAGACGATGATTCTCCCGCTGCGCCACCGGTTCTGATCCTGCTGGTTTGCCGGGTGCGGCTGTATCGCGACGCGATCGCGGCGATGCTGGCGGCGGAGGTGGATGTCAGCCTGCGCGGCTGCGCCGACCCGGATGAGCGCATTATTGCCGCGTACGATGCGGCGGCGCCCGATGTGGTGCTGCTGGACACCGGCAGCGCCGGCGCGCTGGAGATCGCCTCGGCGCTGACGCGGACCCGGCCGCTGTCGCGGGTGCTGGGGTTTGGCGTGCACGATCTGCCGGTGCATGTGGTGGCCTGCGCGGAAGCGGGGCTGGCGGGTTATGTGCCGAGTTCGGCCTCCATGCATGATCTGGTGGCGGCGGCGCGGCTTGTGGCCTCGGGCGGCACGGTGTGTTCGGCTTCGATGGCGGACGGGCTGTTCCGCCATGTGCGGGGCGCGGCGCTGGGGCATCACGGGGCGGCGCCGGAGGCGGTGCTGACGCAGCGGCAGCGGCAGATCGTGCGGCTGATGGCGGACGGGCTGTCGAACAAGGAGATCGCTCGACGGCTGTCGCTGGGCACGTCGACGGTGAAGAACCACGTGCATGAGATCCTGGACCGGTTGCAGGTGAGCAGCCGAACGCAGGTGGCGGCGTCGATGCATCGCTGAGGCGATGGCGGGTTGGCCGTGTCGGGGGAAGACAGGTTCATCAAGCGGACACAGATTCACAAAGCGCTGGCTTGGAGTTTCGCGGAAAAGCGATTCGTTCCAGCTCTCGCCGCGTCTTGTGTCGGCGCTTCGTTTGCCCGGTTCTGACACATGATCTGTTCGAGTCTGCCGCGCTCAGGCGGGGGGCGGCAAGCGCGCGAGGCGCTGGTGGCCAGACTTTCGTTGCATCATGGCCGACTTGACCCCGCGATGGCGGGGGCATTGGGACGATGCGTTTTCAACACGGATTTAGCGGATTAATCACACGGATTTTGTGGACGTCTCGATGTCCGGTCGGTCGGGCGTCCGCGCAATGCAGTCTTCGAATCCATTTAATCCGTGTGATTAATCCGCCCAATCCGTGTTGAGTCCTGGCCTGTCCGGCACGCATCCCAAATCGAGGTCGGGGGCGCCATGCGGCGCCCCAGCCAGCACCAGCACGGGGTACCGAAACAGCCTTCGTTCACAGCGAGCGGCGTAGCCGTGACAGCGACAATGGCTCCGCCGCGATGGGACCAGTCGAGCGGAGCTTTTTCCATCGTCCCGATGAGCGACCCAACGGTTAGGTCGGGGGGTCTGTCCACAGACCCGGATCGTTCGATCCGGGCCCGGACCCGGACCATGAGCGGACCGTCGCGGTTCATGGCGGCGGCGCGGGGCAGGCTCCTAGGCTGACCTCCGCTTGCTGCCATGAGGTCTTCAAACGTCAGGCCACCCCGTGCCGGCCATCAGAATATTGCTCATCGGAGTTCCGAGGATGCTCAGCGACATCATCGCCCAGGCGATCAGGCCGGAACCGGACATGGCGATCGTCGGGGCGGTCGATAGTGGGAGCGACGTGCTGGAGCCGATGCTGCTGCGGCGGCGGATCGATGTGGTGATTTTCTCCGCCGGTGATACGCAGTTCTCGGACAGCGCGATCACAGACATGCTGCGGGCGCATCCGCGGCTGGGTCTTCTGGCGATCGACGGCGCGGCGGATGCGGGCACGTTGCACCACCTGGTGCCGGTGCGCGACCGGATCGGACGGCTGGAGCATGCCAGCGTCACCGGTGCGATCCGCTCCGGCGCGGCGTTGCGGCGGCGCTAGATGTTCACCCATATCAGAGCGGCGAGCCTGACATTGCAGGGGGTTCTGCAACGGAGCTTTGTCGCCGATGCGGACCTGAAGGCGCTGTTCGGCGGCAGCGCGATCGTGTCGCTGGCCACACCCGACGGGATGGAAGCGGCCGGCGAGATCGGGCTGTCGATGTGGCTGTACCGGCTGATCCGCGACGAGCAGACGCTGAACCGGCCGGCGCGGCGGATCGCGCCGAACCTGATCCGCCGCCAGCCGCTGCCGGTGCGGCTGCACTACCTGATGACGCCGATCATCACCGGGGCGTCCAACATCCCCGCACCCGAGGCGGAACAACTGATCATCGGGCGGGTGCTGCAGACATTCCATGACGAGCCGCTGATTTCCGGTGCCGACCTCGAAGGCTCCTACCAGGGCACCGGTGTGGAACTGGCGGTGCGGCTGGAAACACTCGGCCTGGATGAGACGAGCCGTATCTGGGAGGGGCTGGAGCGGTCGTACCAGTTGTCGATCTCCTATGAGGTGTCGATCGTGGTGATCGCCGCGGACCTGGCGCCGATCGCGGTGACGCCGGTCAGCATCGTGCAGCCGAACTACGCCATCGGCGCACCGGGGCAGCCGTGAGCCGGCGGTTTCCAGTGCACGATGCGATCTCCGGCTGGCGGTTGGCGCCGGATACCCCGCCGCCGCCGGTTGCCGCCTACGCGCAGGAAATCCTGGTCATGCTCGTCCTGGACGAGATCACCGGGCTGCCGCCGGAGGCAGTGCTGACGGCCAGTTCGACGACGACCGGATTGCTGGCGCGGGTGGACAGCGATGGCTATGCCGGGCTGGCGGGGGTGCCGCTGACCCGGTTCCCCGCCACATCGGTGGTTGGCGCGGCGCTGCAACTGACGCTGAGCGGC
>Ga0182012_10001387_pt1 | contig 26625 bp, 21 predicted proteins | sample 612S2SmetaG_FD_120486 | JGI IMG/M metagenome (GOLD analysis project Ga0182012, IMG submission 120486) | Permafrost microbial communities from Stordalen Mire, Sweden - 612S2S metaG | ecosystem: Environmental > Terrestrial > Soil > Wetlands > Permafrost | place: Sweden: Stordalen | collected...
GCGAGAGCTTCGCCGATACCGAGAACGGGTTGAGCGCCGGACTCGTCGACTGCGCGATGGAACTGCCGCCGAGCGTCAGCGCCTGATTGGTCGTGCTGACCGTGCCGGTAAAGCGCGTCTGCGCCGTCCCGGACGGCGACGTCGCGAACGACGGCAGGGCGCTCGATCCGGTCAGCAGCAGCGACGCCACGGAATCGGGCGACTGCACGTCGCCGCGCACGTCGATCGTCGTCTCGCGCTGCGGGAGGTAAGCGATGCCGCCCGGCGCGCGCACGTTGTTGGCCTGGATCGCGTTGACGACGTCGTTGAGCGTGTAGCCGGAGGCGGAGAGTTGGCCGGGATCGACCGTCACTTCGAGGGCGGGCGTCACGGTGCCGCCGGCATTGACGAACGAGATGCCCGGCACTTGCTCGAGCGCGGGAACGATCTTGTCGGTGACGATCGCGGATAGGCCGGCCAGACTCAGCGAGTTCGACGTCAACGACAGCGTCACGACCGTGGCCTGCGCCGGGTCGAACGTGCGAATGGACGGGGCCGGCATGTCGGCGGGCAGCGCGGAGCGGGCGCTCTGCACGCGGTCTTGCACCTCGACGAGATCGGTCGTCTGGTTCGAGTCGAGCCCGAACGTCGCGGAGATCGACGCCTGATTCTGCTGGATCGTCGTATTGATGTGGTCGAGATCGGGGGCGCCCGCGATGGCGTCTTCGATCGGCCGCACGACCGAGTCGCGCAGTTCGGTCGCCGACGCGCCCGGGTACGACACGCTCACGTTCACCGTCGGAAAGTCGATGTTGGGCAGGTTCTGCTGCACGATCGTCGTCCCGGCGAAGACGCCGGCGAGCACGATCGTCGCGAGCAGCACGAAGACCAGCGTCGGCCGGTTGACGAAAAGCTGCGTCAGCCGCACGGGTTACGACCTAGCGGTCCGCGAGCGATTGACCGTCGCTGAGGCCGAGCTGGCCGTTGGAGACCACCTTCTGGCCCGCCTTGATCCCGCTGACGATCGAGGTCGTCCCGTCGCTCGCGATCTCCTTGACGTGGACCGTCTTGGCGACGACGTCGACGAGCTGGTCGTCGGCGATCATCACGGTCGTGTGCGTGTCGTCGAGAAAGGCGGTCGTCGGGATACCCACGCCGGTCGCCGGCGGCATGGAGATCGTCGCGGTGACCGGCAAGCCGGACTGCAGTTTCTGGTCGGGGTTCTGCACGAGCACCTTCACGGTGAAATTCGTCGAGCCGGGGGCGACCTGGCCGAGCACGGCGACGACGTGGCCCGTGTAGCTGCGACCGGGGCTGGCGGGCACGGCCATCGTGACCGGCGCGCCGCTCGGAATCGAGAAGACCTGCCCGCTCGAGGCGTTCAGCTCCGCGTACACGCTCGAGAGTTCCTGAACGGTGAAGATGGTGCGCGCGCCCGGATACTCGCCGGGATTGAGGTTGCGGTTGACCACGACGCCGTCGACGGGCGACACGATGGCCGCCTTCGCGAGCTGCGCCTGGTCCTGCGCGACCTGCGCCCGGGCCTGGTCGATCGCGGCGTGGGCGGCGCGCGCGTCCGCCTGCGCGGAGGCGATATTGGCGGCCTGGAGGCCCTGATCGCCGGTTCCGTTGACTTGCGCGTTGGTCATCGCCGAACTCAACGTCGCCTGCGCCGAGTGGACCGCCGCCTCGTCGTTCATCACGAGCGTGTTCTGCTGATCGACGGCCTGCTGCGAGATATAGCCGTTGGCGAGCAATTGGCGGTCGCGCTGCAAGTCGGTCTGCGCTTGCGTGAGGGTCTGCTGCGCCTGACGCAGCGCCGCCTGTGCCACACTGACCTGGTCGTTACCCTGGCCGATGTTCAACTTCGCCTGGTACTGCGTCTGAGCGACCTTCGCGTCGGCCGACGCGGCCGTCCGAATCGCGCTCTCGACGGCGCTCTGCGCCTGCTGCAGGCTCGCCCGCAGGTCCGCCGTATCGAGAACGGCCAGCACCTCGCCCTTGCGCACGACGTCGCCCTCGTTGACGGCGACGCTGTCGGCCGGCTCGGACAGCGTGTTGGAGATTGCGACGTTCTGCAGCGGCGCGATGACGCCCGAGATCACGGCCGAGCCGCGCACGGTCGTCGCGTGCGCGACGGCGGTCGGAATCGGCGCGGGCGACGGTGCGGTGCGCGCGTTCTTCCCTCCGCGACCGCACGCGGCGACGGCGACGACCGCGAGGATCGCGGCGGCGGAGCGTACTGCGACGTTCAAGCGCGCTACTGCGTCGCTGCGGCGGGCGTCGGCGCCCCCTGGTGAAACGCCGGAATCTCGGTGTGGAACTTCGCGCGCTGATCGGGCGTGAGCACCTGGTCGACTTGCGCCAAGGCTGCTTGGAAGTTCGCGCGGCGCGTCGTGGGGTCGGCCTTACTCTTGGCGCGCGCGTCCGCCATGATCGCACGGATCTTGTCTTTCTGATCGTCCGTCAGGTTCAGCGTGGCGAGCGCCGCGGCGAAGCGGTGCATCCGCTCGCGGCCGTTCTGCGACATCGCGCCCTGCCCGCCCATCGCGCCCGCCGCGCCGGAAGCCGCGGGCGCAGCGCCCTGCGACGAGTCGTCGGTCGTGCTCTGCTGGTGGCTGCATGCGGCGATCCCGCAGGCGAGCGCCAGGGCGAGCGCGGTTCGGACGAGTGCGTTCATGTCGTTGTTACCTCTACCGGTCTTTCGAGTGATGCCGTCCGCGACGGTGGGAGAGCGATGGTGAAGCGGGTTCCCGCCGGGCCGCTCTGCACCCGAAGTGTTCCTCTTGCCCGCTCGACGGCGGCCTTCGCTATCGAGAGACCCAGGCCCGAGCCCTCAACGTTGCGGCGGGTCTCGCCACGGTAGAACCGGTCGAAGGCGTGGGCGAGTTCCCGCGGGGCCATGCCGGGGCCCTCGTCGGCCACCTCGATCTCCACCTGTGCCGGCGACTGCCGGACGCGAACGTCGACGGAGCCACCGGTGTACTTGAGCGCGTTGTCGAGAAGATTCGTGACCGCGTGGCCCAGTTCGCTCGGGTCGATCGCCGCGAGCGCCCCGGGAGCCACGTCGAGCCGGACGTGACGCGGGGCAGCCGCCTCGGAAATCGGCGTCACCACGTCCTCGACCAGTTGCGACACGTCGATCGGCCGCGCGTCGGAGGTACTGTGCTCCCAGCGGTCGAGCAGCATCAGGCGGTCGATCATCGTGCCCATCAGAAGACTCTGGCGGTTCATCGTCTCGAGAATCCGCTCGCGATCGTGCGGCTCGCGCAGGTCGCCGCGCCGCAGGATGCCGATGAAGCCGCGGATCACCGTCAGCGGCGTCCGCAATTGATGGCCGGCGTCCATGATGAACTGCTGCATCGCCGCATTTGCCTCGTCGCGCTCGGCAAATGCGTCGGCCATCTGCGCGATCGCGCCGTTGTAGGCGACCGCGAGGGCCCCGAGTTGCTGCTTGCTGTCCGCCGGAATGGGCTGCGGGGAAAGGTCGCCGTCCGCAAACCGCTCGAGCGCTTTCGTCACGTCGTCGAGCGGCCGCAGCGCCTCGCGCGCCAGCAGCCGGGCCAACACGATGCCGAGCACGACCGAGAAGAGGACGGCCAACAGGATGCCCGGCACGAAGCGCGCGATCGTCGCCGAGAACACGCGATCGTCGGGCCGCACGATCACGTCGACGCTGCCGTACTTCCCGTGCGCCCAGTTGAGACCGAAGAACGAAGCAGCCGCGATGGCCAGGCGCGCGGCGGGCGGCGGCGGCGGCCGGCTCGACGGCGAGGACGTGCGCGCAACGTCGTCGACCGCCACGAGCGACAGCCGGCGGCGGCTCGAGTCGGGCGTCCGCGAGCGGATCTCGACGCGCCGGTGCTCGTCGAGCATGACGATGTCGACGTCGGGCCGGAAAAAACGGGTGGCGACGGCGTCGGCGAGTTCCCGGGCCGTCGCGGGCGGACCGTGGGCGTCGACGTACGCGGCGACGTCGGCGATCGTTTCGTCGAGCTGCGCCTGTTGCGCGTGCGCGTAGACGCCGAACGCGATCAGCGTCCCGGCCAGGACGATGCCGAGCAGCAGGAGCGAGATCGCGACGCTCTGCACCAGCACGAGCCGCCGGGCAAATCCGGGATTCATCTCGGGGCCGCCCGCAGCGCGTAGCCGACGCCGCGCAAGGTCTGGATCAGGCGCACGTCCTCGCCGCTGTCGAGTTTCGCGCGCAGATAGGAGATGTACGTCTCGACCGTATTGGGCACGAGGTCGCGGTCCGCGCCCCAGACGGCGTCGAGCAATTCCGACCGGCTGAAGACGCGCTCGGGGCTGCGCAGGAACGTCAGGAGAAGGTCGAACTCGCGCGCCGACAGTTCGACGCGCCGCGCGCCGCGGAAGACGGCCCGGCGCGAGACGTCGACCGTCAGGTCGGCGTAGGTGAGCGTCGGCCGCGCCTCGAGGTGGGGGCGGCGCAGCGCGGAATGCAGCCGCGCGATCAGTTCCTCGAGTTCGAACGGCTTGGCGACGTAGTCGTCGGCGCCGCGCGACAGGCCGGTGACCTTCTCGTGCGCCTCGCCGCGGGCACTCAACATGATGATCGGGGCCTCGGTCGCCCGCCGCAGCGCCGGCAGCAGCGTGAAGCCGTCCATGCCGGGTAACATCACATCCAGCACGATGATCTCCGGCAGCCACGTTTGTACCTCGGCCAAGGCGGCGGTGCCGTCGCCGACGCCGCGCACGGCGAAACCGGCCTGCCCGAGCCCATACTCGAGCAGGTCGCGAATCGCGACCTCGTCGTCTACCACCAGGACCCTCGCGCCCAGAGACTGCACGCCCCTATGATACGACGCCCTCCTTGGGATTTGCTGGACGCCCTCCAAGGGTCATCCCAGGCCGGCCGTGTACCGTCAACAGGGCGTATGGCACGGTCGCACCTCGTCCACTTTCTCCGTGCGGGCGCCGTCGCCGCCGCTGCGTGCTTGACGGCCGCCTGCGCGAAGGCCCCGCAGCCCCCGAAGGCGGGGCCGCCCGTCGTCGCCTCGACGGTGGCGGCCTACGGCACGATCCGCCCGTCGGAGCAGCTGGCCGGCATCGTCGCTCCCTATCAGAACGTCGCGATTTCGACCACCCTGGCGGAGCCGGCCGACGCCGTCTACGTGCAGGAGGGCGACACCGTCCACGCCGGCCAGGTGCTGGCGCGACTGGACACGGCGGACCTCCAAGCCACGCTCGACGCCGACATCGCGACCGCCCAGAGCGACGCGGCCACCACCCAACACACCGTCTACCAGGGCAATCTGACGATCTCGCAGGGCGTCGACGCCCTCCGGACGGCGCAGACGGCCGTCCGGCAGGCACAGACCAACCTGGACCGCGACACGACCGACCTTAGCCGGTATCGCGAACTGCTCGCCAAGGGCTATATCTCGCAGCAGCAGGTCGCCCAGCAAGCAGCGACGGTGCAGAACGACCAGCAGGCCCTGCGGTCGGCGCAGGCCGGCCTCGAGAGCGCGCAGTCGGCGGTCGCCGCGAACGGGAGCCTGTCGTCGGGCGGCCTGCAGTCCTCGTCGGTCGCGCAGTCGCAGGCCACCGAGCGCGTCGGGCTCGCGCAGGCGCAGCAGCAGCGCGTGCTGATCGCGAAGGCCACGATCGTGTCGCCGATCGCCGGCGTCGTCGTCAATCGCAATCTCAACCCGGGCGAGTATCCTGGCACGCGCCAACTGTTCACGATCCAGCAGGTCGATCCGATCTATGCCGTGCTGCGCGGGTCGGGCGCGCAGATAGCACGGATCAAGACCGGCGCTAAGGCGACCATCGTCGCGAGCGACCTCGGCGGCAGAAAACTGTCCGGGCGCGTCGCGGGCGTACTCAACCAGATCAACCCTGGGTCGACCGACTTCCAAGTGAAGGTCGCTCTCGCGAATCCCGGCGCGCTGTTGCGGCCCGGCATGGCCGTGCAAGGCGTCATCGACCTGCCGCAGGCCGGCGGCATGCGCGTTCCGGCCACGGCGTTCACGGACGACTCGCACTCGCATGTGCTGACGGTCGGCGACGACGGTACCGTCAGCGCGCAGCCCGTGACGGAGATCGCCAACGACGGCAAGTCCGCGGTCGTGGCCGGGCTCGCGCCGGGCGCACGGGTGATCGACGACGGTCAGTCGAGCGTGAGCGCCGGCCAGAAGGTCGCCGTACGGTGAGCCTGACCAAGCTCTTCGTCGAGCGCCCGACGCTCGTCTTCGTCCTGATCGCCCTGATGTCGTTCGCCGGCATCGTCTCCGGGCGATCGCTCGTGCAGCAGTTGTTTCCGAACGTGACGCAACCGACGATCTCGATCGGCGTGCAGTACAACGGCGCGCCGACGACCGTCATGCGCGATAGCATCGTGTCGCCGATCGAACAGGCGCTCGCGGGTACCACCGACCTGCAGACGATCAACGCGACCGTCCAGCAGGGGCAGGCCACGATCTCGGCCGTCTACACGATCAACTCCGACCTCGCGACAGACCTCTCGCTCACGCAGAAAGCCATCGAGTCGGCGCAGAAAAACCTCCCGACGAACCTGACGCCGCCGACGGTCAACATCCGCGACCCCAGCGAGTCGACGGTCATCACGCTGGCGATGTATTCGCACAAGCTGTCGCCGGGCCAGTTGTCGCTGTTCGCGGACAACGTGATCGTGCCGCGGATCGAGCAGATTCAGGGCGTCTCCTACGTCAACGTCGGCGGCGACGTCACGCCCGCATACGAAGTGCTGGTCGATCCCGCCCGGCTGGCCGCGGCCGGCGCGACGATCAGCGACGTCATCGCGACCGTCTCGAGCGATAACCAGCGCGTCGCCGGCGGCATCGCCTACGAGCCCAACCGCGAGACGCAAATCGACGTGCGCGGCGACATCCAGAACCCGGACTCGATCGCGCAACTCTCGCTCTCCGTACCGGCCTCATCCGGCACCGGCACGGGCGGCCTCGCCGGCCTGCCCGGCGCGGTGGACCCCTGGACGGCAAGCAACGCCGTCCCGCGCATCGCCGACGTGGCGACCGTCGTGGCCGGGTACGAGCCGCGCCGCCAGTACGCGCTGATCGACGGCAAGCCCGGCCTTTTCCTCTCCGTGCAGAAGGCGTCGAGCGCCAGCGAGGTCACGGCGTCCGGCAACGTCTTGAAGGCCTTGCCCGCGATCCGGCGGCAGTTCCCCGACATCGACTTCGCGATCGTCAACACGCAATCGCGCTACACGGAGCAGCAGATCCAGGCCGTACTCCGCACGCTGCTCGAGGGCGTGTTCCTGACGGCGCTCGTCATGGTCTTCTTCCTCCACTCGTGGCGCAGCGCGATCGTCGTGTGCATCGCGATCCCGACGTCGTTCGCGATCACGCTCACCGTCATGAAGCTGATGGGCCTGACGATCGACACGATCTCCCTGCTCGGGATGACGCTCGTCGTGGGCATCCTGGTAGACGACTCGACGGTCGTGCTCGAGAACATCGAGCGTCACTTTAGGGAACTCAAGCAGCCGCCGAAGGAGGCGGCCGTCAAGGGCCGCGAGGAGATCGGGGCGGCGGCCGTCGTCATCACGCTGGTCGACGTGGTCGTCTTCCTGCCGATCGCCTTCATCCCCGGGCAAGTCGGCCGCAACCTCGTCGAGTTCGCGCTCGTCGTCGTCATCTCGACGCTGACGTCGCTGTTCGTCTCGTTCACGGTGACCCCGACCTTGGCTGGCCTTTGGGCGCTCCGTTCGTCCTGGAAAGCGCCGTGGATCGTCAACGCGTTCGCCCGCGGCTTCAACGACGTGCGTGATTGGTACGCGCATCGGGCGCTGCCCTGGGCACTCCAACGCGGGAAGCTGGTCGCAGGCATCTGCGCGCTCACCTTCGTCGGCTCGGTGGCGCTCGTGCCGCTCGGCGTCGTCGGCGAGGAGTTCATCCCCGCGACCGACCGCGGCGAGATCTTCGTGCAGATCTCGTATCCGCTCGGCACGCCGCTCGAGACCGTGCGCGCCGGCGCATTCGCGCTCGAGAAAAAGATCGAAGGCGAGCCCGATATCGCCGCCAACTCGACGGTCGCGGGCTCCTACTCTGCGGCGTTCGGAGGGTTCGTCAACCAGGGCAACGTCGCGCAGATCCACGTGTGGCTCAAGGACGACCGCAAGCACTCCACCGACTGGTGGGTCGCAAACCTCAAGAAGATCGCGCGCGACAACCTCAAGGGCGCCGTCGCGGTCGTCGTCCCAGCGACGAGCACGCAGGGCGGCAACACGCAGCCGATCGACTATCTCGTCTCCGACGTCACCGGCGGCGATCCGACCGCCGCCGCGACCAAGGTGCTCGAGATCCTGCGCGCCACCCCGGGCGTGACCAGCGCCAACAGTTCGGGCACGCTGCTCGCACCCGAGGTGTCGCTCGAGTTCGACCGCCAGAAGGCGCAGGCGCTCAACGTCGACATCGGCACGGCCGCGACGGCCGCCGGCGCCGCGTTCGGCGGCGATGTGGCGACCCAGTTCGAGACGCCGCAGGGGCTCGAGCAGGTGCAGGTCATCTACCCGCTCTCCAGCCAGCACGAACTCGACTCGCTGAGCGCGCTGCCCGTGCGCGCGCGCGACGGCCAGATCGTCCATCTGGGCGACTTCACGCGTTTTGCGATGACGCCGACCGCGCCGCTGGTTACGCGTACCGATCGCTACACCGTCATCCACATCGACGCGAACCTGCTGCCCGGCCACTCGCTGTCCGAAGTGCAGGCCGCGTTCGCGAAGGGCATCAAGGATGCGGGCTTCCCGCCGAACATCTGGGTGCGCCCGGCTCCGCTCGGCCAACAGGATTTCATGGCTCAGACGCTCGTCGGCCTCGGCAGTTCGCTCGTGCTGTCGGTCGTCCTCGTCTTCCTGTTGATGGTGGCGCTCTACAACAGCTACCGCACGCCGTTCATCATCCTGTTCTCGGTGCCGGTCGCCGCCGTCGGCGCGGTCGGCGCGCTCCTCATCACGCACCAGACGCTGAACCTGTTCTCGCTGATCGGCACGATCCTGCTCGTCGGCATCGCGACGAAAAACGGGATCCTGCTCGTCGACTACGCGAACACGCTGCGCGCGCGCGGCCGCACGCGGCTGGCGGCGATTCGCGAGAGCGCGTTTACGCGCTTCCGGCCCATCGTGATGACGAGCTTCTCGATCATGGCCGGCAACGTGCCGCTGGCCCTCGCGCTCGAACCCGGCTCGCAGACGCGCGCAAGCCTCGGCGTCGTCGTCATCGGCGGCGTCCTGAGCTCGCTCGTCCTGACGCTGCTGCTCGTCCCCGTGATGTATGCATGGCTCGCGCCGCACGACGCGCCGGCCCCGGAGAGCGGCGGCGCGGAAGCGTTGCGCGACGGCGGCCCGCCGCTCGGCATGCCGGCTCCGGCTACGACGTCAGTTTGAAGGCCCCCAGGTCCGACGCGCGTCCGCGCGAGCGGCGCTTCGACTCGTACATGCGGCAATCCGCGATCTGGAAGAGCGCCGAGAAATCCTCGCCGTCGTGGGGGAAGAGCCCGTAGCCGACGCTGATCCCGACGTCCAGCTGGAGTCCGCCGCCCACGAGGACCGGCGCCGCGACGCGCTTGGAGAGACGCTCCTGCAGTTGCACGACGTCGGAGCCGGCGACGACCGGTTGCACGATCAGCGCGAACTCGTCGCCGCCGATCCGCGCGACGGTGTCGCTCTCGCGCACGCAGGCGGCGAGCCTGCGCGCGACCTCTGCGAGCACGAAGTCCCCGGCGGCGTGCCCGTGACGATCGTTGATCTCCTTGAAGCGATCGACATCCACGATCAAGACGCCCATCGAGGTTGCGGTCGCGCGCGCCCGGGTCACGGCGTCCTCGAAGCTACGATTGAACGACGCGCGGTTCGTAAGCCCGGTGATCGCGTCGTGCTCGGCGCGGTGTTTCTCCGTTTCGACCGACTCGCGTAGCGCGGCGACTTGACGTTCCTGCGCCCGCCAGCGGCCCGCGAGCAGCGTGACGAGGAGGAACGCGACGAAGAGCGTCGCGGAGTCGACGACGAGGTCCATCACGGCGTTCCTGCTGCCGAGCCCTGCGTCGGCGACGGCGAACGCGATCGCTGCGACCGCCGCGATGAGGACCGCCAGTCGCGCCCCCGTCAGGTAGGCGACGATCAGCAGCGGCAGGGCCGCGATGGGGCCGAGGTGCACGGCCGGCAGAGTCCAGTCGAGGTACCACAGCAGCGCCATCGACGCCAGCAGCGCGACGAACAGCACGACGGTGCGCCGGCGGAATGCCTGCCGCGGCCTTTCGGGGTTCCCTTGCATTTCCAGCAGCATCGGGCACGCAGCGAGAGAACTCAATCGCCGGACGTCACGGAAGCGGCTAGCCGCAGCGAACTGTGACGAGCGCTACGCGGTCCGCGAACGAGGGTCGTGACCGAGCGCACTAGGTGCGTGGCGAGGAGGGGCGGAGGCGAGCCCTGGGAACGGTGTGTCACTGTTTCATCATGCCGGGGTCGCAGACGCGGTTGCGACCCCGGAGTGCTTTGAGGGTCGGACTCCATGATCCGTCGCCGTACCTCGCGCCTTTACACCGCCGGCTTGGTCTGCCTGGCCGCACTCGCGGCGCTCGGCGGATGCGCTCAGAGCGGAAGTAACGCCGCCGCGGGAGGGGCGCTGCCCGACGCTTCGCAGCGCGGCCCCGCGCGCTCGGTGCGCGGATCGGGGACGCCGCCGCCCCCGACCCCGACCCCCGTGCCGACCGGCACGCAGCACCCGCCGACGCCTTCGCCGTCGCCCACCAACCCGCCGACCAACCCACCGCCGACGCCTACGCCGGCGCCGACGCCCACGCCGCCGCTCATCACGCACGTCGTGGTCGTCCTTCAGGAGAATCGCACGCTCGACAATCTCTTCAACGGCTTTCCCGGGGCGGACACGACGACCGTGGGCGTGCGCAACGGCCGGTCCGTCAACCTCGTGCAGAGCGAGCTCGGTGCGAAACTCGACCCCTGCCATCGCCACAGCTGTTTCGTGCAGTCGTACGATAACGGCGCGATGGACGGGTTCGACGATTCGCTGCCGTGCTCGCCTTCCTGCACGCCGCCTGGCACGTCGTACGCGTACGTCCGCCAAGCCGACGTCGCGACGTATTGGCAGATCGCGCAGCAATTCGCACTATCCGACGAGGCCTTCGAGCCGTCGCAAGGGCCGAGCTTCCCGGTACACCAGTATCTGATCGCGGGCCAGGCCGGCCGCCCGATCGCGATCGCGGAGAACCCGGCCCGTCACCCGTCGCGCGGACGGGGCGGCTGCTCGGGCGCCCCGACCGAGCTCACGCCGACGATCGACGTCACGCAACCCTTCCCCTGGAACGAAGGGGCGCCGGAATATGCGTGCCTCGACTACCCGACGATCCTGGACGAGCTCGACGCCGCCGGCATCTCCTGGCGTTACTACACTCCGACGATCGACTCGCTTTGGTCGGCGCCGGAGGGCGTGCAGCACCTCGCTCGCGGCGGGGACAGCGCGTACATGGTGACGCCGGAGACGAAAGTCCTCAGCGACGCCGCGGCGCACGCCTTACCGACGGTGAGCTACGTCGTGCCGCGCGGCTCCAACAGCGATCACGCGGGCGAGACCTCGAGGCAGGGCGGCCCCGACTGGGTCGGAACGATCGTCAATACGATCGAAGGCGATCCGTATTACGCAACCAACACGGTCGTCCTGATCACCTGGGACGACTGGGGCGGCTGGTACGACCACAAGGCGCCGCAGATTCTCGACTCGTACGAGAACGGCTTTCGCGTTCCGCTCATCGTCGTCAGTCCGTACGTAACCCCCGGCGTCGATCACACGCCGCGCACCACGGTTTCGATCGTGACGTTCCTCGAGCGCCTCTTCGGCCTGCCGTCGCTCGGCACGCTCGACGCGCAGACCGACGACCTGTTCGGGATGTTCCAGTTTGGGGCTCGGCACCGTCACGTTTCGCACCGCGCGTTCCGGCCGGTCGACACGCACGGTAAGACCTGGCGCGACTACGCCGGGCTGCCGCCGGATCCGCGGCCGGTCGACGAACAGTAACGCGTTACGCCCCAGGCGTAGGCGGCCACCCGCCAGCCCGACGGCGACCGGCGCAGCACGAACGACCACGCGCCGTGCTCGACGAACGCGCCGCCGGCGCTGCGGCCGCGCCACGTGGTCGGCAGGACGAAGTACGCGCTCCGGCCGTCGCTCTGGTACTCTTGCGGCGCGCCGAACGTCGCGCGCAGGCCGCGCAGGTCGCGCGCGTGCTCGGTGAAGCCGTCCGTCCAGCGGCGGACGGCGCCGGCCCCGCTAAAGACGTACGGCGCAAAGTTCTCGACGATCGTGACGGCGCGGCCGGCGAAGACGCCGCGCAGATGCGCGCGGTCGAGGGTACGCATGAAGCGCACGACGGCCCGTACCGGCGCCAGCATGGCGCGGCCGGGGCCGGCGGCGCGCCGTTGACCGGCTACGGCTTGATCGAGCGCAGGTAGGCGACGATCGCCGTGGCGTCCGCCTGATTGAAGCGGTACTGCGGCATCGGCCCGAGCGCTTGTTTTCCGCCGGGCAGGTTGCCCGTCGTCAGGAACGTCACCGCGTCCGCGTCGTTTGCGAACATCGGTAGCCCGGCGATCTGTGGGACGGCCTTCGCCCACGGCACGTTGCCCGGGGGCGCGGGCACGAAGTTCGGGCCGCCCGTCAGTTTGGCGCCGTGGCAGTCGCTGCACTGGCCGGCACCGCCGACGAGATAGGCGCCGCGCGCAACGTCGTCGGACGACGCCGCCGCGGCCGGCGACCGCGACTGGCTGCCGGCGAGGACGGCGGCGGCCAACGCCGCCGTTCCAACAGCGCTCAATAGAGCCCGAGTGTAGGCCCGAGATTTCATCGTAACGCTCCTCCTACCCGCCGCGCGGGTGAAGCCTGTTACGCCTCGACCTCGACGTATACCTCGGCGCCGCGCTCGACGAACTCGCGCGACTTGTCCTCCATGCCCCGCTGCGCGAATTCGCGCACTTCCTGCGTGATCTTCATCGAGCAGAAGTGCGGGCCGCACATCGAGCAGAAGTGGGCGGTCTTCGCACCGTCCGCGGGCAGGGTCTCGTCGTGGAACGAGCGCGCCGTCTCGGGATCGAGCGATAGTTCGAACTGGTCCTGCCAGCGGAACTCGAAGCGCGCCTTCGACAGCACGTCGTCCCAGTGGCGCGCCAGATGGTGGCCCTTGGCGACGTCGGCCGCGTGCGCGGCGATCTTGTAGGCGATGACGCCGTCCTTGACGTCCTGCTTGTCGGGCAGGCCCAGGTGCTCTTTCGGCGTGACGTAGCAGAGCATCGCCGTGCCGTACCAGCCGATCATCGCGGCGCCGATGGCGCTCGTGATGTGGTCGTAGCCCGGCGCCACGTCGGTGACGAGCGGCCCGAGCGTGTAGAAGGGCGCCTCCCCGCAGACCTCGAGCTGGCGCGTGACGTTCTCCTTGATGAGGTGCATCGGCACGTGGCCGGGGCCCTCGATCATCGTCTGCACGTCGTGCTTCCACGCAACCTGCGTCAGTTCGCCCAGCGTGTCGAGTTCGGCGAACTGCGCCTCGTCGTTGGCGTCGGCGAGGCAGCCGGGCCGCAGGCCGTCGCCGAGCGAGAACGCGATATCGTACGCCTTCATGATCTCGCAGATCTCTTCGAAGTGCGTGTAGAGGAAGTTCTCCTCGTGATGCGCGAGGCACCACTTCGCAAGGATCGAGCCGCCGCGCGAGACGATGCCGGTGACGCGCTTGGCCGTAAGCGGCACGTAGCGCAGCAGCACGCCGGCATGGATCGTGAAGTAGTCGACGCCTTGTTCGGCCTGCTCGATCAGCGTGTCGCGGTAGATCTCCCAGGTCAGGTCCTCGGCCTTGCCGCGGACCTTCTCCAGCGCCTGATAGATCGGCACGGTGCCGATCGGCACGGGCGAGTTGCGCAGAATCCACTCGCGCGTCTCGTGGATGTTCTTGCCGGTCGAGAGGTCCATGACGGTGTCGGCGCCCCAGCGGGTCGCCCACGTCATCTTGTCGACCTCCTCTTCGATCGTCGACGCGACGGCAGAGTTGCCGATGTTCGCGTTGATTTTGACCAGGAAGTTGCGGCCGATGATCATCGGCTCGCTCTCGGGATGATTGACGTTGTTCGGCAGGATCGCGCGGCCGCGCGCGATCTCGGCGCGCACGAACTCGGCCTCGACGCCCTCGCGCAGCGCGACGAACTCCATCTCCGGCGTCACGATCCCGCGCTTGGCGTAATGCATCTGCGAGAGATTGGCGCCGGGCTTCGCGCGGCGCGCCTTACGGGCGAAGCCGGCCACCGGCGCCGTCCGCTCGTGCTCCACCGTGTCGCCGCGGCCTTCGATCCACGCGGCGCGCAACGGCTGCAAGCCCTCGCGCAGATCCACCTCGATCGCGGGGTCGCCGAACGGCCCGCTCGTGTCGTACAGCGTGTGTGACTCGCCGTTGGTCAGCGTGACCTCGCGCTGCGGCACCCGCACCGTCGGGTCGGCGCCGGCGCGATAGACGCGCCGCGTTCCGGCGCTTGCGTTCTCGCCGCTGGGTGAAATGGTAATCATCGCAACTCCCTCCGCCGGCATGACCCGGATCAGGTTCGACGGTCGGCGACTGGCTCGCCCTCTCAGCCCGCTGCCGGGCTCCCGCGCATGGCACTCACCTTACGCCCGCACGCGGGCGCTGTCAACGATACAGGAGCGGGCGCCCCGGCGGGCAAGCGGCCGCTGTGGCGTATCTCCGCCTGTTCGGCGCGCAGCTCGCGATCGGCGCGGCCGCTATCTTCGCGCGCTTCGCGCTGACCGGGACTGGCCCGCTGTGGGCGTCGACGTTGCGGCTCGCCATCGCCGCGGCTCCCCTCGTGCTGCTTGCCCTCCTCTCGGGGAAGGCGCGGCCGGGGCGCAAGGCCGAGTTCGCGTTCTTCGGCGCCGGCATCGCGCTGGCCGTGCACTTCGGGGCATGGCTCGCGTCGCTGCTCTATACGTCGGTCGCGGTGTCGACGCTGCTCGTCTGCACGTCGCCGATCTGGACCGGCTTGTACGACGCGCTGGTGCTGCGCGTTCCGGTCGCGCGGTCGTTTCTCGCCGCCGTTGCGCTGGCGGCAGTCGGGCTCGGGCTGGTCGCCTCCGAGCGGACGTCGCCCGCGCCGCAGCCGGGTCACACGATCGAAGGCGCGGCGCTGGCGCTGCTCGGCAGCCTGGGGATCGGCGCGTACCTGCTGATCGTGCGCGCGGCGGGAACGCGCCCCGACGGTACGCGCATGGCGACCCGCGACATCGTCGCGAGGACGTATTCCTGGGCCGCAATCGCGCTGCTACCCCTGGCGCTGCTTTCGGGAGGCGGGCCACCGGCCGTTACCGACGCGACGGCCTGGCTCGGCATCTTGGCGATGGCGCTGGTCTCGCAGTCGCTCGGCCACACCGGGCTCAACGCCGCGTTGCGCGACTTTACGCCGAGCGCGGTCGCGATGTCCACGCTGCTGGAGCCCGTCTTCGCGGCGGCGCTCGCCGCCGCGATCTTCCGCGAGACGCTGTCGTGGCAAGCGGCGGCCGGCGGCGGGCTCGTGCTCGCCGCGATCCTCATCGCCTTACGCAGCGACCCCCGGGCCCCGACGGGCCCGGAGATCGCCATGGACTAGGCTACTTCGTCGACGCCGGTTGGTGCGACGCGACCCACGCGTCGACGAGCGGATCGAGCCGGTCGGCGGTGGAGATCGTCAGTTGCACCTCGTGCAGGGCCTGCTGCCGCTGCGCCTCGCCATCCGCCGGCACCTGCGCCTTGGAGAACGCGTCGAGGTCGGCGTACGGCGCCGCGTTCCAGAACACCGGCAGGAAGCGCGAGAAGATGAGCGCTCGCTCGAAGCCCGACAGGTGCTCGGACATCTTGGGTCCGTACGTTTTGAAGAACTGCCACGCCAGCGCCGGCTGATGCGCGGCGCTCGCGACCGTCGCGACGTCGATCAACGCGGCAATTGGCCCGGCCTCGGCCGGAATCTCCCCGTCGATCGCCATTTGCAGGTTCTTCTGCGCGAGGGCGGCATCGCGGGCGTGCCACAGCGCGCTCGCATACACCCGGCCCTCGTCCACGCTCGTGGACGACTTGTAGAGCGCGTGCAGTTGATCCCACGTCGCCGCGTCGGCGTAGGTGCCGACGACGTTGAGGACGGGCCCGCGGAGGTCCGGCGGCAACGTGGACTTGTCGGCAAGATACTTGGCGAAGCGCGCGCGCGACTCTGCGATCACGCGCTGGTCGCCGGCGTCTCCCAGCGCGCCGATCAGTCTCGTGCGCAGGCTGACGGTCGTGGCGTCGCCGCCCTCCCAGCCGATCGTCGCGAGGACTGGGCTCAGCACGCGAACGCGGTAGGCGTCGAACGCGGCCGCACCCTTGCGGCCGTCCTGGTACTCGGCGAGCCGCCCGAGGCCGCCGGCGGCCGACTGCCACACCGCGAGGTTCGTGTCGTTGCCCAGCCGGTCGACGAGCCCGAGATAGTCGCCCGGCGTCGCGCTGCCCGCCAGCATGAGGGCTTGCGTGTCGGCCAGCAGGCGCACGCGGTCGGGCGGGCTCAGCTTCGGCAGCAGGTCGGCCAGCGCCGCGGCCGTCTTCGCGTCGTAACGCACGCGGTAGTAGCCGTAGCCGCCCGCGTTGACGAGCGCGGGCTCGCTGCAGCCGGCGCCGGGAACCGTCGACGACTGCGCGGTCACGAACGCCTTCTGCGCGGCTTCGTCGTTCGTCGCGGGCGCGACCCACAGCGGGATCTGCCAGAGTTGCGCAGACGTCTGGCCGGCCTCGTAAAAGAAGCGCTTCTGCGACACGGCGAGACTCTGCGCGCCGCCGTTACAGGTTTCGGTCACGTCGACGAGCGGGAAGCCGGGATCCATCGTCCACGCCCTGGCATACGTGGCGATGTCCTTGCCGGAGGCCTGGCCGAGCGCCGCGTATAGGTCGGCCGAGGTCGTGTTCGAGTAGGCGTGCTTGCGAATGTAGGCACGGACGCCGTCGCGGAACGTGTCGGGGCCGAGATACTGCTCGGTCATGCGCACGAACGCGCCGCCCTTCTGATAGGTGATCTCATCGAAGGCCGCGTCGGCCTGGGTTTCGTTCTCGACCGGCGTGACGACCGGGTGCGTCGTCGATTGGCCGTCGGTCTGCATCGCAGCCTCGACGTCGCCGTTCACGCGGTCCCACAGATGCCACTGCGGATTGAAGTGGTCCGTCGCCTTCGTCTGCATCCAGTCGGCGAAGCCTTCGTTCAGCCAGAGCCCGTCCCACCACGCCATCGTCACGAGGTCGCCGGTCCACTGGTGCGACATCTCGTGCGCGACCGTCTCGAAGATCTCCACCTTCGCGCTGTCCGGCTCGTTCTGCGGGTCGAACAGCAGCGCGTCTTCCGTGAACGTGATGCCGCCCCAGTTCTCCATGGCGCCGGGGAAGCCGCCGGGAACGTCGATCAGGTCGAGCTTCGGCAGCGGGTACTTATAGCCGAAATAGTCGTTGTAGTATGCGAGCAGCTTCTCGGCGGCATCGAGCGCGTAGGCGCCGCGCTGCTCGCGGCCCTTCGGCGCGACGAGCCGCACGACGGTGTCCCCCGACGACCCCTTGAGGTAGCCGAACTCGCCGGCCGCCAGCACGACGAGGTACGTCGACATGTTCGGCGTCTTACCGAACGTCACGGTCTTCTCGTCGCCGGCGATCGACTCGGCGGTCTGCGGCATATTCGAAACGGCGTCGAAGTTCTTCGGCACCGTCACCCGCAGGTGGAAGGTCGCGCGGAATGCCGGCTCGTCCCAGCTCGGGAACATCCGGCGCGCGTCGGTCGACTCCATCTGCGTCGCGAGCATGACCCGCTCGCCTTGCGGCGTCTGATACTTCTGGTAGAAGAGACCCTCCGGCTGGTCGCCCATTTTCCCGGCGAACGTCAGCGCGATCTTGTGCGCGCCCGGTGCGACCGCCGATGGGAACGTCATCGTCGTCGTCTGCTTCTGGTTGTCGGTCGCGATCGCCGTCGCGGCGCGCCCGTCGAGCAGCGCTTTGGAGACGGTCATGTCGTGCGTATTGACGACGACCGTCGGCGCGGCAGCGTGCGCGACGACGGCAACGGTCTCGGTGCCGGTGAACGTCATCGACTTGAGGTTGGTGCGGAGCGCGATGTCGTAGGCCGACGGCACGATCGCCTTCGGCAGTTTGCCGGGCGTCGCGTCGAAGTTGAACGGGGCGTCCGCGCGCGCGGCGGCCGGGACGAGCGCGGCGAGCGCGATGGCGATCGCCGCGATACGGGGTACGAACACGAGAGGGTCCTTTCTTCTGATCCGGTTCCGGTGCGCCGCTAGCCGGCGGCGCGCAGTTGGCGCAGGACGTATTGCAAGATGCCGCCGTGGCGGAAATAATCGGCCTCGTCGGGCGTGTCGATGCGGACGGTGACCTCAAACGTGCGTACGGTCGCCGAGCCGTCCGTGTTTCGGGCCCGGACCTCGAGCGTGCTGCGCGGCTCGATCCGGTCGCCCAGACCCTCGATGTGGTAGACCTCCTCGCCGCTGAGGCCGAGCGATTCGCGAGTCTCGCCGCGGCGGTATTCGAGCGGGAGGATCCCCATGCCGATCAGGTTGCTGCGGTGGATTTTCTCGAACGACTCCGCGATGACGGCGCGGACGCCGAGCAGCGCCGGCCCCTTGGCCGCCCAGTCGCGTGACGAGCCGGAGCCGTACTCTTTTCCTGCCAGCACCAGCAGCGGCGTGCCGTCGGCCTTGTAGCGCATGGCCGCCTCGAAGATCGACATCTGCCGCCCCTCGGGCAGGTAGCGGGTCACGCCGCCCTCCACGCCGGGGACGAGCGCGTTACGCAACCGCGTATTGGCGAACGTGCCGCGCATCATGACCTCGTGGTTGCCGCGCCGCGCGCCGTACGAGTTGAAGTCCGCCGGGTCCACGCCGCGTTCGACGAGGTAGTGGGCGGCCGGGCTGGTGCGGGCGATCGACCCCGCCGGCGAGATGTGGTCGGTCGTCACGCTGTCGCCGAGCACGGCGAGGACGCGCGCGCCGCTGATGTCGCCCGGCGGCACCGGCTCGGCCGGCATCCCGTCGAAGTACGGCGGACGCTTGACGTACTCGGAGTGCGGATCCCAGGCATAGCGTTCGCCGGTGGGAACCGGCATCGCGCGCCACGCCTCGTCGCCGCTGAAGACGTCGCCGTAGCGCGCGGTGTACATCGCCTCCGTGACGGCCTCGCCGACGACCTGCGCGATCTCGGCGTTCGACGGCCACACGTCGCGCAGGTAGACCGGCTTGTCGTGTTCGTCGAGCCCGAGCGGCTCGGTCGTGAGGTCGACGTCCATCCGGCCCGCCAGCGCATAGGCGACGACGAGCGGCGGCGACGCGAGGTAATTCGCGCGCACGTGCGGATGGATGCGGCCCTCGAAGTTGCGGTTGCCGGACAGCACCGCCGCGACGATGAAGTCGTTTTCGACGACGGCGTCGGCAACGGCGAGCGGCAGCGGTCCGCTGTTGCCGATGCACGTCGTACAGCCGTAGCCGACGAGATTGAAGCCGAGCGCGTCGAGGTCGCCCTGCAAACCGGCGCGCTCCAGATAGTCGGTGACGACCTTGGAGCCCGGCGCCAAGCTCGTCTTCACCCACGGCTTCGTCCGCAGACCGCGCTTGCGGGCGTTGCGCGCAAGCAAGCCGGCGGCGATCATCACCGACGGGTTCGACGTGTTCGTGCACGACGTAATCGCAGCGATCACGACCGCTCCGTCGGAGAGCGCCGTTTCCGGGCGTGCCGCCACGGCCGTGCCGCCGCCGCCCTCGCCTTCGAGCTGCTCGATGGCGAGTGCGGTCGCGCCGTTGCCGCCGCGCGCGGACTGCCACTTCGCGAGCGCTTCGTTGAACGACGCCTTCACGTTGCCGAGCGCGACGCGATCCTGCGGGCGGTGCGGCCCGGCGATGTTCGGCTCGACGTCGCCGAGATCGAGTTCGACGACGTGGCTGTAGTGCGGGTCGGCCGAGGCGTCGGTGCGGAACAGCGACTGCGCCTTCGCGTAGGCCTCGACGAGCGCGACCTGCTCCGGGCTGCGGCCGGTCAGGCGCAAGTACGAGAGCGTGTGCTCGTCGATCGGGAAGATCGCACACGTCGAGCCGTATTCCGGCGACATGTTGCCGATGGTCACGCGGTCGGCGACGCCGAGATTGCCGAGCCCGCGGCCGAAGAACTCGACGAACTTTCCGACGACGCCGACGGCGCGCAGCACCTGGGTGATCTTCAGCACGAGGTCGGTCGATGTGACGCCCTCGCGCAGCGCGCCGGTCAGGCGGAAGCCGACGACGTCGGGTATCAACATCGTCACCGGCTGGCCGAGCATCGCGGCCTCGGCTTCGATGCCGCCGACGCCCCACGCGAGCACGCCGAGCCCGTTGGCCATCGTGGTGTGCGAGTCGGTGCCGACGACGGTGTCGGGATACGCGAGTTGGGTGCCTGCAGGCGCCGCAAGGCCCGCGCCGCCTGCACCGAACACCACGCGCGCGAGAAACTCGATGTTGACCTGATGGACGATGCCGGTGTCGGGCGGCACGGCGCGATAGTTGTCGAGCGCGCCCTGCCCCCACTTCAAGAACGCGTAGCGTTCGCCGTTGCGGGCAAACTCGAGCTCGGCGTTCACGCGCAGCGCGTCCGGCGTGCCGGAGAGATCGACCTGTACCGAGTGGTCGATGACGAGTTCGACCGGCTGCAGCGGGTTGATCTTGCCGGGATCGCCGCCCATCTCCGCCATCGCATCGCGCATCGCGGCGAGATCGACGACGGCGGGGACGCCGGTGAAATCCTGCAACAGCACGCGGGCGGGGCGGTACGCGATTTCCCTGGCTTGGGGGTGTTGCGGGTTCCAGCGCGCGAGCGCCTCGATGTCGGCCCGCTCGACGCTGCGGCCGTCCTCGTGCCGGACGAGGTTCTCGAGTAAGATCTTCAGCGAGTACGGCAGCCGCGAGAGGTCCGCGACCCCCGCGCTCTCGAGCGCCGAGAGGCGGAAAAAGTCGTAGGTGCGGCCGCCGACCGTCAGCGTGTCCTTCGCACCGAAGGAGTCCGGGTGTCGATTCGTCATACCGCGGCGATTCGCCGAACGGCCGAATTCTTACTCCGGGGTATCGACCAGTTCGATGCGCGGATTCCCGCTCGCGGAGCCGCGAACGGCCAGCGCCGTACGGCCGGAAAGCATCGCGTAGACGGGCTCGGCCAGCAGCGACGCCCGCCAGCCGCTATGGTCGATCGTGCGCGCCACGTCGTCGGCCGAGGCGGGTAACTCGCGCGCCACGCGATCGAGCGCCGTGCGCGGCGCCAGGAGCGATGAGGGCAGCTCGTTCTCGGCCGCGATCGCGCTCACGAGCACGCTCAGCGCGGACGCGATGGCCTCCCTGTCCTGGCCGCGCGGCCGCGCCGGCTTCGAGGGGAGGTCCGCCTCGTCCAACTCCCCGCCGCGCAAGACGGCCGCGACGATGCGTTCGCCGTAGGCTTTGCGCACGCCGGCGTCCATGCGCCGCAATTGGGCCAAGTCGTCCGGCGACTTTGGTCGCAGGTGGACGATCGCGGGCATCACGTCGTCGGGGACGATGAACTTCAGCGGGACGTCGCGCGCGCGCGCCAAGTCGTCGCGCAGCACGGCGAGCTCGCGCAGGATGCCGAGTTCGCGCCGGTTCATGCGCATCGCTCCCGGGATGCGCAGGTACAGCCGCTCGGGGTCGCTCCGGTAGCGGGCGAGGTCGACGAGCGGCAGCGACTCTTCGTCGAACCAGGCGCGCCGGCCGCGGGCGTCGAGCCGCCCGGCCAGCGCGTCGCGCATCGGTAACAGGTAACGGACGTCGTCGACGAGGTACTCGAGCTGCGCCTCGGAGAGGGGGCGCGCGCTCCAGTCGCTGACGGTGTGCGCTTTGCGCAGGCGCACGCCGGTGAGGTCCTGCACGAGATCGGCCAGCGAGATCGAGATGCCGTAGCCGAGGAAAGCGGCAGCCAGTTGCGTGTCGAACGCGGCGGCCGGCAGCACGCCGAACTTGTCGGCGAGGATGCGCAGGTCGCTGCTCAACGCGTGGCCCACGACGGTCGTCCCGGCGATCGCCGCCGCGAGCGGCTGGAGGTCGGCGACGCGCAGCGGGTCGACGATGTACGTCTCGCCGTCCACGACGAGTTGGACCACCATCAGGCGCGCCGAGTACGATCGTTCGTTGTGGAACTCGGTGTCGAGGGCGACGGCCCCGGCGGCGGCAACGCGCGCGGCGACGTCGGCCAGGCGTTCGGGCGTGTCGACGATGGTGACGCTCAATGCGGGTTCTCCGGCGGCCGGTGGTGGAAGGGGAAATGCATGTGCACGTGCGGGCGGTGCGCGACGTAGTAGTCGTGGACTGCGACCGACACGCGGTCGCCGAAGACGGCGAGCAACGTGCAGATCGGGATCGCGATGGCCGACATCGTCCAGATGTGCACGAACAGCGGCACCTTGAACGCCGCGGCGACCTGCGTCGCCACCGTCCCGCCGAAGCCGGGGATGACGCGCACGGCCAATAAGAAGCCGGGCGAGCCGACCCTAAAGCGCGTCACCCACCCGGGCAGCCGCGCGATCTGCTTGTCGAGATCGAGCAGGTGGCACGTCCTGCGCGCGACCGCATACCCGACCATCGCCGCGCACACGATCCCGATCGCGTTCACGATCGAACCGCCGACCGGGCCGAAGATGACGCCGTTCATGATAGCGAGCGCGTCCGTGACGGAGAACGGAGCCGAGGCTACCACGGCGAACAGCGCGATCGCCAGCGGGTAGGCGAAGATGCCGAGCGCCTCGAGGCCGTCCTGCACCTGATGCTTGTAGCGGACGACGAATGCGGCGATCAGAAAGGAGACGACGATGACGGCTACGGCTTCGGCCCGCCGCCGGAACACTACCATGCGCCGATGATTGAGATCACGATCGTTCTGCTTTGCGGCGTCGGCTTCTACGCCTCCGCTTTCATGTACCGCAAGACCCTGCGGGCCGGGCGCGGCCAACTAGCCGAGCCCAGCGTGGTGGAGAGCGACCGGGCGCGCGTGCTCGGCGGGGTCCCCAACGCCCTGTTCGGGATGGCGTACTACGGGGGCGTGGCCGCGTGCGTGCCGTTCCTGCACGTTCATGCGGTCGGCGTCGCGGCGTGGGCAGCCTCCCTGGCGGCGGCGGCGGCCTCGATCTACCTCGCGCATAGCCTGCTGTTCGTGACCCGGATGCCGTGCGCGTACTGCTGGACGTCCCACGGCGTCAACGCGCTCTTGCCGGTGCTGTTGATCGCCGCTCAAAGACTGGGCTGACATCCCTGCATCGGCTGCGACCACAGTTCTTGCAGAAAGTACGGGTGCCGGTTGAGCGCGGCGTTGGCGCCGTTCTTGCCGGTCGGGACGCCGAAGCCGAATATGCAAATGTCGCCGATCTCGCCCCAGTGCGGATCGTACCAGGCGTTGAGCAGGGGGTCCGTGACCGCTTCCATCTGCTCGTGCTCGACGCTCTCGATCGAGCCGTCGGAGGCGACGTCGTCGTTGGGCGAGATGCCGTAGGGCGGGTCGCAGCCGTTCTCGTAGCCGACGTACGGCACGAACGCGTACACCACCGGATCGTTCTTATTCCCGTTCAGGTTGAAATAGGAGTGATACGCACAGTAGTTGACGGCTTTGATCGCGCCCTTCGCCGTGAACAGGAAGAACTGCGACGTCAGGCCCGTCGGCCAGCCGTTGGCCTTGATCGCCGTGGCGATCTCCTCGCGCAGGTCGCGCGCGGTCAGCGGCTTCGGGTAAGGCGTCGTATCGGTCCACGTGCCGCCGAACGTCGACTGGTTCTGCACGTAGCCGTTGGAGCCGTTGTAAACGGTCGCCATCCCGTAGATCCCGCTGCCGCCGGCATCGCTCAAGTAGCGATCCATCAGCGTGGCGTACTTCGGGCTCATGACGGTGCCGCTCGGACGCCAGAAGATCGTGTACGACGTCGTCGTCGGCTGGATCGGTCCGCCGTGATAGGTGACGTCGAAGACCGGCAGGCCGTCGGGCCCCACCAGCGGATCGCCGTGGCTCACCAGCGGGCCGTCGTAGTGGATCGGATAGTCGCCGGCTACGGCCCTATCTGCCCAGTCCGCGGGAACCTTCGCGGCCTGCGAGACGAGCGGGACGACGGCGACGAAAGCCGCGACGAGCGCGGCGACGAACGGCCTAACCACTGAGCCCTCCGCATTCGGATCGAGAGTCTCGACGCTTTTGGGAGCACGCCATGGCAATCCCGCCGCCCGTCCGCATCGCCCTCGGCAGCGACGAGGCTACGCCCCTCACCGACGCCCTCCTCGACCGGCTGGCCGAGCGAGGCTGCTCGGTCGAGCGGTTCGGGGCCGTGCTCGACGGCGGCAACGACTGGCCGGCGATCGGCCGGGCGGTGGGCGAAGCGGTGCAATCGGGCCGGGCCGAGCGCGGCGTCGTCTGCTGCTGGACCGGCACGGGCGTCTCGATCGCAGCGAACAAAGTGCCCGGCGTGCGCGCGGCGCTCTGCTGTGACGCCGACACGGCGCGCGGAGCGCGGCGCTGGAACGACGCCAACGTGCTCGCGCTCAGCCTGCGGGCGACGTCGATTCCGATCGCCGTCGAGATCCTCGACGCGTTCCTCGACACGCCGCCGACCGCGGACGCCGCCGAGCGAGACGCCATCGCGGCGATCGAGCCGATCGGCTAGCGAACTACTTCGGGGGCGGCGTCGGGGCTGCCGATTGCGCCGAAACGATGTCCGCCAAATTTCCGCCGCGCTTGACCGGGAACAGCAGCGCCCAGTTCACGCGCAACTGCGTCTGCGGCGCGCCCGTCGGGCGCGCGACGTACGAATAGTAGTAGAGGCCGAGTTGCATCGGCTGGTCGCCGAGCTTGAACGTCTTCGAGACGCCGCCACCGAGCGGCACGGTCCACTTGTTCTGCGTCGCGTTCCAATTCGCCGTGATCGTCGGAGCGGACGTGATCGCCCAGTTACCCTTTGCGATGTTGTAGTTCACGAACGGCTGCACGAGAAACGAACTGACGTCGGGGCGATTCGCCTGGCCGGCGACGGACCACATCTGATTGACCAGCGCGCCGATGACCCACGGGCCGGGCATGACGAGCGCGACGGCCGTCGGCCCCGCTCCCCACTTGCCCTGGCCGAGCACGCCGGGCGTCGCCGTCGGTAACAGAAATTGCGGCCCGACGCCCCAGATCAGCGCGTTGGGCTTCGTCTTGGGCGCGAAATAGAACTGCGGGTTCATGTCGCCGATGCCGAAGGTCGAGCCGCAGCCGAGGGCCGACTCGCATACCTGCGGGGGCGCCGCCGACGGCTGATCGATGACGGGGGCTATCAGGCGCGCGATGAGGTTCATGTTCTTGCTGAGCATGATCGGCACGACCGGCTGCACGTTGAGGTTGTATTGATAGCGCGCGTACGGCCCGACGCCGTAGTTGAAGTTGTTCTGGAACGGCACGATCGCGATGTTGCCGACCGGATTCTGCGACGCTTTGATGATCGCGGCCTGAATCTCGGCCTGCTGCTGCGGCGTCAACGAACTCAGATCGGGCGCACCTGGCGCGGCCGCTGGGGCTCCGGGTGCGGGCGGCGCCGATGCGCTAGGGGCGGGCGATGCCGCCGGAGCCGCCGTGGCGGCCGGCGAGGGCGGCACCTGCGCGCCGGCGGCGAGCGGCGCCACGGTGGATGCCGCCAGGGCGCAGAGGGCTGCACTGCGGCGGGCATAGACAAATACACTACCGAACGGCGTTTTCACACCGTGCAGAACGAGCAGACCGACCGGATGGTTCCACGCCTAGCGGCAACCGTGATGCTCGTGCGCGACCGGGCCGGCGGCGGCATCGACACCTACATGGCGCGCCGCAGCGCGCGGAGCACGTTCATGCCGGACGCGTACGTTTTTCCAGGCGGTGCGCTGGAACCGGGCGACGTGGAGCCGGCCGTTCTGGCCCGGCTCGACGGTCCGCCGCCGACGATCGCCCCGACCTTTGTCGTAGCAGCAATCCGCGAACTCTTTGAAGAGGCGGGCATCCTGCTCGCGCGCGGGCGCGACGGCTCGCTGCTCGACGCGGCCGGGGTTGCGGCCGCCACGGAGGCGGCGCGCGGCACGACGTTCGCGCAGATGCTCGAGCGCTGCGGCCTGCGCCTTGCCGGCGACGAACTCGCCTACTACTCGAACTGGATCACGCCGCCGGTCGAAGTGGCGCGCCGCTTCGACGCGCACTTCTTCGTGGCGCGCGCGCCCGCCGGCCAGATCGCCGTCGCCGACGCGGTCGAGCTGCACGACGGCCTGTGGCTGGCGCCGGCCGAGGCGCTCGCGCGCGGCGAACGCGGCGAGATCGCGCTGGTCTACCCAACGGTCAAACACCTAGAGCGCCTGGCGAAATTCGACGACACGGCCGCGCTGTTGACGCACGCGCGCGAGCGGCGGCCGTTCCCTGTGATGCCGGGCGTCACCGCCGCGGGCGAGATCTTCATGCCGCCGGAGACGGAGGCGTGGTAGTACCGCTGACGGAGCGCGTCACCCGCGTGCGCGCGCCGAACCCGTCGGCGATGACGCTGACGGGCACGAATTCCTACGTCGTCGACGCGGGCGGCGGCCAGGCCGTCGCGATCGACCCGGGCCC
>Ga0182012_10001388_pt1 | contig 26619 bp, 21 predicted proteins | sample 612S2SmetaG_FD_120486 | JGI IMG/M metagenome (GOLD analysis project Ga0182012, IMG submission 120486) | Permafrost microbial communities from Stordalen Mire, Sweden - 612S2S metaG | ecosystem: Environmental > Terrestrial > Soil > Wetlands > Permafrost | place: Sweden: Stordalen | collected...
ATCGTGGCCGGAACCAAGTATCGCGGCCAGTTCGAAGAGCGACTGAAAACCATCATGAAAGAATTGATGGAGAACCAGAACGCCATCATCTTTATCGATGAGCTCCACACCCTGGTGGGAGCCGGTTCGGCGGAAGGTTCGCTCGATGCGGCCAACATTCTGAAGCCGGCTCTGTCGCGCGGGGAAATTCAGTGCATCGGCGCAACCACCCCCAGTGAGTTCCGCAAATCGATTGAGAAGGACCGGTCATTGGAGAGACGCTTCCAAGCCGTTAAGGTGCCGCCGCCTTCGGAGACGGACGCCGTGAAGATTCTCTATGGCATCAAGGATCGGTACGAGAAATTCCACGCCGTGGGATATACCGATGAGGCCATCGAAGCCGCCGTGTTCACTTCCAGCCGCTACATTCCCGATCGCTTCCTTCCAGACAAAGCCATCGATCTGATCGACGAGGCGGGCGCGCGCGTCAAGCTGCGCCAGACCACCCTTCCGAGCGACCTGGCCGATATCCAGAAGCGCATCAAATTCATCGTCCACCGCATGGAAAACGCCATCGCCAACCACGAGTTCGAGAAGGCGCGCTTCTATTCGGACGAAGAACGCAAAGAGCGCGAGAATATGCGCCAGCTCCGTGAGAAATACAACCTGGACGATTCTTCCACCGGTGTCGTCACCAAAGACGATATCGAAGACGTGGTGGCGCGCTGGACCGGCGTCCCCATGACTTCCATCAAGGAAGAAGAAATCGCCAAGCTGATCCGCATTGAAGAAGAGCTGCACAAGCGCGTGGTCAGCCAGGAGAAAGCCATTTCGGCTCTGGCCAGGGCGATCCGCCGATCACGGGCTGGTTTGAAGGCTTCCAACCGCCCCGCCGGTTCGTTCCTTTTCCTCGGGCCCACGGGCGTCGGCAAGACCGAAGTGGCGCGTGCTCTGGCTTCGTTTCTCTTCGGCAGCGAGAAATCGCTGATCCGGTTCGATATGTCGGAGTTCATGGAGAAGCACTCGGTCTCGAAGCTGATCGGTTCGCCTCCGGGATACGTGGGATATGAGGAAGGCGGTCAGTTGACCGAGCGCGTGAAGCGTTCTCCTTATTCGATTATCCTTCTGGATGAGATCGAGAAGGCGCATCCGGACATCTACAACATCCTGCTGCAGGTCTTCGAAGACGGCCAGCTCACCGATGGCCTGGGCAATACGGTGGATTTCAAAAATACGATCATCATCATGACGTCGAACCTTGGCGCGCGCTTCCTGGAGAAGCGCGGACATCTTGGGTTCTCGGCGCCGCATGTGGATGGCATCCCGTCGAAGGTGGAAGACCTGGTTCGCGCCGAAGTGAAGCGCGCGTTTAATCCGGAGTTCCTCAACCGCCTGGACGAAGTGATCCTGTTCACGTCGCTCAACGACGACGATCTGCTGAAGATCATCGGCCTGCTTGTCGAGATGATCAACGTGAACCTGGTTGCGAAGCAGTTGAAGATCAGGCTCACTGAAGACGCCGCCAAGTACATCATCGAGAAAACCCTCGGTGACCGCAGCTACGGGGCGCGCCCGCTACGCCGCGCGCTGCAGAAATACATCGAAGATCCGCTTTCGGAAGCGCTGATTCAGGGGCAGCTTCCGCGCCCCGGCGAGCTTGAGGTTTACCTCGGGGAAACCGGAATCTACTACCGCGCTCTCACCGGTGGCGAGGCGCTTCCTGTCCTGGTCGGTGTTCCCGAAGAAACGCCTGCCGATCCCATCCCCGGCACGCTGCTTTACACGTTCTAAATTTCGTCGCGGAACAGCGCGTGGTACACCAGGTGGCTGGCGGCATCGATCCATTGTGCCAACTCACGCTCGGGTAGCCGGGTAGCCTCCGCCAGCAGGTTCCAGAAGAAACTATCCATCACGCGCGCCAAACCCGCCACGTCTACCTGGGGACGCGCCCCGGGCAATTCCTGGAGCAGCGTGAATGCCATCATGACGCGGGCCGTGGTCCACGCGCGAATTTCCTGTTCATTGCCCGCCAGATCGACGTCCGAGAGGGCCGCTTCGCGCCACGCGCGATAAGCCCCCAGAAATTGCAGATCGGTCGCCAGCGCGCGAGAGAGAAACCCCCGCAGCCCGGCGCGGATGTCAGCGGCGCCCTTGGGCCGCAGGTCCATCTGGCTGAGCTTCTCCAACAGTTCGTCCATCAGCACCAGCAGCAGTTGCCGCTTGGAACGGAAGTGCAGATAGAACCCGCCCACGGCCAGGTTCGCCCTGCGAGCGATGTCCTCAATCGATGTCCCTTCATAGCCCTTTTCCCCAAATAGCGCGAGGCCGGCTGCCTTCAGCCTGGCTCGTTTGTCAATGCTGCGTTCCTGGCGCGGCTGGTGCGGCAGATCTTGGCCAGCCAGAAGATTCGGCCGCGTCATCTTTTGAAGATCGCACCGGCCATCGCACCAGCGCAGCAACAGAGCATCCATCCTCCGAAAACGCCGGCTGCTTCAGGAGCCATATTGGGAAAAATGGCAGGGAAGAAGGCGCTGGAGAATGGGTCGAGCAGCAGCGTCGGCAGCGCCAGCGAGATCGCTCCCATCGGCCACTGCTCCCTTGGCAGATGAAAGCCTGTGCAGAGCCGCCGCACCAGCCAGGCCATTACCGCAAAGCTCGCCGCGAACAGGATCAAGGTCGAGATCGATTGATGAAGATGAAGCAGCCGCTCGCCGAACAAGCGAAGGGAAATCGTGCCGGCCAGCCAAAGTCCAATCCCATAAAGAAGCAAGCGCGTATCTATATTGAACATGAATTCATATTCATATATCTCTTCGTGAAATGCAACCCACATGATCAAGACTTAATGCCGGGCTATGAAACTGGCTGAATTCACAGTCGTCTATCCAGATAGGTGTTAGAAATGCATGTGGAGGACACTAGAATGACCACCATCACCAAGATGAAGAAGAAGATTATTGGTTTCGGCGCGTTCACGCTCTGTGCGGTGAGCGCCTTCGCGCAGCAGTACCCCAATCCGCAATACCCGCCGCCACAGGGGCAATATCCACCGCCGCCACAAGGGCAATATCCACCGCCTCAAGGCCAATACCCGCCCCAACAAGGCCAATACCCGCCGCAACAGGGCCAGGGCCAATACCCGGTGCAGCAGCAGAGTTACGGGCAGCCACCCATGATGGCGCCCCAACAGCTCGATCAACTTGTCGGACCCGTCGCGCTTTACCCCGATGGTCTGCTCGCTCAGGTACTCACCGCGTCAACCTTCGGTTACGAACTGCCGGACGCCGCAAACTGGGCCAACAATCACAGTTACCTGCACGGCGACCAACTCGCCGCAGCCATACGGGAAGATCAACTCCCGTGGGACCCCAGCGTGATCGCGCTACTTCCGTTCCCCTCCGTCGTTGCTTACATGGCGCAGAACATGCAATGGGCGCAGCAACTCGGCGCAGCGGTTCTGGCCCAGCGCAACGATGTCATGGACGCCGTGCAGCGCATGCGCGGGGAAGCTTACCAGTATGGTTATTTGCGTTCCAACCAATATGACAATGTCGTTTACGACCCGGGTGCAATTCAGATCGAACCCGTCGATCCAGCTCTTTATTACGTCCCGATCTACGATCCCGGCATCGTTTTCTTCCGTCCGAGAGCCGGCTTTTTCGTCGGCGGCGCCATTCACTTTGGGTTTGGAATCGGTATCGGCGCGGCCTTTGCCCCCTGGGGATGGGGCGGGGTGGGCTTCGGGTGGCGGGATCATACCATCCTGGTAGATCATCATCCGTGGGGGCGCACCTGGGGTAACCAGCGCGGTTACGTGCATCCGTACGCAACGCCGTATCGAGCGACCGGACCACGCACCGAGAGCCACCAGTTCCACGAACTCGAACGCCACGGCGGCGGCGAACACGAACGCCGCTAGAGGTTGATATTCGGTCTTCCGGCCGGGTGGCGCAACTGCGCTCCCGGCCATTTTTGTGTCCGGCGCTATCGCAGCTTGACCTCTTTGTGAAACAGCTCCACGCCAAACGAAGGGTTCTCCCTCGTTCCGCCAATGTGGATCGGAACTTCGGTCCCCGCGCCGTGCTTCGCAAATAATGGATCGGCCACCCGCAGCAGCATCGACTTCCATCCCGTGAAAGCTTGCGACACTTTCGCCTGCATCCGGAACAGCCCATCGAAATCCATCGCTTCGCTCCGGAGCCCATAAGTTCCATTGAGAGTCACTTGCGCGCCCGGCAGCGTGAAAGATAGCTTAGTCAGAGTCAGCTTGCCGCCGCCCAAAGTAAAGTTCCCGCGGAAGTCCGAAGTCACCTGCAAAGGTTCCGCGTCGGGCTGCGATAACTCCTCCGGCTTCCCCTGCGCCCGCACACTCAGATCGGAAAGCCTCTTCTCAACCGTGCCGCTGGTGAACTTGGCCGATTCAATCCCAAACCTCCCCGCCAGTTGCAGACGGCCGATCACATCGCCTTTGCCGGGAGGAAGCAGAAAGTCGGTGGATAAGGAAACCCCGCCGGCCATGATGGGCGCCCCTTTCACCGCAATCTTCAGAAGATCGTCGACGCGGCCTTTGGTTGTCTTCACGTCAAGTTCAATGAATTTTCCCGGTATCCCCTCGCGGTGCTCCACCTTACCGTTACAGATCAGCTCCGTGCCCAGAAACGTCGCATCCACCGGATGCAGGTAAGTGTCGCCGTTGGTCCCATCCACGGTCGCGTCGAACTTGGTTTGTAGTCTCACCTTATGGTCGCTGGAAGACACGCGGAAATCCGGGATATCGGTGGTTCCCGCGACCGCGATTTCATTCAAACGTCCGTGATAGTCGCCCGTCGAAGAGAGAATGCCGCTGATGCCGGTGAATACGCCGAGATCCGCATTGGTGAAGGTATAGTGGCCGTCCACCGGAGAATCCCCGGGCTCGCCGCTCTGCCATGGTCCGAAGTGCCCGGTCGATTCGATCAGCCCCGGCGGCGTCGGGTTCGTCAGCGTTGCCCGAAACTCCATCGGCCGGCCCGGCCCCACCGAATGCATCGTCAGCTTCGAGACATCGAATTCCAGCGGTTCCTTGCCGGCCACCTTAGGCAAAATCTGGAGAAATGTTCCGTTGGCGATAACCTCATCCACGACGATGGAAGACCCAGCGCTAGACCCGGAAGGCGGAGTCGCGGAAGGTGCAGTCGCGCTGCCATCGGTCTTGGGCGGTAGGGTCAACCTCAGCCCATCAAGGTCCACCGACGAGATGTGTATCGGTTTGCCCAGCAGCGCCCGCAGCCCCGCGTGGATTGTGAACCCCCGCAGCGTAACCATCGGAGGCACATCCATGCGGCCGTGCAGGCGCAACTCTACGCCTTCGCCGGTCACCACCGCCTGCGGGAAGAGTCTTACATGGAGCGCTTGGATTTGAACCTTGCTCTGGTATCTCTGCTCAATTGCCGCCACCAGCCGGTCGCGAATCAGGGGCTCGTAGTGTGTGGCCAGATAAGCCGGAACGGTCACCAGAATTGCCGCCAGAACGCAGAAGGCGATCAACATCCGCCAGAGTGTTTGCCGAATTAGCACGCCCTCAGGGTAGCAAGCGTGTCACCACTTAGATCCGCTGCTTCTTCCATGCCCCGCGCCGGAACATATACAGCGCCATAGCCGTCAGAGAAAGATCGGCAATGGGTACCGCCCAGAACGCGCCGCGCACCCCATACGAGAGTCGCACTCCCAGCACATAGGACAGCGGCAGTTGAATCGCCCAGAATGCCACCAGATTCATCAGAGTCGGGGTCATTGTATCGCCCGCGCCATTGAACGCCTGCACCAGAACCATACCCCACGCATAAATCATGTAACCCACCGCGAAGATGCTCAGGCAATCGACAGCCACTTCCGTCACGCGCGCATCGGTTGTGAAGAAGCGCACCAGCGGGGCGGGGAAGAACAGGAACGCAATCGAGATCAGGCCCAGGTAAAGCATGTTGAACCACGCTGTGCGATAGACGGCGCTCTCCGCGCGCCCCGGTTTGTTGGCGCCCAGGTTCTGTCCCACCAGCGTAGCCGCCGCATTGCTGAATCCCCACGAGGGCAGGATGGTGAAGATGATCAGCCGGATCGCGATGGTATAGCCCGCCACCGCGGCGCTGCCGAACGTCGAGACGATTCTCATCAGCCCCAGCCAGCTCGCCGTCGCCACCAGGAACTGGATGATGCCCGTCGCCGAGACGCGCAGCATGCGCATCATCAGGCCCACGTGGAACCTCACTTGCGAAGCGCGCACTACGATGCGATTCTTCCCGTTTCCGAGTTGCCACAACTGGAACAGCACTCCAATTCCACGTCCCGTGGTGGTGGCCACCGCCGCACCCTGCACGCCGAGATGCGGGAAAGGCCCCCAACCATTGATGAGGCAAGGGTCCAGCACGATGTTGATCGCGTTCGCCAGCCACAGTGTTCGCATCGCCAGCGAAGCATCGCCTGCGCCCCGAAAAATGGCGTTGATCAGGAACAACATGAAAATGACGAGAGACCCGCCCAGCATCGTCTGCGTGTATCGCGAATTGGCCAGAACGTCCGGCGCTGCGCCCATCCACCCCAACATCGTACGGGCCGAAAGGATCCCGATAATCCCCACGACAATGGAGAAAATGACTCCCAGCGCAATCGCCTGAACCGCCGCATCCGAAGCGCCTTCGGGATCCTTCTCGCCGATGCGCCGCGCCACAAACGCCGTAGTCGCCATGCTCAACCCAATCGCTACCCCGAAGATCAGCGTAAGCAGAGACTCGGTGTAACCAACCGTGGCAACTGCATTCGCCCCCAGCCGTGAGACGAAGAAAACATCCACGATGCCGAACAGCGATTCCATCATCATCTCGAGGATCATGGGGATCGAGAGCAGCACAATCGCGCTGTTCAGATTGCCCTCGGTGTAATCGCGGTGAGATCCGAACAGCGCTTCTTTCAGCATTGGAAAAGGAACTACAGCGCGATCGCCCGCGCCAGCTTCACCGCCGGGTTCGCCTGCAGTTTGCGCAATACCGAATCCGGCACCTGATTATCCGTCGAGACCACGGCAATGGCTTCGTTCGGTTTGCCGGGCGCAGCCGGCGTATCCCGGCGCCCCAGAGAAAAGTTCGCGATGTTGACGCCGTTCGATCCCAGCACGTTTCCCACGTGGCCGATCACCCCCGGCACGTCGTCGTTCTTCATGCAGATCAAATGCCCCACCAATGTGGCTTCGCAATAGATGCCGTCGACCATGAGCAGCCGCGGCGCTCCCAACAACGGTGCGCCTTCCACGGACGTCGTCCCTTGATCGGTCTCGATTTCGATTCGGATGGTATCCGCGTAACCCGATCTCCTGTCGTGCCGCTCCGCAATGTCCCATCCGCGCTCGCCTGCGATCTGCATGGCGTTCACCACGTTTACGTGCTGCGGCGCGCTGCGCTTCAGCAATCCTGCGATCGCGGAATTGCGCAGCAGCGACGTGTTACTTTCCGCGATGCGGCCGGAGTAAGTGATGCGCACCGCGCTGGGGTTCGCCGCCGCCAGGTACGCCGCAAAGGTTCCCAAACGCTCCGCCACCGTCATGTAAGGCCCGATCGCGCGATACTGCTCCGGCGAAATCGCCGGCATGTTCACCGCGTTGATCGCCACGCCGTTCTTCAGATACTCAACCATCTGTTCGGCGATGCGCACGCCCACAATTTCCTGGGCTTCTTCAGTGGCGCCGCCAATATGCGGCGTCGCGATCAACGTCTCCAGCGCGAACAATGGATTTTCCGCATGGGTCGGCTCTTGCTCGAACACATCCAAAGCGGCCGCGGCCACGATGCCGGATTCCATCGCCGCCGCCAGATCCTTTGCCGAAACCAACTCGCCACGCGCGCAGTTCACAATCGAAATGCCCGGCTTCATCTTTGCGAACGCCGCGTCGTTCAGCATCCCTTCGGTTTCCGGAGTCAGCGAAACGTGCAGCGTGAGGAAGTCGCTCTGCTGGTAGAGCGCGTCGATCGAAAGCAGTTCGATGCCAAAATCCGCCGCAATCTGAGCCGTTACATAGGGGTCGCTGCCCACAATGCGCATCTCAAAGGATCGCGCCCGCTTCGCGACTTCGCGGCCAATACTGCCCAGCCCGATAATTCCCAGCGTCTTCCCGCGTAACTCATGACCTAGAAACTTCTTCTTCTCCCACTTACCCGACTTAGTCGAAGCGGAAGCCTGCGGGATCGATCGCGCCATCGACAGCATCAGCGCGAGCGTATGTTCCGCAACCGAGATCGCGTTGCCGCCGGGCGTATTCATCACCAGGACGCCCGCGCTCGTTGCCGCGTCCAGATCTACGTTGTCAACGCCCACACCGGCGCGGCCCACTACGCGCAACTTCGGAGCCTTCTTGAGTAAGTCGCTCGTAACTTGTACGGCGCTCCTCACTACCAGCGCTTCGCACTCGGCAATATGTTGCAGGTATTCTTTGGGGCTTGAAACGATAACATTCCAGCCTTGCTGGGCGCGGAACAACTCGATTCCAGCCGCCGCCAACGGCTCAGCGATCAGGATATTCATTTGTCTCTTTGATTCTCGTTAGGCTGTAACAGCTTCCAATACTTCCGCGCAACGGCCCGTGCGGCACTGCGACCATCCGGTCCCGCAGCCCTGGCCAGCGCGCGAGCACGAACTCGGGCGCCCCGCCGCGCTCGCTTCCTGCGCCGCCGCGTAGAATTCCTGCAGCGCCGCGACTCCCGTCCCGAACTTCACCGGTATCTTGTTCGCGTGCAAGATCAATTCCAGCCCGGCAATCAGCCCAAATAAATCCGTGAAATCGAAATAACCCAGATGCGCGATTCGGAAAATCTGGCCTTTCATGGAACCTTGGCCATTGGTAATGATCGACCCGAATTGCGTCCGGAAGCCCTTTACAATCACGCCCGAATCCATCCCCTTGGGCGCTCTGACTGCCGTCACTGCGCTCCCCGGATGCTCCGCCGCGAACAGTTCCAAACCAAGCGCCGAAACCGCCCGCCGCGTGGCGCACGCCAGTTGCTGGGCGTTCTCCACTAAGTTGCCGATACCGATGTGCTTCACGTACTTCAAGGCCTCACCCAACGCCAGAATCAAAGACGTAGCCGGAGTCCAACTGGATTCGCCCGCATCCGCGCTCTTCTTCTCCTTCTTCAGATTGAAGTAGTAATGCGGCAGATCCGAAGTTGCTCCATGCGCCCAGGCCTTTGGGCTAACGGACATGAAAGCCAGTCCGGGAGGAATCATAAAGGACTTTTGTGATCCCGTCACCACCACGTCCAAACCCCAGGCGTCGATTTCAAGCGGCATCGTGCCGAAGCCGGTAATCGCGTCCACTACCAGAATGGCATCCGTCTTCGCCACCAACCCGGCGATCGCTTTCACGTCATGCTCCGCGCCGGTAGAAGTTTCACACGCCTGCAGAAAAACTCCGCGCGTGCGTGTCTGCTCGTTCAATGCCGCTGCCACTCGCTCCGGCGACACCACGCTTCCATACTCCGAGGTGAGCACTTTCGCATCGAGTCCATAAGCCTTGGCGATCTCGGCCCAGCGCTCCCCGAACTTCCCGGCGGAGCACACAATCACCTGATCGCCGCGCGAAAACAGATTCGAAACCGCCGCGTCCATCGCACCCGTTCCGGACGCCGCAAAACAAAGTACATCGTTCGACGTACCCATTACGTCCTTCAAGTCCGTCAGCGCCTGCTTATATACTTTACGGAAATCCTCCGTACGATGATGAATGTCCGACGCCATCATCGCGTGGAGTGCGGGCGGATAAAGAGGCGTCGGGCCAGGAGTCAGCAGGCGCTGTTTACGAATATGCATCTGGGGAATCAATTAGAATAGCAAAACCTAATGTCTCTTCTTGACCGCATTCAAGCGGACCTCATCAGCGCCATGAAGGCCAAACAAGAGGCGCGCCTCAGCGCGTTGCGTATGGTCAAAGCCGCGCTCCAGAAACACGCCATCGACTCCATGAAGCCGCTCGACGACCTCACCGGCCAGCAAATCCTGAAAAGCCTCGTAAAACAACGCATCGACGCCTCGGAAGCGTTTCGGAATGCGGGCCGTATCGAGATGGCGGAGAAGGAAGAAGCGGAGCGCGTGCTCATCGAGACGTATCTACCCGCTGCCGCCACCGAAGCCGATATGGATGAGGCCGTGGCTGCCGCGGTTGCCGAAACCGGAGCAACGGGTGCGAGCCAGATGGGCGTGGTGATGAAGGCCGCACAGGCCAAACTTGCAGGCAGGAACGTAGATGGAAAAATGTTGAGCGCGAAAGTGAGAGCCAAACTCCAATGACGCCAGGCGAAACCAAACACCAGCCGTTCGTTCCTGAAAACGTACACATGAAGGAGTTCACGCTCCGCGCCATGCTGATCGGCCTGGTGATGTGCGTGGTGCTGGGCGCGGCCAACGCCTATCTCGGCCTGAAGGCCGGACAGACCATCGCCGCAACCTATCCGGCGGCCGTGATCGGCATGGCTATCCTGCGTGTGTTCAAAGGTTCCATCCTCGAAGAGAACATCGCGCGAACGGCGGGATCCATCGGCGAATCCGTCGCGGCCGGCGCGGTCTTCACCATTCCCGCATTCGTTCTCTCGCGCGCGTGGCCCACGTTCGAAGGCCCCGGCGCGTACTGGAAATCAACCATCCTCATGCTGATGGGAAGCTTGCTGGGCGTCTTGTTCGTCTCGCTTGTCCGGCGCGTGCTGGTGGAAGATCGCGATTTGCCGTTTCCCGAATCCGTGGCGGCGTCTCAGATTCACAAGGCCGGACGAGCCGGCGCGCAAGCAGCCAAATATCTCTTCTATAACATCGGCTTGGGCAGCGCAATCTATCTGCTCAGTAGCGCGCAGAACGCATTTTCATTATTCGCCAGCGATCAATCCTGGGTGCTCGGCATTGGACGCAACGGTCCCAAGGCGCTGGGATTGGGCACGGGAGCCGGTGCGGCTCAAATCCCTGTCGGCGGAATTACCACCCTCGATGGACCGACCATCAGTCCGGCGTATGTCGGTGTCGGCTACGTCATTGGTTACCGTCTCGCGGCGCTGAATTTCTCCGGCAGCGTGCTGGCGTGGGGCCTGCTGGTGCCTCTGTTTATGTATTTTCAGGGACACCAGATAGCGGGATTTCTGCCGCCTGGGTTAGACGCCGCAGGCGCCAATGATGCATGGCTCAAGCAATCCGCCGCCGTGTGGCGTTATGTGGTTCGCCCGATCGCAGTGGGCGGAATGCTGGTCGGTTCGGTTTACACATTATGGCGTATGCGCAAGAACCTGCTCGCGGGGTTAAGCCGCGCGTTCTCGGAAATGCGCGTCAAGCATTCACTCGAAGGCGTCTCGCGCACCGAGCAATACATGAGTTCCCGCGTGGTTCTGTCGCTCATCGGTGTCATCTTTGCCGCTATGATTGTGCTTTATTCGTACTTATCCGGCGGCGTGCTTGCGGGCGTTGTCGCCGCCATAGTTATGTTGGGAGTCGGGTTCTGCTTCGCCACTGTATCGGGCTACTTGGTCGGTGTGATCGGTAGTTCCAATAACCCCATCTCCGGCCTGACTCTTTCTACTCTCATTATCGCCGCTCTTCTTTTGGTGTCGCTCGGCGTCAGCGGAACCAGCGGCGTCATTGCGGTCCTGGGAGTTGCCGCCGTTGTCTGCGTATCATCCGCCGTCGCCGGCGAGTTACTGCAAGACTTCAAAGTCGGCTATATCCTCGGCGGTACCCCGCGCCTGATTCAGGCCGCCGAATTAATAGCCGTGGTCTGCGCCAGCCTCGTCATGTATTTTCCGCTATTAGTGCTGCACCTCGGTAACATCAAGGCCGGCGGAATCGGGTTCGGCGATCCCAAGCTATCCGCCCCGCAAGCCGGACTCATGGCTTACCTCGCGCAGGGCATCGTCGGTGGACAGATGACCTGGCCGCTGATTTTGGTCGGTATGGCCATGGGCGTCGCGCTCATTCTGGTGCAAGTGAAAAGTCCCATGCTGGTCGCGATCGGGATGTATCTGCCCTTCGGTACAGTAGCGGCAATTTTCGTCGGAGGCTGCATCCGCGCATTAACCGATTGGTTCGTCGAGAAGCGCGGCCTGAATGAAGCGCAGCGCGCCCGCGTCGAGAATGTCGGAGTGCTCGCCGCTTCGGGCCTCATCGCCGGCGAAGCGCTCATGGGATTGTTGACTTCCTCGCTCATCCTGGCCAATGTGAACTTACCTGTCGTCTTCAAGGACCCGAGTTACCTTCTGGGTCTCGCCGTTCTCGCGCTGCTGGCGTTCACGTTAATCCAGATACCGCTATCAAACGCGGGGCGGCCCGAGGATCCGGCGCCGCCAACGGCCTTTATGTAAATTATTCCTCCACAAACGCGTGTGCGCCGTGCGTGATGGCCGCGCCGGCCCGCAGCGCCGCCGCGATGGTCACCGCTTCGGCAATCTCCGGATCGGTCGCCCCCGCTTTCCGCGATTTACCCGAGTGGATCTCGATGCAGTAAGGGCACTGCGTAGTGAATGCCACAGCCAGCGCCATCAGTTCTTTGTACTTGACTGGGATCGCCCCGTCCGCCATGGCGGCTTTGTCAAAGGCCCAGAAAGCCTGCATCGCCGCCGGGGCATTCGCGTCCAGAGTCTTGATCTTTCCCAGATGTTTCATGCTGTACATGGTGTTGCCTCCTCGTTTATAAACGAACCCATTGAGTCTATCCGACCGACAGGCGCGTCAGCGCCTGGGCGAGATCCGCCCTCAGATCCTCAACCTCCTCAAGTCCAATATTCAGACGCACGATCCTTGCGCCGTAACTCGGACGATTCGGCGATGATCCAAAGTCATACGGCACGGCAAGGCTCGTCACCCCCGCCCAGCTATAACCAATCTTGAACAGCTCCAGCGCGTCCACAAACGCCAGAACCTGCTGTTTCGTAAACTGCCGCTGAAACACAACCGAGAACAATCCCGCCGATCCCGTGAAGTCGCGCTTCCAGAATTCGTGCCCCGGACAGGACGCCAATGCCGGGTGCAATACCAATTCAACTTCGGGGCGCACCGCGAGCCAGCGCGCCAGTTCCAGCGCCGACTCTTCGATGGCGCGCAGCCGCACCGCGAGAGTCTTCATGCCGCGCAGCGCGAGGCTGCAATCGTCCGGCGAGGCCGCGCAGCCCATCAGTTGATGCGTCGCGCCCAGGCGCTGGTAGCAAGCCTCGTCCCGTACCGTGATCGAGCCCAGCAGGATGTCGCTATGTCCGCCGCAATACTTAGTCAACGCCTGCATTGTCACGTCCACGCCGTGCGCGAATGCGTCGAAATAGACTCCCGCCGACCACGTATTATCCAGCGCCGTCATCGCGCCGCGTTTCTGCGCGGCATTCGCAATAGCGGGAACATCCTGCACTTCCATCGTGATCGACCCTGGGCTTTCGCACCACACCAACCGCGTGTTCTCGCGAAACAACGCTTCAATCCCGGCGCCGATCGCGGGCTGATAGAAGCTCACTTCCACACCAAACCGGCGCAGCACTTCCCCCGCAAACTTCCGGTTGGGTGTGTAGATACTCTCCGGGATCAGTATATGATCGCCGGCCTTGAGAAAAGCCAGATTGATCAGCGAGATCGCTCCCTGCCCTCCGGGTGTAATGAACGTGCGAAATCCGTTCTCCAATTCGCAAATTCGCGTCGCGAGTTCCAGCGTCGTCGGAGTTCCATAAAGACCGTAGGTATAACCGGCCGCGTACTGATCCCACGTATCAACCACCGCCCCCCCATTTGGGAATAGCACCGTCGAACCCCGGTAAGTCGCCGTCGCCAGTGAATGAAAACCCTCCGGCGGCCGGGCGTCGGGATGAATCAGCTTGGTAGTCCAGTGTTTCGGCATTTTTCTATCTTGACTTACATTCCGGCACTGTGTATACTCAGTATATAGAGATGTACAGTAGTCTCGTCATATCGCAATCGGATGGCCGCCCCATGTACCTCCAGATCATGGAGCAGATCAAACAAAGGGTCGCCGTCGGGGAGTGGGCGCGCGGCGACGAAATTCCGTCCATCCGGCAACTTGCCGTGGCCCTCCGCGTGAGCGTCATTACGGTCAAACGCGCCTACCTGGAACTGGAGCGCGAAGGCGTAATCGTCACGCAGCATGGCAAAGGATCGATGGTCGCGCACGATCCCGATCTCAGTCCGCGTTTATACGAACAGGAACTGACAGAGCATCTCGATCACGCCGCGCGGCTCGGCGCGTTACTCGGACTGAGGCCCGACGAACTGACTTCGCGGTTGAAGAGGGCCGCCCAGCGGCTCATCAAGGAGCATGTATGAATAGCATTTCCGTTCAGTTTGAGGGGGTCGGCAAACACTACTCTGACTTCACTCTGGATAACATCAGCTTTGAACTTCCAACGGGAAGCATCCTCGGCTTCATCGGCCCGAACGGCGCCGGGAAATCCACCACCATCCGCATCCTGATGGGGCTCATCCACCAGGATCAAGGTGCGGTGCGGGTGCTCGGCCATTCTATGCCCGAAGAACAGGCCGCAGCCAAATTGGACATCGGTTTCGTCTCGGAAGATATGCGGCTCTATGGCGCGGCAACCGTGGGGTGGCACATGGAATTCATCCGGTCCATCTACCCCAGGTGGGACCAACCATACGCCGCAAGCCTTCTGCATCGTTTTGACATCAAACCCCAGCAGAAGATCAGAGGTCTGTCGCATGGTCAAAGGGTGAAAGCGGCATTACTCCTGGCGCTCGCGAGACGCCCTCGCCTGTTGGTTCTCGATGAACCGACCACCGGGCTCGACCCCGTGGCGCGGCAGGAAGTGCTCGGCGAACTCATGGCGGTTCTCGCGGACGAGGAGCGCACGATTCTGTTCTCGTCGCATAACACTCTCGATGTCGAACAGATTTCGGATCAGATTATGTTCATCGATCGCGGCCGGATTATCGACTCCGATGACAAGGAATCTTTCCTGGATCGATGGCGTCGCCTGCGCCTGGTTCTTTCGCCGGATGCGGTTCTGCCAAGATTTTCCGGAATCGTCGGCGTGGGAGGCAGCGGCCTGTTGCCCGTATTGACCACCAACTGCTTTGAGCCGCGCATGGTGTCGGAATGCCGGAATATGGGCGCCATCGTTCAGGCCGTGGACACCATGACGCTCGAAGAAATATTCGTCGCCAATGTGCAGAGCCGGAGGGAAGGAAATCTTGTATGAACGCCGCCATGGTGAAACGCCTCATCGTAAAAGACTGGTACCTGCAGCGCGTGGTGATTATCGGCTCCCTTGTTGCCGGCGCGCTCTCCCTCGCCGTCATCGGACTCGGCGGCAAACCCGGCTTCATCCTGGGCTTAATCCTGCTGGTCACGGTGCTCATTGGAGTCGGCGCGCAACTCGCCGTGGCGACCATGGTTTTCGAACGAAAGGAGCAGACCCTTTCGTTCGTGATGAGTTTACCGATCTCCTATAAGGAGTACACCGCCTCGAAAATCCTGGGCAACCTCATCATCTTTTTGGTCGTGTGGTTGACGCTGCTTTGCGGGAGTTTAGGGGCAATCGCGATTTCCCCGGATAAGCCATTCGGCCTCGTGCCGTTCGTCGCGATCATGGCGACCGAGATCCTGGTCAGCACTTGCCTGATTTACACCGTGGCGCTGACTACCGAGCACCAGGGCTGGACCATCGGCGCGATTATCACCGGAAATCTGGCTCTGAATGGAATCGGATATTACGTCGCGCACATCGCCAGCATCGCCCGGGGGATGGAAGGGCACAGCGTTCAGTGGAGCCCGGCGGCATCAACCTTGTTAGCGGCTGAGTTCGTCCTCATCGTCCTCATGCTGGGCTTCACATTCCTATTCCAGTCAAGGAAGAAAGACTTCATTTAGAACTGGTATTCCGGCGGCGTGATCCCCTTCGCCCGCAAATACATCTCAGCCGAAGCGCGATGGTGCGTCGTATGATCCAGCAATCCGAGTACAAGATCGAGACCGGTCATCTCGCCTTCATCTGACTTATAACTCTTGGTCAATTGATCATGACTCAGACCCGACACCCGTGCGATCACCCCATCGAAGGACGTCTTCACAAACGCCACCACGTCCGCCTTCTTCATCGAAGCCGGCTTCGACTCACTGGGCTTCTGCCCCACCAGCGCACTGGTGAAATACTCAAATCCCTGCGACAAATGGACCATCTGTTGGGCGAAACTCATCTGCGGCGGCGTCAGTTTGAAATCGTAATCCGCCTCCGGCATGGCCTCGGCCACCTTCACGGTGAAGTCCTTTGAAGTCTTCAGATGCTTCAACAACGTGTCTTTGACGAAATCCTGTGAGTAAGCCGGCAAAGTAACCGCCGAACAAGCGAGCGCGATCAGCGCGAATTTATGCATACAACCTCCTCGCGTCAGTCTATCCCAACACCCGCCAGCGCGCGCTCATGTCCGCGCGCGGCAATCGCTTCCACGCCAACCACGCCGCCATCTCGCACCATCAGCGCTTCATCAAACAGGTTCACCGACGGACAGATGTGCCGTGGCAGTAAGTAGAGTAAGTCGCCAATGGCCGGAGCGTCGCCCTCTGCAACGTCGATGGGAAGGTGCTCCTCACTGGGCTTGAGCGGATTCAATCCCGGCCAGCCGATTACCGCGCAAGTGGGCACCCCCGCGTCCGCCGATACAGCTTTATGACCTGCGTTGCAGGTGATCCGGCGTTCCAGCGGGTGGCTCACCACGGTTGCAATCACTACCGCCGCCGCCTGATAACCAAACTCCTCCGGCATTTGCGCCAGGCTGCTCATGTCATTGAAAATCACCGTTCCGGGCGACGCCCGGTGAATAAATCCCCCCTGATCAAAACCCGCAAAGGTCATGGCGCAAGCAAATGCCGGCGTCCCGGACGTAATCACTTCGCCCACCGGAACCCCGAGCGCGCCAACAATCTCCATCAGACGCGCATAACCCAAGTGCGCCTGCTTCTCCCGATCCCGCATCTCCGGCTCTGTGTGATGCCCATCGTAGTAATGCAGTCCGCGAAACTGTGCGCCGGCCATGCGTGCCAGCGTGCCGATCTCGGTAACATGGCTCTGGTCCATTCCGGTTCGATCCATCCCGGGGTTCACGTCCACAAAGATTCCCACTCCGTGTCCGCGCCACATCTCAAACTGAGCTGGGTTCTCAATCAGCACCGAAACGCGCGTTCCCGAATACTCGCGCGCGATTTCGATGACGCGCCGTGCACTGGAGCCAACCACTGCGTACGCAAGCAATACATCGGAAGCCCCGCATTCACAAGCCACGCGAAGTTCCAGCGTTGTAGCGCACTTGAATTGGCGCACGCCGCGCTCGATCAAACGCCGGATCACCCACGGCATCTTCGCCGTCTTAATGTGCGGCCGCCAGCGATTCGCATCGCCGTGCATCAACTTCAGCGTGGCTGCGATATTCGCGTCCACAAACTCCGGATAAACAGCCAGCGCCGGCGTCAGCAACCGATCTTCATCGGTAATTCGATAACGGTCCAGGTTTAGGTTCACGACGCCAACCATTATCCTGAATCCCAGCATCCCATCCATGGCCTCGATCCTCATCAACACCTTCGGCTCCTATGGCGACCTACACCCCTACCTCGCCATCGCCCTCGAACTCAAGCAGCGCGGCCACTCCGTCACCATCGCCACCTGCCCCCTCTACCACGACAAAGTCATCGCCGAAGGCCTCCTGTTCCTACCAGTTCGCCCGGACATTCCCATCGACGATCTCGAATTCATACGCAAAATCTTCGATCCCAAACGCGGCAGCGAACGCGTCATCCGCTATATCACCGGCGCGGTTCGCGAATCGTATCAAGACTTATTCACCGCCGCGCGTGAGGCGGACCTCATCGTCACCCATCCGCTCGCCTGCGCCGCCATGGCCATCGCCGGGCAGTTCCAAAAGCCCTGGGTCTCCACCGTCCTCGCGCCGTTCTCTTTCTGCTCCGCCATCGATCCGCCGGTTCTTCCCAACGCGCACTGGCTGATTAAGTTCCGTTCATTCGGGCCCGGCCTGATGCGCTGGGTCTTCAACCAGGGTCGCAGGCAAACTCGCGTCTGGGTGCAGCCGGTTCTCGATCTTCGCAGGGAACTCGGACTGCCCGCCGTGCATCCATTATTTGAGGGACAACATTCCCCCCATATTGTGCTCGGCCTCTTCTCACGTTCCATGGCGATCCCGCAAACCGATTGGCCGAGCCAAACGGTACTCACCGGCTTCCCGTTCTTCGACCGCCATCACGAACAATCCGAACTCGATCCGGCGATCGAAAAGTTCTTCGCAGCCGGCCCAGCGCCCATCGTATTTACCCTGGGTTCTTCGGCCGTCACCGTGGCGGGCGATTTCTATCGCCAGAGTCTGTCTGTGGTGGAACGTCTCGGAGCCCGCGCCATCTTCCTCACTGGTCCGGGGGAGCAAGATCTTCCCAGCCGGCTACCTCACAATATACTGACAATCCCCTACGCGCCTCACTCCGCGGTTTTTCCGAAAGCATCCGTAATCGTTCATCAGGGCGGCATCGGCACCACCGGCCAGGCAATGCGCTCCGGACGGCCGTCGCTCGTTGTGCCGTTCGGGTTTGATCAGTTCGATAACGCCGAAAGGCTGCGCCGTGCGGGGCTCGCGGAAGTACTGCCCCGTGCCAGCTACAAAGCCGCCGGCGCGCAATCGAAACTCGCTTCGCTCCTGGGGAATCGCGGCGTCGAACACAAAGCGCAACAGGTAGGCGTCGAAGTGCGCGCGGAACAAGGCGCTGTCAACGCGGCCGCCGCAATTGAAAAGACTCTCGTCAAGCTAAAATGAAAACTGGAACACCATGATCGACAAAATACTCGCCAAAGTCTTCGGCACCGCGAACGAGCGCGAGATCAAGGCGATGCAGCCCAAGGTCGCCGCCATCAATGCGCTTGAGCCGGAACTACGTAAACTCTCCGACGCCGAACTGGCCGCGAAAACCGTGGAGTTCCGCGAAAGGCTCGCCAATGGCGAGACGCTCGACGACATCCTGGTAGAAGCCTTCGCCGTCGGCCGCGAGGGCGGACGCCGCATCCTCAACATGCGCCATTTCGACGTCCAGTTGATCGGCGGCATGGTCCTGCACAAAGGCAAAATCGCCGAGATGCGCACTGGTGAAGGAAAAACGCTGGTCGCCACGCTTCCCACTTATCTCAATGCGTTGGAGGGAAAAGGCGTCCACGTCGTCACCGTCAACGACTATCTGGCCAAACGCGATTCCGAATGGATGGGCCGCCTCTACAACTTCCTCGGCCTCACCACCGGAGTCATCGTTCACGATCTCGATGACAACGAGCGCCGCCAGGCCTACGCCAGCGACGTCACCTACGGCACCAACAACGAGTTCGGCTTCGATTATCTGCGCGACAACATGAAGTTTCAGATCGCCAACTGTGTGCAGCGCGGTCATAACTACGCCATCGTCGACGAAGTTGATTCCATCCTCATCGACGAAGCCCGCACACCATTGATCATCTCCGGCCCCAGCGAACAATCCACCGACAAATATTATAAGGTGGATCGCATCATTCCCAAGCTGGAGCGCGGCGAAGTCATCGAAGGCAAGGAACCAGGCGAAAAGTACACCACGGGCGATTTCACCGTCGATGAAAAGCACCGCACCACGGGACTCACGGAAGAAGGTGTCCTCAAATGCGAAAAGCTGCTCGGCATCGGCAACATGTATGAGCCCGTCAACATTGAATGGAACCACCACGTGCAGCAGGCCCTGCGCGCGCATGTCCTCTTCCTGAAGGACAAGGATTATGTCGTGAAAGACGGCGAAGTCATCATCGTCGATGAGTTCACCGGACGCCTCATGCCGGGCCGCCGCTGGTCTGACGGATTGCATCAGGCCGTCGAAGCCAAGGAAAAAGTCAAAATCGAGCGCGAAACCCAAACCTTCGCCACCATCTCTTTCCAGAACTACTTCCGCATGTATAAGAAGCTCTCCGGCATGACGGGTACCGCCGAAACCGAAGCCGCTGAGTTCCAGAAGATTTACAACCTCGATGTCACCGTCGTTCCCACCAACCAGCCCATGATTCGCAAAGAGAATCCGGATCTGGTTTACCGCACCAGCGAAGAGAAATTCCGCAACGCCGCTAAGGAAATCGCCGAGAGGCACGCCGCCGGGCAGCCCGTTCTCGTCGGTACCGTTTCAGTCGAAAAGTCCGAGGCCCTTTCCGGAGTTCTGAAGAAGATGGGCATACGGCACGAAGTGCTCAATGCCAAGAACCATGAACGCGAAGCTTTAATCGTCGCCCAGGCCGGCCGCAAGGCCGCCGTCACCGTCTCCACCAACATGGCGGGCCGCGGAACCGATATTCTTCTGGGCGGCAACGCCGAAGCCATGGCTCGCGAAGAACTTCGCAAGCAGGGTAAGAATGTCGACGAAATGATTAAGTTCCCCGATGGTCAGGCGGAATGGGATCGCGTGCTGGCCGCGATGAAAGTGCAGACCAATGCGGAGCACGACGAAGTTGTCGCCGTCGGTGGCCTCCACATCGTGGGCACCGAAAGGCACGATTCGCGCCGTATCGATAACCAGTTGCGCGGACGCGCCGGCCGCCAGGGCGATCCCGGCAGCTCGCGCTTCTACCTATCCCTGCAGGACGATCTGCTGCGCATCTTCGGTGGCGAGCGGATGCAGAACCTTATGCTGCGGCTCGGCATGGAAGAAGATGTCCCCATCGAATCCGGCATGATCACCAAGCGCATCGCCGCCGCCCAGAAAGCCGTCGAAGTTCAAAACTTCGAAATGCGTAAGCATCTCATTGAATACGACGACGTGATGAACAAGCAGCGCACCGCCATCTATGGCATGCGCCGCGCCCTTCTGGAAGGCCAGGATCAGAAAGACCGCGTCTTTGAAATGACTGAGGATCTCATCGGCGGATACATTGACGACCGCTGTATCGAAGGCTCGCACATCTCCTCCTTCGACCTCACCGGACTCATGAACGACGTCATGACCCAGTTCGGAGTCAAGATCAACACCGAAGATCTCATCGGCCTCACCAGGGAGCAGATCGAAGTGGACGTCACCGAAAAGGTGAAGCAACGCTACGACGAGAAGGAAGGCATGGTTGGTCCCGAGATCATGCGCCAGACCGAGCGCTGGATCATGCTCAACGCCATCGACGATCAGTGGAAAGATCACCTGCTTTCCATGGATCACCTGAAGGAAGGCATCGGTCTCCGCGGTTACGGCCAGAAAGATCCGCTGGTCGAGTATAAAAAGGAGTCCTACCAACTCTTCCAGGACTTAATGGGCCGCATCGAGGACGAGACCGTCCGCTATCTTTACTTCCTGCGGTTTGAGCGCGGCGCTCCCGATCTTCCTTTCCCCACCGACGATAGCGATTTCGAAGAGAGTGACGATCCCGAGGAAGAAGCTGCGCGCGTGGAGCAGTTGGCCGCGGCGGAACGCCGCCAAAAGGCCGCCCAGGAAGCCGCGCAGCTCTCGGCCACCGACATGACGCGCAGCATCCAGCGTAAGAAGGAACGCGAACTGGCGGAACTCCAATTCGTCGGCGGCGATTCGCCCACTGCCACCAAAACGGTTGTCAAAGGCAAGAAAGTCGGACGCAATGAGCCCTGCCCGTGCGGCAGCGGCAAAAAGTATAAGAACTGCCACGGGACCGCGTCTTGAGAATCCTGCTCCTCATTGCCTTAACCAGCTTGGCCGGCCACGCCGCCATTCTGCCCGGCGTCATCGGGCCCTGGAAATTCGTGTCCCGCGCTCCGCTCGAAATCAAAGCCAACCGGCCGCTGTGGGACGAACTCGGCCTCCAGGAATCCGAGCAAGGCGTCTTCAGGAAAGGCGCCGCCTCGGCTCAAGTCGAAGCCTGGCGGCTCACCGACGCCACCGCGGCCATGGGCGCTTTCGATTCTCTGGTCCCGTCCGATGCCCGGCCGGCGCACGGCCTCGACTCACTCACCTCCTACGCCGCACTCACCGGAAACGGCGTCCTTCTGGCTTCCGGCAACTACCTGGTGGCCATTCACGGCTTCGTTCCTGAACCCGATGAGGCTGCCGACATGTTCCGCCGCATGCCGCGCTACGAGAATTCGCCCCTCCCCAACCTTCCGCTCTACCTGCCGGAACACGAAGTGCCCAATTCTGAGCGTTACGTCGGCGGCCCCGAAGCGCTGAAGCTGTTTTTCCCGGGCATACAGCCCTCTCTGGCGGGTTTTCGCTACGGTGCCGAGGCAGTGGTGGCCGAGTATCCCAGCGGACTCAGGATGGCTTTGTTCTCGTATCCGCTCCCCGTTGTGGCCCGCGACCGCGCTGCGGAGTTCGCCAAACTTCCGGACGCATTTGTAAAACGAACTGGCCCGTTTGTCGCCGTCGTATTGCATCCGAATAACGCCAACGCAGCCGAAGCGCTACTCGCGAAAGTTCGCTACCAGGCCACCGTCACCACCGGCGAGAAGCCCCCCAGCCCCAAAGACAATCCTGCCAATCTGCTGCTAAATATCTTTTATCTCATTGGGATACTGATCGCGTTCTGCATCGCGTCGGGCCTCATGTTTGGTCTCATTCGCCTCTTGGTGGTCCGTTCCAGAGCCTCCGGAGACGACGAAGAGATCCTCACGCTGCACCTGGAACGACGGTAAGTCGCGCATTCTTAAACTCTTAGGATTATCGAAGAGGCTCAAAACAGGCTATTTTGGAATGTCAACCGAACAAGTAGAGAAATAAACCCTTGCCGTAAGTGGCTTTTGTCCAACCGTTTACGGGCCAAAAAATCGGTTCTGATTTTCGCTTGACGCAGTGGCCCGAGAAACTTTACTATCCAATCACCTAAAGTTTTTCGCGGTTGCGAAGCCGTTGAAGAATGATTCTCCCATCGAATGCCGGCCCGAGAGGACCGGTCCAGAGGTCCGGCTTACCACCGGGCCTCGTTGTTTTTTGTGCCATTCATTACGTTTCCCCCCACCCGGTGCCGAAAAAGGGGAACCCGCCTGCACCCGCCGCATATAAAGCCTCATGCGCATTCAGGGCCCTGTCGCCCTCGCCATTCTGGCCTCACTTTCCCCTCTCTCCGCGCAGGATGCCCAGCCTCTCAAATCCAAGGCCGAAGAGGTCCTGCTTGACGTGGTCGTACGCGACAAGAAGGGCGCGCCGCTCACGAATCTGACGCAGAGCGATTTCACGGTCTTCGACAACGGCGTCGCCCGCCCCATCCGCGCGTTTCGTCTGGTTCGGGGGGGCGACGCCACGGATGCTTCCGGCCACAGAATGCAGCTTGACCCCACCAGCCAGATCCGCATGGTCACTCTTGTCTTCGGCAAAATGGATACTTCCGGCAGAATGTTGTCTCGCCAGGCCGCGCTCGAATTTCTGAAGACGGATCTTCCCGACAACGTTTGGGTCTCGGTATTCGTGCTCGATCAGAGTCTGAAAGTGGTGCAGGATTTCACCACCGATAAGAGCCTGCTCTCGAAAGCCGTGGAACGCGCCTCCACATCTTCCTACGCCGATTTCGGCAGTGCGAGTAATGCGCTCCGGGATCGCATTCAGGAGACCATCGGCCCGAATCAATATGGAAGACAAAGCCCCGAGGAGCAGACGGCCATCCCGAGCCTGGCCTCCGGCGGCAGCGGCGCAGGGGCGTTGGGCGCAGCCGACAGCGTCATGGTGGCCGCCTTGCTCCAGATGCTCGAATTCAGTGAGCGCGCCGAATCTACCCAGAGTGGTCGAAACACAATCTATGCTCTGCTGGCCGCGGTGCAAGCCGAATCCACCTTGCCGGGCCGCAAATCGCTGATCTATTTCACCGATGGATTCATCATTCCCCAGGGCGCGCAGGAGGCTTTCCAGAGCGTCATCAGCACCGCCAATCGCAGCAACCTCAGTTTCTATCCCATCGATAGCCGCGGATTAATCTCGACCCGCATGAACAACGACGCAACGTCGCACCTCGGCGGCGCCGCCCAATCGTCCATGAACGGCGCACAGCCGACTCCCACCGGAGACAATGCCGTGTCAACCGAATCGGCCATGGCCCTCGACGACGCCTCCGACGCCGGCAAACGCAACACCCAGGACACGCTCGCCAACCTGGCCCAGCAAACCGGCGGATTCCTCACCGCCAACACCAACGATTTCCGCGGCCCCGTCCATCGCATCGCCGAAGATCTTCAAACCTTCTATCAACTCAGCTACGATCCCTCCATCGCCGTCTATGACGGCAGCTTCCACAAGGTGGAAGTGAAAACCACCCGCGCCGATCTCCGCGTGCAAACCCGCGAGGGCTACTTCGCGCTGCCGGACTCCATCATGCAGCACAGCCTCAGCGCGCTCGACATGCCGCTGCTCCGTGCGTTGACCATCACTCCGCCGCCCCACGCTTTCCCCTTTGAATCGGGCGCAATGCACTTCCGCGGCGAAGATCGCAGCATGACCTGCGGCTTCCTGATCGACATGCCCATGACGAATGTCACCGTCCGCGAAAATTCGGACAAGACCAAGCTCACCGGCGGCGTCGCTTACATCGCCTTGGTGAAGGATGAAAAAGGAGACATCGTGAAGAAACTTCAGGGCGATATCCCGGTGGAACTCACGCCCGACCAGGAAATCTCCTTCAAGCAAAGCCGCTTCACGGAGATGGAATACTTCGATATCCCGCCCGGCCGCTACTCCATCGGGGTGGCGCTGATGGACAAGGAAAGCGGCCAGACCACCGCGCGGCGCAGCTCCCTGTTCGTTCCCCGCATCGATTCCCATCTGGCCATGAGCAGCGTTTCGCTCATCCGCAAATGGCGCGCGAAAGAGGCCGGCGCAGCGGCGGATGACCCGTTCGCGGTCGGAGAGCAGACCGTCACTCCCACTCTCGCGCCCAGAATCAATAAGTCCGTTTCCACGTCGCTGCCGTTTTACTTTGTCGCCTATCCAAACGCGGGCAATCCGGCGCCGCTCGCGCTCACCATCGAATTCACCCACGACGGAAAATCGAAGCGCATCGCGGTCGCGGACTTACCGGAGCCCGATGCGCAGGGCCGCATCCAATATGTAGCCAATTCGCCGATCGCCCAGTTCGATCCCGGCAACTACGCCGTGCATTTCATCGTCACGCAAGGGACCGAACGCGCCGAGGAAAACTTCGCCATCCTCCTCGAACCCTGATTGCCGATCCGGTACCATGGTCCGCATGGTCCCGCGCCTCGCCGCCTGCAACGTCTTGTTCGCGATACCCTTTTTCGCGCCGCCGCTTCCGGCTCAGAACAACTGGTTCAAGCCAGGAATACTCAAGGAACCAGCCGTCGCCAAAGGCCTCCAATCCATCGACGATCGCTCCTCCGCCATCATTGACGAATGGATTCATCTGGTCGAAATCCCAGCGCCGTCGGGGAAGGAACAGGCCCGCGCCGAGTACATGCGCGCAGAGATGCAGAAGCTGGGTCTGGCCGATGTCCGCCTGGACGATAAGCTCAATGTCTCCGGTGTTCGCAAGGGAACCGGCGGCGGACCGACCGTCGTGTTCGCCGCCCACACCGACACAGTTTTTCCGGAAGGCACTCCCATCCATGTTAGGCGCGAAGGCGACACCCTCATCGCACCTGGGATGGGTGACGACACAGCCAACCTCATCGCAACCTTGGAAATGTTCCGCGCGCTCAATCGCGGTGGGGTGAGCACCAAAGGGGATCTGGTGTTCCTCGCTTCCACGCAGGAGGAAGTCGGTCTCAAAGGGGCCAGGTATTGGCTGGAATCAAGCGGCTACAAGCCGGATATGTTCATTGCCGTCGATCTCAGTTCAAACGAGGTCTGGTATGGTGCGCTGCGCATCTCGATGTACAAGTTTTTCTACACTTCACCGGGCGCGCATACGCTGGAGAGCCGCGGCGCACCGAGCCCCGCGAAAGCCGTCGCCAGGGCGATCGATGCTATCTACGAAATTCCTCTGCCGCCCATCGCGCCCGGCCTCGATACCTTTAAGGTTCCAGTGATGAATGTCGGCATGATCGGCGGCGGTACCGTGTTCAACGCGATCCCGCGCGAAGCTTGGTTTACGGTCGATCTCCGCTCCCTCGACAACGCCACGCAAGACAAATTGGCTACCGCCGTGGTCTCTACGGCGAGACAAGCTGCCGACAAAGAGGGTGTTGGCTTCCGCATGGAAGAAAACAGCATTGGCGACTACTCCAGGGCGCGCCCGCAGACCGAACGCGTCAACCAGCCTGTGGTCCAGACTGCGCTTGCCGTCGCGAACTTTTTCCGGAAAAGCGGCTCCCCCGAAATCATACTCGCCGACATAGGTTCCACCGATGCCAATAACGCGGTCGGCATGGGAATCCCCGCCGTCGCCGTGGGCGCCGTCATGGACCACCAACCTCACCGGCTGGAAGAGTTTGCCGAAGCGAGCAGCATCATCCCCGGCATTAAATCGCTCGTAGCACTTGCCGTCTCGCTCACCACACACTGAGACGCGCCCCCGCGCCGTTCACATCAAAAAAATCCCCGCTATCTCTCTCCAAATAAACAACTTTCCCAAAAACCTCACCCCAACTTTACAATCCCCGCTGCTACTCTCCAATCGGGAGATTTTCCAGATGCTTCAAAACATCAACGATCGAAACAAACAAAATGCGCAA
>Ga0182012_10001390_pt1 | contig 26591 bp, 20 predicted proteins | sample 612S2SmetaG_FD_120486 | JGI IMG/M metagenome (GOLD analysis project Ga0182012, IMG submission 120486) | Permafrost microbial communities from Stordalen Mire, Sweden - 612S2S metaG | ecosystem: Environmental > Terrestrial > Soil > Wetlands > Permafrost | place: Sweden: Stordalen | collected...
GTTCCCTGGCACGTGGAACTCTGCCATACTTGATTGTGCCCACCAGGTACGTCCAATCACAACAATCCAATTTTGAAGGTGCATCGATGTCGGCAAAGTACGTCTTTGTGACGGGCGGAGTTGTGTCCAGTTTAGGCAAGGGATTGGCGGCAGCGTCGATCGGCTGCCTGCTCGAGAGCCGCGGCTTGCGCGTGAACATGATGAAGTTCGACCCGTATCTCAACGTCGATCCGGGAACCATGTCGCCCTTCCAGCACGGCGAGGTGTTTGTGACCGACGACGGCGCAGAGACTGACCTGGATCTGGGCCACTACGAGCGCTTTACGCATGCGCCCCTCTCGCGCGACAACAACCTGACCACGGGCCGCATCTACGAGCAGATTATCCAAAAGGAGCGGCGTGGCGATTACCTTGGCAAGACGGTGCAGGTTATCCCGCATGTGACGAACGAAATCAAGAACGCCATGCGCAAAGTTTCAGCCAACGGCGCGGACGTGACGATTGTGGAGATCGGCGGGACAGTCGGCGATATCGAGTCGCTGCCGTTTCTTGAGGCGATTCGCCAGATGCGTCAGGAACTGGGCCGCGAAAATACGGTGTTTGTGCACCTGACGCTGGTGCCATGGATCGCCGCCGCGCAGGAGTTGAAGACCAAGCCCACGCAGCACTCGGTGAAGGAACTGCTCTCCATCGGGATTCAGGCCGACGTTCTGCTCTGCCGTTCCGACCGCAGCTTGCCCCGCGACATGAAACAGAAGATCGCCCTGTTCTGCAACGTCGAAGAGCGTGCGGTTATCGGCGCCACGACCGTGCCCTCCATCTATGAAGTCCCTCTGCGCTTTGCCGAGGAGGGTCTTGACTCGCTGATCCTCAAGTACCTCCACAAGGAAGCCCCGGAAGCCGATCTTTCCCGTTGGAAAGATCTGGTGGACCGCTGCTACCACCCCAAGGACGAGGTTCACATCGCCATCGTTGGCAAGTATGTGGAGTACGAGGATAGCTACAAATCTCTGAAAGAGGCCCTGACGCATGGAGCCGTCTCGCAGAACCTGCAGCTGAAGGTGACCTGGATTGAGGCCGAGGGGCTGGAATCAAAAACACCTGACGACAAGAGCTACGAGGCGCAACTCGAGGGCTTCGATGGCATCCTGGTGCCGGGTGGTTTTGGCAAGCGCGGCATCGAGGGCATGCTGAACGCCATCCGCTATGCCCGCGAAAAGCAGATTCCGTACTTCGGCATCTGCCTGGGCATGCAGACGGCGTGCATCGAGTTTGCGCGCAATGTTTGCGGGCTCAAGGACGCGAACTCAAGCGAGTTCGACCCGGCCACGCAACACCGCATCATTTACAAGCTGCGTGAACTGCTGGGTGTGGAAGAGATGGGCGGCACCATGAGGCTGGGCGCGTGGACCTGCATCCTGCAGGAGGATTCTCTGGCTGCCAAGGCCTACGGCGGAGCGACGGAGATCAGCGAGCGGCACCGGCACCGGTACGAGTTCAATCGCGAGTACGAAGCGCTGCTTACTGGCGGCGGACTGCGGCTGAGCGGCACCACGCCCGACGCAACTTATGTCGAGATCGTGGAAATCCCGGGCCATCCTTACTTCCTCGGCTGCCAGTTCCATCCGGAGTTCAAGTCGAAGCCGCTGGAGCCGCATCCTCTGTTCCGGGAGTTTGTGGTGGCCAGCTATAAGAACCGGCTGGGACGGTTGGCGTCGGAGTCAGTAGCTTCTGCTTCCGTCAGGTAGAGAGATCGCCCCCGTTGAAGGCTCTTCTGGCCTAGACGAGCAAGACCGCTCCCTCCACCTTGCCGGCCAGCGCGCGGTCGAAGGTGATCAGCTGGATTCCAGCTACTTCTGAGAAGGCTGCAAGATAACCATCGGCCCATTGCTTTGTGGCGAATTCCCGGCTGCTGGTTTGGCGACGGAATTGGGAATCGAGGCCGACTGGCTCTTCGATCATTCGGTTGCCGGGGTTGGCGACGAGTGCATCAAATGCCTCCCATGCTTGCAGCTGCGACAGGACGTCTCTCCCCATAGCACTCTGGTTGGTAAGGAGTCGAAGCAGGCCGAGCTGCGTGAATCGACAGAAATAAACAACGGATTCGTCGGAAAGGGAGGCGGTCCATTCCCTCGCCGCCCGGTGGTGCGGATGAACTTCGTGGCTGAGGGCGAACCACACATTCACGTCAGGGAAATGGTATGTATTCGTAAACACCCTCCTCACCTAACCTCAGGGAGCCAGGATTGCTGGAGCGTATCACCGGAAAGCGCTCATGGTTCTTTTGACTGGCGACAGCGTTTCTACCCTCGAGCCGGATTTCCAGGCCCTCCAAAAGGATTTCGCGGAGCGTTTTGCCCTCGCTTGCGGCCCGCAGCTTTGCCTGGCGGAAGACGGGATCCGGAATGTCGATGGTGGTACGCATAGAAACATATTAGCATATTTATGTATTTATGGCATTTTCGGCTCGAATCGAGGTGCGCGGGCTGGATTTGTGGCCTTCGCTTCGCCCAGTGCCGGGATTTGGAAAACTGATGGGGGGCGATCAGGGAGCGGAGAACTCCTGATCCGGGGTCTGGATTGGTTCTGGAGGCACCTTCGCGGTGATCCAGTCCAATCATCGGCAGCCCCCATCCCCCGAGTTATTTTGAGATTTTTGCGCTTCAATTTCCGCTGCTTTGCGGGGGGAATCAGGAGTGTATCAAGTGCTATTGACAACCCCATTTGCCGGGACTACTGTTTGTTGGTTTTTGAAAATGAAGGAGTGTAAGCGATGGCGTATTTTCAGCTTCAACTCGCAGAGAGTGAGTTACAGCGACTGGCAGAAAAGTATTGGCACGAGGCAGGGGAACGTGAGCGGCAACTGGAAGCGGCTGCCTATGAGGCGGGAGAAGCGATCCGGAGCGGTGAATATACTCTTCCTAATCTGGAAACGATCGTACGCTGGAAGTCGGAGCGGATGGTGCATTACCTGATCGGCAACAGCAGCGAGAGCATTCGCACGGCGCTTGCGGTGGCTGCCTCACCCCATGCCTCGACCGAGGATGCGGTGAACGCGCTGGTAGCTCTGCGCGGCGTAGACATCATGATCGCGTCGGCGATCCTGACCGCGATCTATCCAGATCGCTATGCGGTGCTGGACCATCGCGCGCTTGAGGCGCTGGGCCACGCGCGTCATGACGTCAAGTTCTATTCCGAATACAACGCCACTCTTCGTCACCTGGCGGAGTGCGGGATGGTGAAGGCGCAGACCGATCTTCCTGCGCCCACGGCGCTGCATGCGCTGGAACGGGCATTGTGGCAGTGGTCGCGGACGCACGAGGAGAACACTGACCTGGTGGGCGCGGCGCTGGCGGCTAACGGGGTAAAATCGGGTTCGTGAGCAAATCGTTCGAGATAGGGCCGGTGGAAGTGGGCGCCGGCCGCTTATTCCTGATTGCCGGGCCGTGCGTGATCGAGAGCGAGGCGCACGTGCGCACCATGGCGGACGCGCTGCAGCGGATCACGGCGGACCTGGGCGTCGGGCTGATCTTCAAGGCCAGCTACGACAAGGCCAACCGCACCAGCGTGAAGAGTTTTCGTGGCCCCGGGTTGAAGGAAGGCGTGCGGATTCTGGGCAAGCTGGCCAGGGAAACCGGGCTGCCGGTGCTCACCGACGTCCACGAGCCGGGCCACTGCGAGGTGGCTGCCGAAGCTGTGGACGTGCTGCAGATTCCGGCCTTTCTCTGCCGGCAGACCGATCTGCTGGTGGCGGCGGGTAAGACGGGCCGAGCGGTCAACGTCAAAAAAGGACAGTTTGTGGCGCCGTGGGACATGGAGCACACGGTGGAGAAGGTGCGTTCCACGGGGAACGAACGTGTGTTCTTGACCGAGCGGGGTTCGAGCTTCGGCTACAACACGCTGGTAGTGGACTACCGTTCGCTGCCCGTAATGCGCGCAATGGCTCCAGTGGTGTTTGACGGGACTCACTCGGTGCAGCAGCCCTCGGCGGCGAATGGCGTGAGCGGCGGGCAACCGGAGTTTATTCCTCTTCTGGCGCGGGCAGCCGTGGCGGCGGGTGTGGATGGACTGTTTCTTGAAGTGCACGACGACCCGGCTCATGCATTGTCCGACGGGGCCAACGCGCTGGATTTGAAGTTGCTGGGGCCGCTGCTTGAAAAGCTGTTGGCGATTCACCAGGCGGCGAGTTAGGTGGTTGCCGCGCCGGCGGAATCTCTCTGCTGATTACCAGACAATCGAGGTAACGAGGACGGGCGGTCCGGCTTTTCCGTCGATCACCTCTGACTTGATGACCATTTCCAGGTTCTTGTTTTCCCATCCGACTGGCACCTGTTTGACGATCTGTTCCATATATTCAGGCGCTGAGACAAAGGCGCTTGCAGCCTCAGTTCCATAGGGGCCGAGTCCGGCGACGACGAGCACGGGCCCCTCGGTGGTTGCATCCTGATAACGCGCAACGATGGCGTAGTCGGTGGAGATGGCTGTGTAGGGTTTTGAGAAGTCGACGAGCCAGTCGGAGTTTTGCGGATTGTGTGAGTCGAGCACCCGGACCAAGGGGACGGGGGTAAAGCGGTAGCGCAGAGTACTGATCAGGCGCATGGTCCAGGCGTTGTTGGTGGCGCCCACCAGTATCACGGGGCGCACATGAAGGTCGGTCAGGCTGGTTTCCGTATCTTCCTTTATCTCATACGCGGCGCCGTGCTCGCGAAGGACACCGGCAAGGTTCGCAAGGGCAGTGGCGGTAGCGATGGAGACGTGATGATAAGGCCCGGTCGTGTGGTCAAAGAAGCTGGTTTCCGCAGCCTCGGGCCCCAGGTTGTTGGGGTGGCTGGCTCCAAACACAATGAGAATCGGCCTTGGCGACTTGAAGAGCGGATCCCATAGCCGGGTGTCGACGGCCACAGTTCTGGAGGCGAGTCTACGGTAAGAAAAGATTCCGGCCGCGGCCACGGCCACCAGCAACAGAGCCATGGCGACAATGACGGCACGATAGCGGCGCCGGCTTACGCGCTGATCGTTTGGTGAGGTTGCGGATTTTCCGGCGAAGGCGTCATTTTTTTCCGCCGCACTTTCCGGTCCTCGAACGAAGAACTCGGGGACGTAGGAGCCGAGGGGCATTTCAATCTGCAATCCGGACTGATTGCCTTGTTCGTGATAGTACTGAGCGATCCGCTTTCTGACTTCGCTGGCGCTGAAGCGGACGACAGGATCGGCACCGGTGTCGTAGTCGGGATCGCGCCCGAAAACCTCAACGCCGAGGGTACGTTCTTTCAAGTCTCCTGCATGGCCGTCGAGGGCGGCGCTGACGACGTATTTGAGCAGGGCCGGATAGCGCTTGCTGCCCCGAAAATGGTAGCTGGCGAGGATCGCGTCGAGCTCTTTCAGGACGAGATCGCGGTCCTCCGCCGAAGCAGGGGTCCATTGCTCCGGGCTATGCGCATTTTCGTGCATGAGAAAGGTCAGATGACTCCGTAGAAAAGTAGCATACACCGGTGTGGGAGCAATTGTCGCCAAGAGGTTTGGGGGACGAGCGCGGGGATTTGAGAGGGAAATCTTTGCGCATTGAATAAATTGTAACTTCCTTATTTTTAAATAACTTAATGGCGCTTAGCTGGCTGAGGGCATCTTGTAACATACTGTATCAGCCTTGTGCGGGTTATCGCTAGCGAGAAGAATTCGTTCGGTTTGAAAAGCTCCCAACTTCGGCGACCCGCAGTCAGCCACCGAGGGCAGATGGACAGGTGTGCCGCAAGCTCTTCACCGGATTCGTGGGAGATGATCGTTACCAATTTCGAACAGGCTCGATCTGTTTGTCTAATCAGCAATGGCTGTTCAGACGACGGGAACACGTCATTTCGAACGTTTGCAATCTTCGAGAACAAAGGCGATCACCTGCCTATGCAACGACTGACGGAAACTATGCGCAGCCGATTCATTGGTTTGAATAGCATTAAGCAAGGAATTGTTTGTCGATCGAAGGATGAGGGCGCCGGATGGCGAATGATCCAGAAAATAGAAACGCTTTGGAGGCTTCAAAAGTGAACATTAGCAATTTGGCAAGATACTCGCGGCTATGCGCGAGCGCGCGCGAGCTCGTCGCGCTCGTATTCATCTTCACAGGCAGCATTATCGCGTATGGACAGCAGACTACCGGTTCCATCGTCGGTACGGTGAAGGATCAACAAGGCGCTGTGGTCAACACGGCCACCGTGAAGGCAACCAACCTGAATACCGGGTTCGCCCGCTCGGCTCCAGCAAACGGCTATGGGGAATACCGCATCGATTATTTGCCCGTAGGCACCTACTCCGTCGAGGCGACGGCTGCCGGCTTTGAGCGCTATGTGCAGAAGAATGTGGCACTCGACGTTGATCAGGAACAGACGATTGACATAAAACTGGCCGTTGGCGCGCAGACCCAGACCGTCACGGTCACTGAGGCTCCTCCAACCGTCAATACGGCTGACGCGGTATTGGGCAGGACCATCGAGCCGGACGAAATCCTCGGTCTTCCCCTCGTCAACCGCAACATCTACTCCGAGGTTTCGCTCACACCCGGCGTGATGGCCAATAACAACAGCTCCACCTCAAACCCCACCGGCACGCCAACCACCGCCACCGGGCTGTATATCGAAGATGTCCAGATCAACGGCTCCATTGACGGCGGCAGCGCAGGCGTAGCTTTCTATCTTGACGGCGGCAACAACATCACCGAGATGCGTAACTACGGCAACCCGTCGCCCAACCCCGACGCAGTGGAAGAGTTTCGCGTAGAGACCAGCGCATTCGGCGCGCAATACGGCCAATTTTCCGCCGGTGTGGTCTCGGTCATCACCAAGTCGGGAACAAACCAGTTTCATGGCAGCTTGTTCGAATTCAACCGCAACACTGACTTCAACGCCAACAGCTGGGCCCCGGCCCACAACGCCGCAGGCAAGATCATCGTTGCGCCCTACCACCGCAACCAGTTTGGCGGCACCGTGGGCGGGCCGATAAAGAAGAACGATGCGTTTTTCTTCTTCAGCTATGCGGGGTTGCGCCAGGTTACCGCAACCATATATACAGGCGCCATCACTCCCACGGCCAACGAGCGCCTCGGCGACTTTACTGCCGACACTTTCAAGGTTTACATGCCGGGCACCAGCAAAACGGTTCTCGCGAATGGAGTAAACGCTGGCCCGGGTTGCGCGGCTAATTTAATTGGTCCTTCGACCGCCGGACATTGCATCCCCACCAGCGCGCTGGACACGACCGTTTTCAACATGGACAACATAGCCAACACCATCGGCTCTTCCATCCCGCTGCCCAATATCTCTGGCGGTCTCAAGCCTGCCACGGGAGGCGGGACTTATGCGGGTCTGATCCCCATCCCGGTTACCGAAAATGAATACCTGGGCAAGTATGACCAGAACCTCGGGTCAAAGGACCATGTGGCGGCAACATACTTCTTTTCGAGGAACGTGCTGAAAAATAACCCAGGCGGCAACGTCCCATGGACCTACAATCAAGTCGCCTCGAATGGCACCAATATCAACCTCAGCGACGTTCACTCCTTCACTCCTGCAGTCGCCAATCAAGCCTGGCTCACTTTCACGCGGGCAGCGGGCGGCCGCACTAACCCGCCGGTGACCGGCCCGGCATCGCAGACCCTCACATCATTTGGCTCGAACTTCCTCCTCCAAGGCCCCGTCTCTCTGCCCAATATCTCTCTATCAGGCGGATTTGCTCCGGACGTTACAAATGCGGGTCCATTCACGGGTTCCGATAACTATGAGCTGCGCGACATGGTCAGCGTGACCAAGGGCAAACACTCCCTCTTTATTGGTGGCGAGCTCGCTCTGGCCAAGACCATGTTCGATGCCAACCTGCTGAACTTTGGCAGCATCAGTTTCGCTACATCAGCCCCAACTTCAACCGGCAATGTGTTTTCAGACTGGGTGACTGGCCAGGCATCGTCGGCTGAGCAGGACTCGCCCTACACCACCCACCTGAGCACCTGGCACTACGCATTGTTTGTGCAGGATAACTACCGGATCACGCCCCGGTTCACGGCCAACCTTGGGATGCGGTGGGACATCGATCAGCCTCCCGTCGATCCCCATAACAGGACGGAATCCTTCGTTCCCGGCCAGCAATCCACTGTGGCGCCGCTCGCACCCAAGGGCATCGTGTTCCCGGGTGACGCGGGCATCGGCCGCGGCATCATTTCCACGTCGTACTACCACGTTTCGCCACGCCTGGGCTTCGCGTGGGACCCGTTTGGTAACGGCAAGACCGCCATTCGCGGCGCCTCGGGTATCTTCTTCGGCATCCCAGCCGGCAACGAATGGAACCAGCCCGGCAATGCCGTTCCGTTCGCTCTGCGTCCGCAGACCGGTGAGGGCCCGCTCAACTCCATTACGAATTTCTATTCCTATCCAGGGGACTTCCCCTCGACCGCGGCGGGTGGCGGCCTCTTCCCGTACACCTATACGGCGGCCAAGCCCACCTTCATTGAGGGCCCCGGCGGCGCAACCGAAGCCATCTCCCCGCACTTCAAGTATCCCTACGAATACCAGTTCAATCTTTCCGTGCAACAACAGTTTCCCGGCCGGATAACAATGACGGCGGCGTATGTTGCCGCTCTCTCACACCAGCTACCCAACTTTATTGACGCCAACTACGCACCGTATTCGACCGCCTTCGGTACGCCAAGCACTTCGGCAACCAGCATCGCCGACCGGCGTCAATTCGATCCATGCGCCGGAGCATGTCCTACAGGTGCGGCCGCAATCAACAACGGCAACGGCCTGCTGGGAGCAGGAATCGTCGACCTGCTGTCAGACCTGAATGCCAATTACCACGCCCTGCAAGTCTCGGCGACAAAACAGATGTCGCGCGGCTTCAGCATCAGCGGTTTCTATGTCTGGAGCCACGCTCTGGATGCATTTGAGCCGGACGCAGACGGACTTTCCTCACCACAGGACTCGGGCTACTTCGGCGCTCCCTTCACACCGTCGAATAACTCTCTGGGCGCCCTCGGCGGCGGCCTCCAGGAGGAAAAAGGTCCCATGAGTGCCGACATCCGCAACAACGCTGCGATGTCCGGTTCATGGAACATCAGCTACTTTCACGGCGAAAACAAAGTCTTCAGCAACCTGGTTAACGGCTGGACGATCTCGCCGATCATCTACCTGCACAGTGGTGGCGTATTCACGGTCACCACAGGGACCAACAAGAGCTTTGACAGCACCGGCAATCAACGCCCGGATTATGCTGCCGGAGGTCCCAACCCCGTGCTCAACGCACACCGCTGCCGGGTTTGCACCTCCACGTCTAACGAGGTGTCAGCGTGGTTCAATAACTCACCTACGAGCCCGACTTACGTTTACAACGGTCCGGGCGTGGCTGGCGGCATCGGTCCCGGCGGTGCGGACGGCAACGTAGGCCGCAACAGCCTGTTTGGCCCGGGCTTCAAGGATCTCGACATGGGACTTTTCCGCGACATCAAATTTGAGCGCGGAATTGTATTCCAGCTCCGCGGCGAGGCTACCAACCTCTTGAACTGGGTCAACCTCTCCAACCCCACTGCAAGCGGCCCCCCTTCCACGGTAGGCGGCGCCAACAACAACGGTAACTTCGGCAAGATCACCTCGGCCACAGGCACCCAGCGCGTCCTCCAGGTGGGCGGCAGGTTGACCTTCTAGACCAGTTATTGCGTCTTTTCTTTGCGCCTGCTCTTTCGAGTAGGCGCAAACTTTCTAACTTACAGGCCGGTCATTGCGCCAAGCGGTGACCGGCATTTTTTTGTTTGCTTCCATTGAGCTTGTTGGGTTGCGGGGGATGAAAATCGGGCGCGGCCGTGCCTCCCAGGGCGACATCTGATTCAGCGAATCTTGCGCCAGCCGCAGGCGGGGTCAGGAATGACGGATTTTCCGTCGAGACGAAAGCAGGAGGCGCCGTCAATGTCAGTGCGATAGGTGCGGACGTGGGCTGCCTGCAGCTCTTCGAGGATTGCCTGGCGGGGATGGCCGTAACGATTGCGCAGACCGCAGGAGATGACAGCCCACTGCGGGGAAACGCGGGCCAGGAACTCGGGACGCGTAGAGGTCATGCTGCCGTGGTGGCCCACTTTGAGCAGAGTGCTTGGGAGCAAAGGCTCTGGGAGCATGGCGTCCTCAATGGGGGCTTCCGCATCGCCTTCAAGAAGAACTGAGGATGCGCCCCAGGCGGCGTGGAGCACAAGCGAATCGTTATTCGAGGGCTCGACGCCGGGCTGGTAGCCGGGAAAGGGCGCGAGGACGGCGATCTGCGCGCTGCCCAGCGTGAGCGCATCTCCGGCGTGGAGTTTGTGCAGCTTCACTCCCAGGGCGGCGGCTTCGTCAAGCAGAGCGTCGTAGGGTTCATTGCGCGGATTGTTGCCTATCCACAGCTCATCGGGATGGAAGTTGCGCAGCACGGCGGGCAAACCGCCCATGTGGTCAGAGTGCGCGTGGCTGAGGGCGACGGCGTCAAGATGGCGGATGCCGCGCGCCCAAAGGGCGGCAGAGACCACTTCTTCGCCGATGTCGAACTCCGACGGAGCCTGGCGTGGGCTTCCGCCGAAACCGCCGCCGTCCACGAGCAGCGTTTTGCCTTCGGGGGTGATCAACAGCAGCGAATCGCCCTGGCCAACGTCGATGGCTTCGACAAGCAGCGCGTTGTGGGGATGGTCGATGGGGCGCGGCGCAACTGCGACCAGCGCTGAAGCGATCATCGCGAGCCACGCAAAACGGCGCAGCCGGCGGCTGGCGGTGATTACGCTGCGGTGAGCAAGCAGGATGGCGGCCGCGAGCAGCGCGCAGAAGGCCGCTGACTGCCAGAGGAGCGGGCCGGGAATGCGGAAGTCGCCATAGGCGAACGAGCCAAACAGATGCACGAGCCAAACACTGAAGTGGAGCACGACGGCGACCACCATGGCTGGGAGTACGGCTGCCGCAGGCCAGGCGAAGAGCGCGAGGAGCGTGAGCAAAGCTGCGGGCATGAGCACCAAGAGTAGCGGCAGGATGAGAACGTTGACTGGCAGCGCAAAGATGGTGATGCGATGAAAGTAAATCGCCATGGGCAGTGTCATGGCCAACTCGACCACGACGGAGATGGTAACCAGCTCGACAAGGCGAAGAAGAAAGCGGATCAACCAGGGAAAGATGCGCCAAGCGAGAAGGTCATTGCCGGTGAACTGCAGTTGCGCGGCAGCAAAACGCATGGTCTCGCGAAACTGTGCGAGAGTTGGCGAGAGCTTGGCGTCGATCGCTTTGAGTCGGAGGTCGCGCGTGGCGCTGACGTAGGGGTGAATGGTGCCCTGCAGCAGCGGCGCGGCGACGCCGGCGATGGCGATGACGGCGAGCAGCGTCATCTGCAGGCTTGAGTCGAACAGGCTGCGGGGATTGATGGCGAGCAGGCACAGGCTGGCAAAGCCGATGGTATTCATGGGACTGCGTTCGCGATAAATGAGGCGGCCGACAAGGTAGAGGGTAACCATCCAAAGCGAACGCTGGACTGGCGTGGCGAAACCCGTGAAGAAGGCATAGCCAAAAGAGGCGGCGATGGTGAGCAGCGTGGCGGGTACGCGCGGCAACCGCAGGCGGCGCGCAAGCCAGAAGATGCACCCCGCCACAATGGCGAGATGGAAGCCGGAGACTACCAGCATGTGGAAGGAGCCGGTGCGCTCAAAGCCGACGCGCAGAGAATGCGTGAGGTAGGTGCGGTCGCCGGCGACCATGGCAGCCATCATGATTGCGTCGCCGGGGGTGAGGCGCAGCGGCGCAGGCAAGCGGCGCATGGCCGCGGGCAGGGCCAGCAGTTTCTGAGTGGTTGCGTGCTGCAGAGCGCCAATGCGACAAGCCAGCAGAGTGCGCGCGTTGCCGGTGCGGCCGAGGCTTTCCACGCGGTCGATATTCAGAGTGGCGCTGGAGGTGATGCCCTGGTCGAGGAGGTAGTCCTCGCGGCTCCAGACGCCAGGGTCGTGATAGATTTCAGGCGGCAAGAGCCGGGCGATCGCGCGGATGCGGTCACCGCATTGGAAGGGCGCCGGCTCGGCGCCGGCAGGCCAGCGCACGGTGAGGCGAACGTGGCCTGTCACGGGGAGTTGAGCGTCTTCGGTATCTGTTGCCACTTCAAGAGTGCTGGCGTTGAGCTCAAAGGTCTGGCTGGGTCGCGACGCACTCTGGGCAGGATCGGGCGGTTGCCTGGCGGCTTCGGGCTCGGCATTGGCTGGATCCTCGTTCAGGTTCAGCTCGGCATCGTTTCGTATCGAACCGGTATCAACGATGGTTCCTTCCACGGTGCGTAGAAGACCGTCAGAGAGAGCGGCGAGCGCCGGCGCGGGAGCCGGTTGGGGCTGCATGAGAGCACACCACGCTCCCAGCAGGATCCAGAGAATGGCCAGCGGCACAAAGACGGTGCGCTGAGCGCGGAATGCCGCCAGGACAGCGAGCGTGGCGACCAGCGCCAAGGCCAAAAGAACGAAGCCTGGCCGCAGCCAGAGCCAGTGGGCGATAGTGATCCCCACAGCAAACTGCCACGCGGCATGGAACAGGGGCGCGGCGCTTTGGCCGGCAGAGGGCTGTCCGGAGTTGGGGGATGCGGGTTCCATCGCGCCTTAGAACCGAATCGGAGTTGCGAGATCAGCCTATCAGGCGCGGCGGAGATGGACTACGGTCTCAAGGTGGAAGGTGTGCGGGAACAGGTCCGCGAGCGTGACGGAGTGGAGCGAGTATCCGGAGGTCAGAAGGGCGCGCAGATCGCGGGCCAGGGTGGCCGGATCGCAGGAGACGTAGACCAAGGCCGGTGCTGCGAGGGCGCCAAGCAGGGTAGTGATTTCAGGGCCGAGACCGGTGCGTGGCGGGTCAACCACAACCAGGTCGGGGATGATCAAGTCAGGGGTGATCAGGTCGGGCACAGTTGAAGCTTGGGCGGCTTTGCTGGGTAGCGTGGCGTTGCGGCGCAGGAAGTCGAGCGTAGACGAGCGCACCGCGACGCCGGTTGTGCCGCGCAGATTTTCTTCGAGGGAGGCGACGGCCGGGGGAGCCGACTCAACGGCGAGGACGCTTGCGAAGCGGGCCGTGAGCTGACGCGCGAACAGGCCGACGCCTGCAAAGAGGTCCCACGCGAGTTGGCCGCGATAGCCTGCGCAGACTTGCCGGACGAGCCCATCGACGAGCCAGCGATTGATCTGGAAGAAGGCGCCGTGGTCTACGCGATAGTCGAAGGCGGCTGCGCGATAGTTGATGGACTCCTGGCCCCATCGTGCAACAGTGCGTGGCGGGCTGGATTGGTTGCGATCACCGCTACGGCCCTCACTCACGAGGTCAACTCCCTTGAGAGCGGGGATTTCTTCGGAGACCGCGCTGGCGAACTCGTCGAATTGCTTTGGGTTTGCGCTGGAGGTGAAGATGGTGGCCAGCATCGCGGATTCGTCGGCGTTGGTGAAGAGGGAGAGCTCGGTGGGGCGCAGTGAGGGCGAAAACCGGCGGGCCATGTCGGCGAAGATTGCCGCGGAAGAAACCAGCAAAGGCGCGGCGATGGGGCACTCGGCGATGGGAACGACCGCATGCGAGCGGCGGCCGCGATAGCCGGGATTTCCGTCTGCGCTGAAGGCGAGGCGGACGCGATTGCGATAGGCCCAGGTTTGCGCTTCGGTTTCGGCGGCAAGCACTGAGATTTCTTCTGGTGGGATCACGCCTGCGCGGGTGAGCGTTTCACGGAGGATGGCTTGCTTGAAAGCGATCTGAGCCGGATAGGTCGCGTGTTGATAGTGGCATCCGCCGCAGGCGCCGAAGTGGCGGCATGCTGGCGTGGTGCGTTGGGGCGAGGGCGTGACGATTGCATCGGCTTCCGCTGTGGCGTAGCCGCCTTTGTCGTCGGTGACGTGAATGAGCACCTGTTCGCCGGGCAGCGTGAGCGGAACGAAGACGGCCTTGCCGTCAACTCGCGCGAGAAACGCGCCGCCGTAGATGGGCTTCTCAATTGCAACGGGCTCGGCGATTTGCGGGAGCTCGGGCTTCGCGGGTTGCGGACTGCGCGGGCGCTTGGATGTGCGTTGAGTTCGGCGCTGCTTCATTGCTGGCTCATGTAGAACAGGCTGAGGCGGGGCAGGCTGTAGTGGACAAGAAGCTGCTTCTGCACAAACTGGCGTTCCACCTGGCGCAACTGCACAACGCCCATGCGGCTGCGGTAGGGAGCGAGTTCGCGGGCAGCATGCTCCTTGAGGCCGAAGATGAGTTCCTCGGGAGCTGCGGCGTTGAGGGCGCCAAAGAGTTTATCTTCAAGCGCGGTGAGGTGAAGCTCGAGCGTCTCGAGATCGACATGTGCGGTGTTCTGCTCACTTGCAGCGCGCACTTCGGCAGCAAGTTCGCGCAGGCGGGTTGCGGTTGCGGCACAGGCTTCAGGAGCGACGGCGGAGGCATCCAGTGCGGCGGCGGCCGAATCAAGGTGTGCGGCCACGCGGGCGTGCTCAAAGCCGGAATCGGTGGGCGTGGCGGGAGTGGAGGCCGAGCCGGCGGCTGCTTCGTTCAATTCGACTGCGGCATCCATGACGGCTTGCGCGCACCAGGCCAGGCCATTGATGCGGCGCATGCGGCCGCGCTTCTGGCGGGCTTCGTACTTGTCAAAGGCCGCGTCGATGCCGCGCAAGGCAGCTTCAAGCGGAATGCCGGCCTCGCGCCAGGTTTCAATCAGCGCCCAGTCGAGTGTGGAGAGCAAGAGCAACGATCCGCGCCGCTGCTGGAAGCGCTCTTCGATCTCGGTGAAGTAGTTGAAATAGTTCAGCACGGGATGACCTGGATTTCTGACCCGAAAAATTCGTTGGTGGAGTTCATGCATTCCCTGGTCTCAAAAGCGAGACCAGGGGCACCCGTATGCATTCAAGAACAAAAAGGTCAGCGGTCTCAGTGAGAACGGCCGCGGGGCTTGGCTGAGCGGTTGCGTTCAAACAGGATGCGCAGACCGTCGATGGTGAGCCACTCGTCGATCTCCTGGATGTAGCGCGAGTCCTCAGCGATCATGCGGGCCAATCCGCCGGTGGCGATGATGCGCGGCTTGGGGTCGAGATCGGGGCCCAGCTCGGCGAGGATGCGCTCGAGGATGCCGTCGACCAGGCCGATGTAGCCGAAATAGAGGCCGCTTTGCAGATGGCCCACGGTGTTGGTCCCGATGACCTTGGCGGGGCGCTTGATGTCTACGCGGCTGAGACGCGCGGCGCGGTTGAAGAGCGCATCGGCGCTGAGGCCGAGGCCGGGAGCGATGGCGCCGCCCATATACTCGCCGCGCCCCGAGATCACTTCAAACTTGGTGGCGGTGCCGAAGTCGACCACGATGCACGGGCCGCCGAATCGCTCGTACGCAGCGATGGAGTCAGCGAGACGGTCTGCGCCGAGTTCGGTGGGATTGTCGATGAGCATGGGCATGCCGGACTTGATGCCGGGCTCGACGAACATGGGTTCGATTTTGAAATAGAGTTCACAGACCTGGCGGAGCGTGGAGTCGACCGGCGGCACAACGGAAGCGATGATGATGTGCGTGACCTGCTTGGGGGCCATGCCGTGCATCTCAAAGAGATTGACGAAGAAGACGCCGTACTCATCCACGGTCTGGGTGCGATGGGTGGTGACGCGCCAATGCGCGGCGAGTTCCGGCTTTTCAGTGTCGAGCCGGAAGAGGCCGAGGACCGTGTTGGTATTTCCGACATCGAGAGCAAGCAGCATGTTGGTTCAGGTCCAGATTTCTGATGGTCGTTCTAATCCTCGATTGCAGGGGCCGGCGGAAGAGCGCGGATGCCGCCGGTCTGCACGGTCACGATTCCCGTTGGCGTGCGGACGAGGAGGAATCCATTCCGGTCGAGCCCGGCTGTCACGCCGGTGCAAGCCTGCGGGCCGTGCACTTCAACCTTGCGGCCCTTGATCCATGTTGACGTCTGGCTGACGCGGGTTGGAATCGCATCTGCCCCATCAGCAGCGAGGGCAAGCGTTTCTCGCTCCAGCGATTTTAGCAGGCAGACGAGCAGGCGCTGGCGGGGAATGCGCCGGCCGGCTTCAAGGTCGAGCGAGGTGGGTTCAGTGCTGAGGCCGGGGGCGAAGCTGCGCTGATGGACGTTGATGCCGATGCCGAGCACTGCGTGGGGCTCGGTTGTGGATTCGATTTTCGCCTCGACGAGGATGCCGCCGGTTTTGCGCGGGCCGATGAGCAGGTCGTTGGGCCAGCGCAGGTCGACGGTCAATCTCGCGGCGGCATGCACGGCATCTGCCGCAGCGAGACCTGCCGCGAGCGAAAGCAGGGACAGGCGCGAGGCGGGAAACTGCGGGCGCAGCAGGACGGAGACGTAGAGGCCTTCGCCGGCGGCAGAGTGCCAGCCATGATTCCCACGGCCTCGGCCGGCCAACTGCTCGTCGGCAAAAAAAACAGATCCATGCGGTGCGCCCTGGCGGGCTGCGGTGAGAGCGTCGTCATTCGTGGAGTCGGCGACGGGCGAGAAGTGGAGATGGCCGGCAAAGATGGTGCCGCCGAGGCCATCGTCGCCAGCGGATTCGAGAGCGGCCAGATCAAACATTATTCGGCCGTGATGGTCATGGAAATGTCGGCGGCTTTGGCGGAGTGGGTGAGCGCGCCTACTGAGATAAAGTCCACGCCGGTCTCGGCGTAGGAGCGGATGGTCTCAAGCCGGATTCCGCCCGAGGCTTCGGTGGGAATCCAGCGGCCCCCCTGCTCGACGGGCAGCTCGCCTGCGGTCTCTCGCCTGATGCGCTCGACGGATTGCTTTACTTCTTTCGGCGACATGTTGTCGAGCAGGATGGCTTCGGCCCCATACTTGAGCGCTTCTTCAAGCTCCTGCGAGGTGCGGACCTCAACCTGCACGCGCTGGCCTTTTTTGCGGCGCTCGAGGGCGCGGGTGAGGACTGTGGGCAGTCCGCCGCCGAGAGCGATGTGGTTGTTCTTGATGAGAATGCCGGAGGCGAGGTCGATGCGGTGGTTGGTTCCTCCTCCGCACATCACAGCGTACTTTTCAAGCACGCGCAGGCCGGGTACGGTCTTGCGGGTGTCGAGCACGTGAGCGTGTGTTCCCTGGATGGCGTCAGCGAACTGGCGGGTGAGCGTGGCGACGCCGCTCAAGTGCTGCATGAGGTTCAGGATCACTCGCTCGCAACTGAGCAGGGCGCGGGCATTGTGGCGAATGACGGCGAGCACCTGGCCGGGATGGGCGCGAACGCCGTCGAACATTTCAGGGTGGCTGACGACCTCAAAGCGTGTTTGCGCGACGGTGCGCGTGTCGAGGCGCGCAAAGATCTCAAAGAAGCGCGACACGGCGCCCAGCCCGCAGACCACCATTTCCTGCCGGGCGATGATGGCTGCCGAGGCGTGAAGATCGGGATCGATGGTGAGGTTGGTGGTGGAGTCGGACACGGCGCGGTCTTCAACCAGTGCCTGCTCCAACAGCGCGTCAATGCGTGTGCTTTTCCAGTCCATAGGTCAGTGGTCAGTGAACAGTGGTCAGTGGTCAGAAAACAAAGACCGGGACCGGTTATGCGCTTGGTAACGCGTTCAGTGCTGCGCGGGCTTTTTCTAACAGCGCGCGCGTTTCGGATTCCTGCTTTTTGAGGCCCTCGACTATATTGGACGGCGCTTTGGCCAGAAAGCTTTCGTTGCCTAACTGACGTTCGGCGGCGGCCAGACCTTTCTCATACTTCGCGATGTCTCTTGTCAAGCGTTCTCGCTCGGCGGGAACGTCGATGCTGCGCTCGTAAACGACGGCCACGTCGAAATTGGGCGTTGAATGGCTGGCGAGGCCCGCAGAGATTTTGGGGACGAAGCGGATTTCGCTGGCGCGGGCGAGGCGCTCGACGATGGCGATCGATTTCCCGAAGAGCTCTTGATAAATCACGTCTGTTCTAACCTCAACCGGCGTATTAGCTCTCTCTTCCACGCCAATTTCTTTGCGCAGGGTGCGGATTTCAACGATGAGATTCTGCACGAGAGCCATTGCGTTAAGGGCGTCGTCATCGATGGTTTCCGCGGCTTGCGGATAGCGGGTGAGCGCGATCGACTTGGCTGGCGGATTGCCGTCGTAGAGAGCGTGCCAGAGCTCTTCCGTGAGGAATGGCATGAAGGGCGAGAGCAGGCGCAGCGCAGCTTCGAAGACCGAGACCAGAGTCGTCAGGGCGGCGCGTGTCTCCTTGTATTCTTCGAGGACAGCGCCGGTGGTCGCGTTCACATCACCTTTGGCATTGAAGTCGAGACGCAGCTTGACGATCTCGAGGTACCAGTCGCAGAAGCTGCCCCAGAAGAACTGGTAGATGATGTTGGCTGCGTCGTCGTAACGATAGTTTGCGAGCGCAGTGCTGACTCTGGCCGCGGTCGAATTGAGCTCGGCGACGATCCAGCGCTCTTCGAGTGGAGCGTCGTTGGCAACCTTGGGCATTGAACCGAGCGTGGCCGGGTCCACGGTGATGCCGATTTCGGCGGCGCGGTCGACGTTCATGAAGAGGAAGCGCGCGGCGTTCCAGATCTTATTGGCGAAGGCGCGGTAGCCCTCGGTGCGGGCCACGTTGAAGGCAATGTCGGTACCGGGCGAGGCCATAGAGGCCAGCGTGAACCTCACAGCATCAGTTCCGAATTCCTTGACGATCTCAATGGGGTCAATGACGTTGCCCTTGGTCTTGGACATTTTTTCGCGGTTGGCGTCGCGGACCAGGGCGTGGATGTAGACCTCTTTGAAGGGAACAGATTCGGCGAGGGGACGCGGAGAGCCGTCGGGCATGGGGACGTCGCCGGCAAACCAGCAGCCGAGCATGATCATGCGGGCCACCCAGAAGAAGAGGATGTCGAAGCCGGTGACGAGCAGGCTTGTTGGATAGAAGGCGTCGAAGTCGGCGCGGTTTTCTTCATTTTCCCCGGTCCCCGAGTGCGAGGGACCGGGGGCACCCGAAGTATTGGTGAAATTCGGCCAGCCGAAGACGGAGACGGGCAGCAGGCCCGAGGAGAACCAGGTGTCGAGCACATCAGTTTCCTGCGTGATTTCAGCTGAGTTGCAGTGCGAGCAGGCGGTGGGATCGACACGCGCGACGGTGATTTTGTGGCAGACGCCGCAATGCCACGCGGGAATGCGATGGCCCCACCAGAGCTGGCGCGAGATGCACCAGTCGTGGATGTTTTCCATCCAGTTGAGGTAGGTCTTTTCGTACATCTCCGGCGTAAAGCGGATGGCCTTGTTGCCCTGGGCATCGGGCTTGACGGCGGCGATGGCTTTGTCAGCGAGCGGCTGAATCTTGACGAACCACTGCGTGGAGAGGCGCGGCTCGACAACGGTCTTGCAGCGGTCGCAATGGCCAACGTTGTTGGTGTAGTCCTTGACGGCGGCCAGGAGGCCCTGCTCCTCGAGGTCGGCGACGATGCGCTTGCGGGCGACGTAGCGGTCGAGGCCGGCGAAGGCGCCGCCTTCCGAGTTGATGTGGGCAGTATCGTCCATCACGTTGATGGAAGGCAGGTGATGACGCTCGCCGATGGCAAAATCGTTGGGATCGTGCGCGGGCGTGACCTTGACGGCGCCCGTGCCAAAATCGCGGCTGACCCACTCGTCGAGGATGACGGGGATTTCGCGGTTCATAAGAGGCAGGCGCAGCTTTTTACCGTGCAGGTGCAGGTAGCGCTCGTCTTCAGGATGAATCGCCACTGCGACGTCGCCGAGCATGGTCTCGGGGCGGGTAGTGGCAACTGTCAAGAACTCGCCGGTGTCTTTGCCGTCTGCGCCGATGACCGGGTAGCGGATCTCCCACAGGTGGCCCTTGTGCTCGTCGTACACCACTTCGAGGTCGCTGATGGCGGTCTGGCAGCGTGGGCACCAGTTGACGATGTACGCGCCGCGATAGATGAGCCCCTGCTCGTAGAGACGGACGAATGCCTCTCTAACCGCTACCGACAGCCGCTCATCCATGGTGAAGTATTCGCGCTGCCAGTCAACCGAGGCGCCAAGGCGCTTCATCTGGTCGAGGATGGCGCCGCCGTAGTGGCGCTTCCATTCCCACACGCGGTCGACGAAGGCTTCGCGGCCCAATTGCTGGCGGCTGGAGCCTTCAGCGGTCAACTGCCGCTCCACCATCATCTGGGTGGCGATGCCGGCGTGGTCGGTTCCAGGCAGCCAGAGGGCGCGCCGGCCGCTCATGCGCCGCCAGCGGGTGAGGATGTCCATCTCTGTCTGGTTGAGCATGTGGCCCATGTGCAGGCGACCAGTGACGTTGGGCGGGGGCAGCAGGATGGTGAAGGGGGACTTGCCAGCGGATTTGCCGGCAGGATCGTTCTCGGCGCCTTGGTCCTGGTGGGCTGCATCGGGAGTAGGCTGCGCGAAGAGGTTCTCGCGGACCCAGTATTCGGCCCAGCGGTCTTCAATGGCGGTCGGGTCGTAGGCTTTAGGCAGGTCGTGAGGCATGGGGGTCGTTGGGCGAGCCCCAGGGGTCGAGACCCTTTTGAAAACAGGGGGTTTCGAGCCAAGGGGACTAGCCTCAACTTTAACAGATGAGGGGACTTTAGCAGATCAGGCGCTGGGGAATATGAGTCGGACGGTGGGGAAGAAAGCAGCATAGCGGCGGGTGTCCCGGGTCAACAGGGGACAGGCTAACACTGCGGCGTGTGCCCCGATGAAGAAGTCGGCGAGGACATTGCCTTTCGATCCGCCCTTGCGACGATATTGCAGGAACGCCTTGCCAGCCAGGAAGGCGGCTGGTCGAGGAATATCGAGAACGTCCACTTCCAAATCGGCCAGCTTTTGATCGAGGTTGGCGGGGATAGAGAATCTGGCTGAGACTTCCGCATAAACGATCGGGTTGATTGCCAGTTGATGAAGCATCGAAAGCCTGCGCAGCTGGCCAGCCGACCATGAATGCCAAACGGGGTCGCGATCCCAGATGTCGAGGATTACATTGGCGTCAATCAGGATCATTGGAATAACCGCGAATCAGTTCCATGAATTCGTCGGTTGTGCCATTCCACTTGATTTCGGAGGCTCCCACGGCGCGATCGAAGCGGTCCGGGCGAGTTTCGGACTCGGGCCCAGTTTTACGCAGAACCGGTTCCCCTGCCTCGTTCACCTCCCAGACTACTTTAGAGCCAGGCTGAAGGTTCAAGGCATTCCGCAACTGCTTGGGGATCGTGACCTGGCCTTTGCTGGTGACCGTGGTTTCCATTGGGAGCTCCTGGTATTACCGCTGCTTATATTGTAATACCAAGTTGGAGCGTGGGGAAAACAAAGGCCGCACCTGGTGGGATGCGGCCTTGGTTGAAAGGGTACGGCTAGGGGCTAGCTAGAAGGGGTTGATCTTGGCGATACCCTTCTTTTTCTTCTTCTTGCTGGAGGATTCGTCGCTGAGGTCGGTCTTGGGCTTCTTGCCCTTGCCGGTGGCCATGGGCTGCGCGGGCTGCGTGCCGGGCTTGATTTCGTTTACCTGTACGGGAGCTTCAGCCGGTTTTTCCGCGGCAGGAAGAGCGGAGCTGACGGTGCCAACCGGCTTGACCACGGCATTGGGATCGGTTGAGGGGGCGCTGATGATCTCAGCACCCACGCCGGTTCCGCCTGCGGGAGCTTCCAATTGCAGCGGCGCGTCAGACGGATGATCGGTACGCGGCGGCTCATTTGATCCCGACGGAGTAACTGCGGCCGGGGGAGCGGAGGGCTTGCCTGCATTCACGGCGGCCAGGGCGATGTCCTTGTTTTCCTGCGTGACATCGGGCGCCAGTGTGCGCTTGGGATCGTCGAGCGAAGGCTCGCCCACGTGTACGGCTTCAACCACCGTGGGCCCGCGCTTGATGAGGCCGAGGGTCTTGTCAGTAAAGTGCAGGGCCTGGCGGCTGCGCTCCTCGGCGTCACTCTCGGCGATGGCCGCCTGGGTGGGCTCGGGTACGGGGCGGTTCATGGCGACAAGGCGGTCACGCGCGTCTTCAACGTGCGGAGCCATGGGGTAGCGCGTAATCACCTTGCCGTAGGCTTCGGCGGCACGGTCTTGGTAGGTCGAAGCCAACCGCTCGCGAATTGCGCCGGGCACGCCGGGAGCGATGAGCACATTGTGCGCTTCGCCGGCATAGGCATCGCCGATGGCGAGCAGGGCCTGGTCGCTCTTGGAGTAGAGCGGATAGGTATCAACCACGGTTCTTAGGCGGGCAATGGAGGCGTTGTAGTTCTCGCGGCTCTCGTAGTACATGCCGATCGATGTTTCGCGCTCGGCCAGCACTTCCTGCACATCGCGCAGCTTCTGCTTGGCGCGCGGAATCAGGGAGGAGTCAGGGAACATGTTGATCATGTCCCGATAGGCTTTTTCAGCCTCCTGCGCGTTGGTGTAGTCGCGGTCGGGCTTCTCCATCTGCTGGTAGTAGATGTCGCCCACCTTCATCTTGGCTTCGGCGGCTTCAGGCGCATCAGGAAAGAAGGTGATGAAGTCGTTGTACTCGGCTTCGGCCTGGGTGAGGGCCGCGGTGCCGCCTTCCTTGAACCAGCTGTCGCCCACCGAGAGCTTGGCGCGCATCCGGTATTCCGAGTCAGGATAGGTATTGAGCAGGGTCTGCAGATCGAGGCGGGCCACGTCAAAGCGGCCCTTCTTCATGGCGACCATGGCCTTGTCGTAGAGTTCCTTGTCGGGCTGCTTTGATGCCACATTCGCCAGGGGATTGGCGCTCAGATCGGTGTGCTTCTTGCGCTTGGGCGCCTTGTCACTTGCCTGGGCCGTAACCGAGCCCAGGACCAGCACGGCCAGGGCCGCTGCGGCAATCTTGATTGACAACCGGTTCATACCACCTCAATCGGATGGAAGCCCGTCGGCCCCAACCTTCCAGATCTTGGGAAATCCTGCTTGCTCTACCCGTCAATTTTACGCGATCTACCCTGTTCGATGCGCCCCGGGCTATTCTCCGGCAGCCTTGCGTGCCGCCGCCAGCAGTTCGCGCGCATCGTGTTCCGGATGCCCCGCGCCAAATACGGCAAAGCCTGCAACCAGCAACTCCGCTCCTGCTTTGACGACCTGGGCCACGGTGTCGTGAGCCACCCCGCCGTCAACTTCAATTTTAAATGCCAGGCCCATTTCCCGGCGCAACCTGGCCAGATAACTGATCTTTTCCAGGGAATGAGGGATGAATTCCTGCCCTCCAAAGCCGGGATTGACGCTCATGATCAGCACATGGTGCACCATGGGCAGAATGTCGATCAGGAGGTCGACCCGGGTGGCCGGATTGAGCACGACGCCCGGCTTCATGCCGTGGTGGAGGATCAGTTCCAGCGTGCGGTGCAAGTGGGTGCAGGCCTCGTAGTGGACACTGACCCAGTTGGCGCCCGCGTCGGCGAAGTCAGCGATGAAGTCGTTTGGATTCTCGATCATCAGGTGGCAATCGAGGGGGAGTTTTGTGGCCTTGCGGAGGCTTTTGACGACCGGTGGGCCGAGGGTGATATTGGGCACGAAATGGCCGTCCATCACGTCCACGTGGATGACGGTGCCGCCGCCGCGCTCGGCAGCCGCAACTTGGTCTGCCAGGTGGGCAAAATCCGCCGAGAGGATGGAGGGCAAGAGCTCAACCATAGGATTTCTGCCGTAACTCCTTGCACGGCCAGTGTATCAGCCGTGCGGGTCAGAGAGTGCTTATTGACGTGGGGAGTGTGCGCTTCCGTGGGGCTTCAAGCTTCTTGAGCAGGATGCGGCCACGGGCGCGCATGGCGGGGGTTCCAGAGCGGGAGAGGATGCGGAGCATGTCGAGGACTTCAGGGAGCAAAGACGGGTCGTGACGCGTGAGGTCGGCAAGACCCTGCATGGCGGCGGTCTTGACGATGGAACTTCGGTCTTCAAGATAGGTTCTGAGTGCGGCAGCGGCGCGTTGTGCCTCAACCGCGGATAACTTGATGCGGGGAACGGAGAGGGCTAGATTCCAGCGCAGCTTGTTCTCGCGGGCTTCAGCCAGGAGGCCGAGGAGGGCGTCTTTCCAGGGCGAGGCCAGAGCGGGCTGGTGGAAGTTGGCGCGTTCGAGAGCGTCGGCTGCCCGGTTGGCTACGCCGGCGTCATCGTCCCACAAGCACTCGATGAGTTGGGGAAGTTTCTTGTGTTGGACGAGGATGAGTGCTGCGACTTCGCGAGCGCGGCCGGAGTGAAGACGATGACGGCCAGCGAGCAGCATCGATCGGATTGATTCGGGCTTGGTCACGCGCAGGCTACTGAGGCTATCTTCCTACTATTGATTGGCGGATGCCAGCATCTTTGCGGCCACACGGCCTGCGCCGCGGAGGATGGACTTGATTGGCCAGTGGCCTTCCGCATCCGGGAAGAAGATTTCGCCGGTGCGGCGGGCTTCCGGCCGGTAGTACCAGCGCTTGAGCAACGCCATGTGGGCCTGGCGCTCAGTGGGTGAGGGTGGCCCGGAAGACATGGCCAGGGCCGCGAGCGCTGCTTCAAGGCGGGCTTCAAGCATGCCCCGCGCGATTTTGATGGGCACTGGGGATTCGTAGTTCAGGACTGCATTTGGAAGGGCGGGCTGCGCGGATGGGTCTTCGCTCTTGACTGCCCCTTGATCCCTGATCTCTGGTTTTTCCGGCACCGGCTCCAGGGTCATGGGCTGGGCATAGAGCGAGGTCGAGCCGGATTGCTCGTTCTGGATTCTCATCCCAAGGGTGGAGAACGGGGCGGGTCCGCGCAGGCGGCTATTTTCGAACAGGAAAACGGCGACTTCGTCAGGGTTTGCCGAGGCCTGCAGGATAACGGCGCGAAGTTGACTGAGCGGCCGCACCAGTTCGCTGGCCAGCGCGTGCACGGATTCGACCTTCTGCACCTGCGCATGGAGAGCGGCTGCCGATTCGAATTCGAGATTTGCCGAGGCCTGGTCGCGCTCTGTGCGCAGAACGACCAGCTTGCTCTCGCCGCGAGTGGCGAGAAAATTTTCGACGGCTGCGGCTTCTTCAGCGTAGCGATCGTCGCTGCAGCCCTTGTAGCAGGGGGCCAGACACATTTTCATTTCGGAGTAGACGCATCCGGGATGACTGGGGTCGGGAGCCAGATCGTCCGTGCAGCGGCGCAGCAGGAAGAGCTTGAGCGCCTCGTCGGCGAAGCGCTCGGCGGCGGCGCGTGAGGCAAAGGGACCGTAGCACCATCCGGCTTCGCGCTGGCTGGGGCGATGGGTGACGATGATGCGGGGATAGGGGTTGCCTCCGAGATAGCGGATGAAGGCGGGATTGCGCAGGTGCATGCGCTTTAACGATTCGTCGGGGGCCTTCGGCCCGTATTGATTTTGGAGGAGTTCAAACTGAAGGAGGAGCGATTCGAACTCCGAGCCGGTGAGCCGCCACTCGATGCGGCGGACACGGCCGGCGAGTTGCAGGCGGCGCGGATGTTTCGGTGAGGGTTGCAGCAGGCGCTCGAGGCGGGCGCGCAGGTTGGGCGTGCGGCCGATGTAGGGTTCCTGATGGGCTTCGGCTCCGTAAAGCGCGTAGACGGCTGCTGCTTGCGGGAGTTGGGACAGGGCAGCCTTGGGATCGGCGGGGTCGAAGGGGATCTGTTCCATCCGATCGGGCATTCGATGCTCTGAATTCGAATTGTCCCCCTCGACCGATGCCGTCATGGTTTACAGATCTCCGCCAGCAGGTTTTAGGCGCCTGCGACCGTCATGCCGTCTATGCGCAGCGTGGGCGAGGCCACCGAGCCGCGGAAGACGAGATCGTTGCCAATGGCTGTCACGTTCTTGAGCATGTCGGCCAGGTTTCCGGCGACGGTAACTTCTTCAACCGCGTGGGTGAGCTGGCCGTTCTCGATCCATAGGCCGGTGGCTCCGCGAGAGTAGTCTCCGGTGACCACGTTGACGCCGAAACCCATGAGGCTGGTGACGTAAAAGCCGGTGCTGATGGCCGCGATGATCTCTTCGGGCGTGAGCGCGCCCGGCTCGAGGTAAAGGTTGCCGTGGCCGATGCCTGGGGTCCCGGCGAGTCCGCGCGAGGCGTTGTGTGTGGACTTGAGGCTGAGCTTGCGCGCGGTGTAGGTGTTGAGCAGGTAACTTTGCAGTACGCCGCCTTCGACCACGATGGTGCGCCGCGAGGGCAATCCCTCGCCGTCGAAGGGCGAGGTGCCGAAGCCGCCTGCGCCGGTGGGCAGCAGCATGGCGTTGTCGTCGACGATGGTGATGTTGGGCGCGGCGATGGGCTCGCCCAGCTTGCCGGCGAGAAACGAAGCGCTGCGCCAGATGGAGTCGCCCGAGGCCGCCTCAAAGACGCTGCCAATGAGCGAGCGCGCAACTTCAGGCGCAAAGACAATGGGGACGCGCTGGGTGGGAACGCGCTGCGCACCCAGGCGGCGCAAAGTGCGGCGCGCAGCCTCCTTGCCGATGGCCTCGGGGGACTCGACATCGGCGAGTCGGCGGGCGCTGGACCACCAGCCGTCGCGCTGCATCTGCCCGTTCGCGTCCATGGCCAGGGGCGCAGCAGAAACGCCGGCGTAGCTGGAGCGATAGCTGCCCAGGAATCCGCGCGAGTTGGCGAGAATCATGCGGCCCGTGGAGGCGTCGAAGCTGCCACCATCAGAGTTGGTGATGCGCGGATCGGCGGCCAGTGCCGCGGCTTCGCAGCGGCGAGCCCA
>Ga0182012_10001391_pt1 | contig 26585 bp, 29 predicted proteins | sample 612S2SmetaG_FD_120486 | JGI IMG/M metagenome (GOLD analysis project Ga0182012, IMG submission 120486) | Permafrost microbial communities from Stordalen Mire, Sweden - 612S2S metaG | ecosystem: Environmental > Terrestrial > Soil > Wetlands > Permafrost | place: Sweden: Stordalen | collected...
ACCGGAGGGACTGGGATGGGCGGACATATCCATATCGCCCATTTCCATTCCAGGCATGTCCGGCATGTCGTGCGCGGCAATTGCGCCTGCGGCATTCGGCGGCACTGCTGCGTAGCCGCTGCACAGAATCAGCCCGCCCGGGCCGGGCATGAATCCGGTGGGTATCAGGGCACGACAAAAGAAGCTGGTTAGCAGCAATGCTGCGAACCACGGCTTCTCCAGCCAACGATGAGCGATCCGGTTTCTCACATCGTTAGCCTAACGCACGGTGGGACCAAAGCCCACGGGCTATCAATGAAGATAATCTGGCTTTGCCGTGCCGACCCTCGCGCACACCGCACCCGGTTGCTGCCGGCCAAGTCGAAGTGCTCCAATACATTCGCGCGGCATACCACGATGAATCGAAATGCAAGATGACGGGTTATTTTTCTAAGACTGAGGAGCGAAGTGAATTAGCAGGATAGTGCTATAACTTATTAATTTCATTGGCTCCCCGGGACGGATCCGAAATCACGGAGAAAACATTGGTAATTTAAGGGAATTCTGATTTCGGTCGCGCGCTGATACCCCCAAAAACACCCCTTCCAAAAGGTGGCTGCTGCCGGACGTTGTCGGATGAAGTTCATTTCCGTCTGCTGCTCTACTCACGCAGCTTTTAGCAGGAAATCCACATGGATGGCGTCATAAGGAAATACGACGCCACCCTCACTGGCCTTCTCCAATATACCTGCCCGAAGCAGAACATGAATATCGCTGTGAACCGCGCGGACGTCGCGTTCCGCCCGACGGGCTATCTCGCGAATGGCCATCGATCCGTGGCCAGCCATAAGCTTAAGAAGCGCCCAGCGTTTGGGCGTCAGCGTCTTCCAAAGAAGATCTTCAGAGGCAAATGAAATGCGAGCACCCTGCTTTTTCCCGCGGAATGCGGCTGAAGCACGTCGCTGGGTGTCGACGAGAGAAGCCACGCCGATAGTGACCGTGTTCATTTTCGCTTTCTCCTCTTGTTCACCGCGGCCCAGAAATCCGCTTGTAGCGTTTCGAGGTTGCTAAACATATAAGGTGCCTCAATCTCATCCATATGCCTGTGATCGCCTTTGCCAGCCTCATTGTCGAAGCGAAGCACACAACGTTGATTCGCGATGTAGGCCAACCGGTACTTGAAGGCGTGCCTGCTATCCGGAAGCGGCTTTGGAAGCCTCCAGATCACAATCTCTACGAATGCGCGACGACTCAAAATAAGCCGTTCACGCATAAGTAGCTCGGCCTTCATGTTGCTTATGCTAGCAACAGTAAAATGATGTTGTCAATAGAAGCAACAGATGCCGAACTTATAATCTGTGCTTCGGCTAAGGTTTGTACGAGCGGCGGCGCGATTGGCAGGCAACTCGCGGCCAAACTCCGCCATTGACTCGGTTGAAGTAGCTGCCCGGAAGCCGCCGCTAAAAATCGGATAAGCTCCATCTGGCGGCGAGACCAGCGGGCCCGGGCGCTCCGCCGCCAGGGCAGGGGGCAGCGCGTCGGTGAACCAGTCGTCCAAAGGGGTATTCCTCAGCTACGCGTCGGAAGATGCGGGCATGGCGAAGCGCATTTGCGACGGGCTCCGCGCCGCTGGCATTGAGGTCTGGTTCGACCAGAGCGAGTTGCGTGGCGGGGACGCCTGGGACCAAAAGATCCGCCGGCAGATTCGGTATTGCGCACTGTTCGTCCCAGTTATTTCAGCGCACACACAGGCGCGACCCGAGGGTTACTTCCGCCTGGAATGGAAGCTCGCGGTCGACCGATCCCACCTCATGGCTGCAGAGAAGACATTCCTCGTACCAGTTGTCGTGGACGCGACGACGGAACCCGAGGCGCTCGTGCCGATGCAGTTTCGTGAAGTCCAGTGGACCCGCATCCGGGCAGATGAGCCGCCAGCGGCTTTCGTGGATCGTGTCGCGGCGCTTCTCAAACAACCGGTTGTGGCCCACGTGGGCAGCCCAGCGCGAAAGGTCGCCCGCCCAACCACCGTCCGCGCACCTATTGTCTTGGCTGTTCTTTCTGTCGCCACGGTAGTTGCGTTTGTGACCGCGATGGTGTTAAGCGGGGAATGGTTATGGCCCAAGCCCGCGCCGAAGGTAAAGGCGAATGCCGCTTCGGCGTCACTGGCGACTACGCCCACCGCCATCCCTGAAAAGTCCGTAGCGGTGCTGCCGTTTCTCGACATGAGCGAGAAGAGGGACCAGGAGTATTTTTCCGACGGGCTATCGGAGGAACTCATTGATATGTTGACGAAGATTCCCGAACTACGGGTGCCAGCGCGTACGTCGTCGTTCTACTTTAAAGGTAAGCAAGCGACCATCGCCGATATCGCCAAGGCGCTTAGCGTCGCGCACGTGTTGGAAGGTAGTGTACGCAAATCAGGCAACACGCTTCGCATCACCGCCCAGCTCGTGCGCGCCGACAACGGTTATCACCTTTGGTCGGAGACGTATGACCGACAGATTATCGACATTTTCAAGATTCAGGACGAGATCGCGGATGCAGTCGTCAAGGCACTCAAAGTGTCGTTGCTTGAGTCGTCAGCGCAAAGGGTAGCGCCGACCACAAACGCTGAAGCCTATACGCTTTATGCTCAAGCCCGCGCACTGATTTTGCACAGTAATGCGGCCGACAACGCTAGAGCTGCAGCCTATCTCGAACGAGCGATCCAACTTGATCCAAAATACGCGCCTGCGTGGGCGCGCTTGACCCAAACGCGCACCTTCCAATATGAGATGCGCTCGCTCTCCTTCGAGCAGGCCCGGGATGAAGCGCGGCGTTCGGCGCAGAAGGCACTTGAACTCGACCCGAATCTGGCTGCTGCGCACCTTTCCATGGCAAGGGTATACAGGTTCTTCGATTGGAACTGGGATGCCGTGGGCGTAGAAATTCAGCGAGCACGGCAGCTCGATCCAGGAGATGCTGACGCGTTGCGATGGGCGGGCGTACATGCCTTGGGTCTGGGTCATGTAGCCGAGGCAATCGATTTGGTTCAGCAGGCCGTGGATCTGGACCCGCTCGATGGAGCTAACTACTCGATACTTGGTGCTGCGAATCTCAAGATGGGCAGGTACGCGGCCGCGGACCTTGCTTTCCGCAAGGCGATCGAACTCGCTCCCCCTTTCGGATTCGGGGCACGCGCGGGTCATGCGGAAGTGCTGCTGGCGACCGGCCAAGCCGCGGCCGCGCTCGAAGTGCTCGAAGAACTGGAGGACGCAGGCGACCGTGAGTGGGTCAAAGCGATAGCGTATTTTGAGCTCGGCCGTAAAGCCGAATCCGATACTGCTGTCATAAATCTGGAAAGCAAATTCGCAGACACACGCGCGTACGAGATTGCGCAGCTTCATGTCTACCGCAGCGAAATCGATCAGGCTTTCAAGTGGCTTGATGACGCATATCGGAAACACGATCGTCACCTAGCAGTTATTAAGGCCGATCCGTACATGAAGCCGTTGCGAGATGACCCACGTTACGGATCGCTACTGCGTAAGATGAACCTACCGGAGTAACCGCATCGGCCATCACCGAACTGAGATACCGGAGAGCGGACGTTCACCAGAGGCAGCTGGGGGTCGACGACGGTCAAATGCTCGTATCACAAGTTGGGGAAGAAACAACATGACGGGACCGGTCTATGCAGCGGCTTGGAAAGACCGTAAGCGTCGACTGGTGGTGTTACGAACCGCTCAGATCATGGGCATTCCAGTCATCATCGGAGCCGCGTATGAATGTTCCAAATGGGGGAGGTCAGCGCTTATCGCTGTTCCTGTTTGGTTCTTTGTAGCCCTTCGGCACATAGCGGATCGTGCCCCAAACATGGTGTACGAGTCTTGGAATCAGCTGCAAGCTTTCGAGGCGGAGAAAGCTAAATCGAACCGTTACCCGCACCCCGGATTTGAAATGGCAATCGAGGGCTCATTGTCAGGGCGCCGGTGCTGCAGTAGATTATAGAAAAGTTGTGTAAGTACCAGATTTAACTGGCTCCCCGGGACGGATTCTAAATCGCAATGAAAACTGCGAGAATTCGTGCTGTTTCGTGGCTGCTCCCCTGCGAAGATACCCCCAAAAGTGCCCCCGCCGCTGATCGGCTGTCTCTGGACACTCTTGGCTTTTTCTGCAGCCCGGGGGCCTCAAGCGGCCCGGCTCTTCATATCTTCGGCTGAATCCTGGGTTTGGCTGATCCTCGGCATGTCTGATAAAGTATTACCATGCTGAGTAATACTTGATGGAGGCTCAATGCGCGTAACGAGCAAAGGCCAGGTCACTATCCCGATCGACATCCGCAACAAGCTTGGAATTCAACCGAACACTGAGGTCAGGTTTGTGGTTCGAAAGGGGATCGTGGTTCTGGAGAAAGCATCAGGCCGCGGCTCCATTAGACGCCCTAATCGCGGCGAGGCAATCGTGACTCGGCTTCGGCGGAGCGCTCGGGGGGCTACCGGAAGTACGATGACCTCGGATGAATTGATGGCGCTCACGCGAGCTGAGTAGTTGATCCGTGGCCGAGGTGATCGTCGATACCAACATCCTGTTGGATCTCTATACGCAGGATGAAGTCTGGGAGGAACGATCCGCGGCGGCAATCGCTTCTGCAGCGGATGCCAACGTGCTCGTCATCAATCCCATCATCTACGCTGAGCTCTCCGTCGGAATTGAGAAGATCGAGGAGCTGGATGAGTTTTTAGGAGCTGACTTCAGGCGCGATTCGCTTCCGTGGCCGGCAGCTTTTATCGCCGGAAAAGCGTTTCTTGCGTATCGCCGGCGTGGCGGGTCGAAGACGGCGCCCTTGCCAGACTTTTATATTGGCGCTCACGCAGCTGTACAGGGGATGAGGATTCTCACACGGGACCCCAAACGCTATACCTCATATTTCCCGACGGTAAAGATCATCGAGCCGTAGGAGTCAGATGATCTTTGCGAGAGTCCGCATTCTGGCGCGCCGCGATCGATGTCGCGTCGTGACGCCCCCTGTAACGCTGCAACTCTGGTTGCTGATTTCCGCCCTACATGGTATGGTTACATGTAACCGTTTTGGAGCGCAGCATGCTGCAAACTTCACGATCCTCCCGCGACAAGGTTAGGCTGCACCGCGAGCGGTTGCGAGCTCAGGGACTTCGACCCGTACAGATCTGGGTGCCGGATGTGAGGGCGCGTTCTTTCGTTGCCGCAGCCCGTAAGCAGTCCAAGGCGGTGGCCGCCAGCGAGCACTCAAGGGCGGATCAACAATTTATCGACGCGATCTCTGAAGAGCCTATTGCGTGAAGCGCGGCGAGGTATGGACGGTATCGGGCGGGGCGAACTATAAGGGAAAGCCTCGACCAGCGGTCATCGTGCAGGAAGATAGGTTCGACCAAACCAGCTCGATCACGCTCTGCGCATTCACGACCGATCCGACGGACGCGCCGTTACTGCGCATGCTCATCGAACCTACCGATCGCAACGGACTGAAAGGCGCTTCACGACTCATGATCGATAAGATCACCACCGTGCCTAAGGCGCGGTTGGGCAAGCGCATCGGAAAACTCAACGACGAGGATACGGTGCGATTGAATCGCGCGCTCACGGTATTCCTCGGTCTTGCTAGATGAGAGGCGGCCGTCTGCTGGGCAACGACCATCTTGATTACTCAAGATGGTGAGGGCTGATTCTGAGGCGTGATAGCCTTAAGTAAATTAGAGAAATATTTTATAATTTATTGATTTAATTGGCTCCCCTGTACGGATTTGCTCTACAGCAGCGCATCGGCCTGCTCGAGGGCATCTCCCGGGGTGAGAAGGCCGTAGAAGACGGTCGCGTCGTGGCCCATGCGCAGGCGAAGCAACGCATGTCGCGATGGCTCAAGTAATCTGGGCCGAGCCTGCCTTAAGCGACTTAGACGCCATTGCCGATTACATTGCGCTCGATAATCCGACGGCTGCCCGTGATTTGGTCAAGCGAATATTCATGCGCGCCGATCAGTTGGTTGTCCATCCGGACAGCGGTTCCAAACCTCGCGAACTACGCGGCGGTCGCTACCGTCAACTAGATCTAGCCAGCGGTGGCGGTGGAATCATTGCAAACGCAACAGATGCCGGGCTACAAGAGATGACGCGTCACCGGCAGCTTCACGCCACCGCAGCGCTCCCGCTCCAATGCACCGGCGCGATTCGTGGCACGACGAACACCCAGCCGATGAATGACACGAGCTGCAGGGCGGCGGCCACGCCGAACGCTGCGCCGAAGTGACCGGTCCAATCGATGATCAACCCCGTGATGACCGGCGCGACGAGGCCTGCCATGCCACCCACCATGTTCTGCACTCCCACCCAGCGAGCGGCCGCGTGGGGCCCGGCGCAGATCTGAGGAACCGCGAAGATCGCAGGGGACGACAGCCCGGCGAGCGCCTCGTAAAGGCAAAGCGATCCGATCGACGCCGTGGTTGGCAGCACCACCATGCCGATCATGCAGGCGATGCCGCCGAGGGTGAACGCCGCCATCACACTCTTGTAGACCTGCGTTGGGCTGTGCCCACCGCGCACCCAGCGGTCCGTCAGCCACCCCATCAACAGCGCGCTGACCGCGTTTAGCAGATAGGCCCAGGAGGCCGTCCACGCCATCGCGTCAAGCGAAAACCCGCGGGTCCGGACGAGGTAGAACGGCAGCCAAGCCAGTATAAAATAGAACCCATAGTTGCCTGCGAAGAGACCCAGGGCCGCGCCCCACAACGCGCGCTGCCGTAGAATGGCTCGAAAGCCCGGCTGCGAATGCCCGACGCGCACCTCGTTGCGGGGCGCGACGACTACTTGCCGCCACGGCAGCAACCAAGCGAGCGAACAGGCCCCAAACAGGATGAATACCGCGCGCCAGCCGAACCGGGCCAGCAACAGACCTCCGATCAGGGTCCCGACGGCGGGTCCGAGGAGATATCCGAAGCTCAGAATACCGTTGGCGATGCCGAGCCGAGCGATCCCGAACGATTGGGCGAGCAGCTTGGAGGCGCACGGGAAAGCGGCGCTCTCGCCGATCCCGAGCAGGAGCCGCAGCAGCAAAAGTGCCGTAAAGGTCGACGCAAAGCCGGTCATCAGCGTTGCAGCCGACCACACGAGAGCGCCGGTCCCCAGCATGATTTTCGCGCCGTATCGCTCGGCCAACCAGCCGACGGGCACCATCGCGGCGACGTACCCGTAATAGAACGCGGACAACAGAAACCCCAATTCCCGGGCGTTTAAGTGAAGTTCGTCCTGGATCACCGGAGCGGCGGTGGCGAGATTGCCCCGATCGACATAGTTGATGAAGACTCCGATCGACAGCAACACGACCAGCCGGGTTGCCGACGTCACCGGCCGGGGCGGGATTACTGAGGTCACGGGCGGCACATGAGCGGGGGCGGAGTCATTCGTCCTCACGCCACGGAATGCACCACTCTTCGCCACGCGCCGTGGTCACGTACTCCGGCCAGCGCAGCCGGTGCGGCACCTGGAAATCGCTCGGCAGCAGCGGCGCTTGCCAGCGTTCGGAGCCGATACCGCTTCGCTCGACGAATTCCGCGCCCGCCTCTTCAAGCAACGCCGCATCGGTGAGCAGGTCGATCAAGGTGGCGCCGATCGTCTTTGCCGCGATCAAGATCGTCGGATCGATTGTCGCCGGAATGCCGCCAAGGGCATTGGGAACCCAGCCGGGATAATCGTAGTCCGGAGATGCGGCCAGCTCCGGTCGGGCAACCAGCAAACGCAGCGTCGGGCAGTGCCAGGTATATTCGGTGTAGTCGTCAGATCCGAGATGATTCTGCGTCACCGGCAGGAAACGGCGAACGGCGGCTTCCGCTGCTTGCGGATCGATCAGCGTTTCCGTCGCCGCGAGGAAGGGCCGCTCGAGTGGTGCAAGCCCAAGCTCGCGCTGGATGGCATGTGCGACCTGGATCGCCTCCGGTCCCCACGACGGGGGTCCTACGAGTTCGAGATTGCGGTATCCGGCCCGAGCGAGGGTATGGTTGGCGAGTCCCGCGCGCGACTTCGACACCCAGGTTTTTTTCCACTCGCAGAAACCCGCCTTTGCCGCGGCCGCCGCGTTGATGTCCATCACTGCGCTGATCGCATCCGCCTCGCCCTGTGAGTTCGCGCGCACCATGTAGTCGATCTCGGCCAGCTGCGACACCAAGTTGTCGGCCGTGGCTTGGCCTGCGGTCAAGATTGCCTCGTTGAAACTCCACAAGCCCGTCGCGGGCAACATCGAGCGGCGCGAGGATTCGTTGAGATGGTGAAAAAACATCAAGGCATCGGTCGCACCGGGTGCCCTGGCGGCATAGTGCACGTTGCGGCGGGTCTTGCCCGAGCGATCCAGCGTCAGCCATTTTTCGGGCGCAGCGCAGCTGAAGGTATAAACGTAGTTGTAGCCGAAGCCGCAATGCGTGTCCCACACCGTCGTATTGCACATCGGCAGCGACCAATGCGGATGGAAGCTCACCGCGGCGTCGAGGTCATCGTAATATCCCTTCGCGGCATGGACCGGTTTCGAGACCCGCAGTTTCTCGGCGGGCTCGCCGAAGATCTTCAGCGTTCCGCGGATGCCCAGTTCCTGCATTGCCGCCTTGGTCGCGAGCGCGCCGGCGAGGGCGCTGATGCCGAGTGCGCTGTGCGGATCGGTGTGGCCGGCTGCATGCCGGGACAAGCCCGCGCGGGGCCCGGCGTGGGGCGTGGCCGCCTGGCACTGGCCGGGGACCGCGTCGTACTCCGCGTAGGTCGCGATCGTCGGGCCGTCGCCGTGGCGAAAGGTTGCGACGAACGCGGTCGGCATGCCGCCGCTGCCCACCTCTACGTCAAACCCGGCGTCCTGCAGAGTTCTCACGTACCACGCCGCCGACTTGTACTCGCGAAGCGCAGGTTCCGCGTAATGCCAGATCACCTGATGCCAGGCGGACAGTTGCGCGGCATGTCGATCGACCCAGCCGAGCACGAGGCCCTTGCCAGCCGTCACGATCGCCACTCAATGACCCTTGAACGAATAGTTGAACTCCAATCCGATGGTTCGGGGTCGCCCGGTGAAGTAGGCGCGATTGTGTTGGTCGCCGGGCACCGTGGACACGGTCGTCGCCGCCTCCCGGTTCGTGATGTTGTTGACGAAGGCATCGAGCCGCCAGACCTTTCCGATCGCGAGGCCACCCCGCACATTGAGGAGCGTGAATCCCGGCAGATCGGTCGCGAATGCAGAGTTCGGCAGGCCTGTAAAAAAATCACTGCGATACGCCGCGTCGAAGCGCACGTGGAACTCGGTGCCGCCTGTGAGGGGTTGCGAGTGATCAAGGGCCAGCGTCGCCTGCTGCTTTGAGACATTGGGCAATCGATCGCCGGCCTGCCCCACCAGGTCAGGCACCACACCGGCGGCGAATCCGGCCGTCAGGATGGCATCCGTGTAGCTGTAGCCCAGTTCGAGCCGGGTGTGTAAGGTCAGGGGTTGCGTAAATTCTCCCTCGAAGCCGCGCGATCGCGCAGACACCCCGTTGGTCACGAATCCGAACCCGCCCACGACCGTGTTCGCCTCGATTTGCGGATTAGACCAGAGGATCTGGTAAAGCGTCAGCGTATAGCTGCCGCCGATGCCGGTGGAACCCTTGACGCCCAGTTCGAGATTGCGCGCCTCGTCGGGCTTGTAGGTCAGCAACGACGCGTTCTCGCAGAAAAAGCACGTGCCGATCGGCAGGGCATTGACCCCCCCGCGGCGAAAGCCTTCCGACCAGGTGAGGTACACCAAGGTATGGGCCGCGACCTCGTACGAGGTGTTCAGCTTGAATATTTCGTTTCGAAATCCCTTGGCGTCTTCCGCCGTCAGCAATCCGCTTGACGTCGGCAGGTCCTGTTCGAGGTCCTGCGAATAATGCTGCCAGAACAGCCGCCCGCCGGCTGTCGCCTGCCATTTGTCCGTGAAGTGATAGGAGGTCTCGTTGAATAGCGCCGTGTCGGTGAAGCTGACATGCCGGTTGAACTGGAAGTTCAGGTCGGGATTGGGCAACTGCGAGGGATTGATGCCGCCGTTCACGTTCTGTATCACATCACCCCAGGTGGGATAGGGACAGGTGGGGCTTTGCACCGTGCAACCGGCTGGCTGGCCGGACCCCGGTAACTGGCTCCAGGCCCCGAAGCCCTCCAGGGGCTCGTACTGCGCGAGCGACTGCTTGCGGTCGCTGAAGTACACGCCGCCCACCCAATCCCAGGGACCGGAATTCTTCGATACCAGCCGTATCTCCTCAGTGAGATTCCGGTCCGTGGAACTGATGAAGATCGGCGACAGATCGCGCGGATAGTTGCCGTAGTAGACATGGACGAGCTCGAACAGGCCCGTCAGGTCATACTCGCTCGTGGAATTCTGGCTGGTATACGACGTGTTCGAGGACAAAGTCGCGAATCCGAAGTCCTGCGAGATGTCGAGCGAACCGAGGTCGGTCCGGAAGGAGCCGGGCTGGGGGGCATAGAAAGTCTCATCATAGCGATACAGCGGATTGGTCTCGGAGTAGCCCCCGGACTGGTCGGTCTGGTGCTGGTAGGTCAGGATGAACTTCAGCCCGTCATTCGGCTTCCACAGCAGCGATCCACGGGCGTACCAGGTATTGGACCAGTCCACGCCGCGCTCCTGCATAAAGACTAGGCCGCTGTGCAGCGGATCACTGGGATCCGCGAGCACCGGCTGCGCGTTCCCGGTCAGGTCGGCAACCGAGAGCGCGTTGGTGAAGCCTGCGAGCCGTTCATAGCCGGCCGATGCGCGGAACGCCACTGTGTCGCTCAGGGGCAGGTTGCCGATCAGATCCAGCGCCTCCGACGGGCTGCCGGCGTTCGCCGTGTGCGAAACGCGCGTTGATACGTAGAATTCGCTCCCCGAGAGATCGGGCTCGTTATGGATCAGGCGCAACGTGCCGCCGAGGGAGCCAGACCCGTATAGGGTTCCCTGCGGCCCGCGCAGGACCTCGACGCGGGCGATGTCGGTCATCTTGAGGTTGGCGAACAGCGGTGTTTCATCGACATAGGTCGACACCACCGGTACGGAGAGACTTTGGTCTTGGACGTTGACGGTGCTCGCATTCAGGCCGCGAATCGTCAGCGTACCGTTAGTGTTGCTCGCACGCGCACCGAGGTCCGGGGTAACGAGGCCCGGCACCATCCGCGCGAGATCCACGAGGCTTGTCACGCCGGAGTCGGCGATATCCGCGGCGCCAATCGCAGAGATGTTGTATGGGATGTCAGCGACCGACTCGCTGCGTCGCGTCGCCGTGACCAGGATCTCATCCATCTCATCTGTCGCGGCGGTGGCCTGGAGCATCGGCGCGGTGCCTGAAAGAACCGCGATTATCATGAGCTTGAGCCGGGTTGCGGAATGTGCGAACTCGGTTTCACGGCGTGGGTGGCTGGTGCTCATGTCGCGCGCTCCTTTGTTTTGATGCTGCACGGATTATCGAGTTGGGAAGCACGCTCCTGTGTGATATGTTTTCAGCCCCTAGGTGAAAAATTTGCACCCTATGAAACCGCGTATCCCCCCGATGACCACGCTGCTCGCGCTCGATGCAACGGCGCGCCTCGGGTCGGTGTGGGAGGCCGCCGAGGACCTCGGCATCTCCCGCAGCGCTGTCAGCCACCGGCTGGCGATGCTCGCAGAGCTCCTCGGATTCGAGCTCCTCGCGCGCGTGGGCACTGGCGTCGTGCTGACGCCTCGCGGCCGCAGCTATGCCGAGCAGGTGCGCAAGTCGTTGGGTCTGCTCGCCAATGCGCACAAAGGGGGGGCACGTAGCGACATCGAAGGGATGCTGCGGATATCGAGCACAGCAGGATTCTGCTCGATGTGGCTGTGCAAGCACATCGGCTCCTTTCACACTGAACACCCCAACATCCGACTGCAGATCGTGAGCGCCGTGGAGCCGGATGTGGTCGATGACCCGGAAATCGATCTCTTCATCGCCTATGGCGACGGCAAGTGGGCAGGTCGCTGGGTCAGGCATCTGTACGACCTGGAGATCACCCCGATGTGCAGCCCGGCGCTGTTGAGTGCCCCCGGCGGGCTGCGCGAACCCGCCGATGTGCTGCGCTTTCCGCTGCTGATGCGGCGCTGGGACGACTGGGAGAAATGGCTCAGCGTCTGCAACCTCGAGGCCCCACGCCGCAGTGTCGGCATCGAGTTCTCGGACATGGTGCTCGTGCAGACGGCAGCCATCGCGGGGCAAGGCATCATGCTCGGCGACGAGACGACCTGCGGTGGCGCCCTTGCCAAGGGTGAGCTCGTTGCACCATTGGCGGCGACGATGCATCCGCAGCGGGGATATTACCTGGTCAGGCACCGACAGCGGCGCGCGAGTCCCGCGGCCGTGGCCTTCATGCGCTGGTTGACCCCGCTGATCGCGCAGGCCCGCCGGCAATGAAGCTGGGTGCACAAGATTCACCATAGAGGCGAGAAATGCTCACCCGAAGGAAAGTCCGACCGCCCTATACTTAAGTCATGGCCGCCAGAAAATTCGCTGATGTAAATCGCAACCCTCGGGACATCCTGTGAGCTCGAGCATCGGCGCGCTGAGGGTCGACGGCGACAGGCTATGGTCGCGGCTCATGGCGATGGGTGGCATCGGCGCGACGCCGAGCGGCGGTTGCAACCGCCAAGCGCTGACCGACCTCGATATAGCGGGTCGGCGGCTGCTGTGCACGTGGGCCGAGGCTGCAGGGTGCACGGCGAGGGTCGATTCCATCGGCAATCTGTTCCTGCGCCGGGGCGGCAACGACAACGCGTTGCCGGTTGTGCTGCTGAGCAGTCATCTGGATACTCAGCCAACGGGCGGGCGCTTTGATGGCGTTTTTGGTGTCCTTGCGGGGCTGGAGGTCATCGAGACCTTGAACGACCACGGGATCACGACAAGGCATCCGCTCGAGCTCGCCGTCTGGTGCAACGAGGAAGGCTGCCGGTTTCCGGTCCCGCTCCTGGGCTCTGCCGTCTGGGCCGGGCAGTTGTCGCTGGCCTTAGCCTATGCAGTGACCGACCGCGATGGCCGCAGTGTGCGCGAGGAGCTGGCGCGGGCGCACATTCCGATCGGCGAGAGCGTCACGCGCCAGCCGGTGAGGGCCGCGTTCGAGGTGCACATCGAACAGGGGCCGGTACTGGAGCAATGCGCGAAAACCATCGGCGTGGTGACCGGTGTGCAGCACATGTGCCGCTACGAGATGATCGTCCGCGGCCAGGAAGCGCACGCCGGCCCCACGCCGATGAACCTGCGACGTGATCCGGTACGTGTGCTGGCGAATGTGCTGCCCCGCCTATATGAATCCACGGCAAAGCACGGGGATGACGCGCGTCTCACGATCGGCATCATCGAGACCCAGCCTAGCTCATCGAACACCGTGCCAGGAACGCTACGTTGCACGGTCGACTTGCGCCACCCAGAGGCGGGCCCCTACCGGTCGCTGCGCGACCACGCCGAGCGAATCGTAGGGGCAGCGCTTGCCGGCAGCGGGCTCCAGGGGCAATTCCGCTGCGCCTGGGAGTCCCCCGGCGTCGCGTTCGATCCAAACTGCGTCGACGCGGTGCGCGCGGCGGCCGCGGCCCTTGGCTACTCGACACTGGAGATGTGCAGTGGTGCCGGCCATGACTCCTGCCATATCGCAAAGGTCGTTCCCGCCTCGATGATCTTCGTTCCCTGCGCAGGAGGCCTGAGCCACAACGAGGCGGAGAGCGCGAAGCCTTCCGATCTTGCGGCGGGCGCCAATGTGCTCCTCCATGCAATGCTAAGCTTGACCTGATCTGCTTATCTTGACGCCCGGCCAGCAAGGGCTGGCCGCTGCACGCGAGCCGTAGATCATTGGTCTGCATTATCGATGTCGATAATCGCCTTCCATTCGCCCGTCGCCTGTTTTCTCCAGATAACGAGAAATTTGCCCGTGGTCGCAACTGTCCTTCGCTGCTCATTTTGCGCTTTACTCAAGTAGGTGCCCCGCTGATAGGCGAGTTCGCCGGATTGAGCCACTTCGATCATGGCGGTTGCCTCTTCTGAGGAGAATCCAGGAGTAGCGTAGTCCTCCACCCAGAGCTTGCGCCGCTGGTCGGGCGTAGATGCCGCCGGCCGGCCGCTGGACAGGTACTGAGCGTCTGGTGCATAGAACGACAAAGTCTTCTCAAGGTCCTTCGCGGCGATTGCCTTGAACCATTCCGTTGCCGACGAGTGAATCGCCGCTGCCTCCGCATCGACATCCACGTGAGCAGTGGCGGGTCCGCAAGTCCGCTGGCAGGCGCTCAAGCCGGCGATTAGAAAAGGTAGTGCGATCAAGAGGAGATACCATCGGCGTCCAGCCCCATGTGTCGTCGACATCGCCCTTACGCCGGCTGCTGTTGCGTGATGCAGTGGATTCCGCCGCCGCCGCTGGCGAGATATCTCACGTCTATTTGCACCACCTCCCGGTCCGGAAAGCAGGCTTGGATCACCGCGCGCGCCCGAGTGTCGCCCGGGACGCCGTAGGCGGGCATCACGATGCCGCCATTCGCCAGGTAGAAATTGACATACGATCGGCAAAACATGTCGTGCGGCGTCTCTGCCTCATAGGCATCGTCGATCGAGATGATCTGCAAGCGCCTTCCGGCCGCATCGATTGCGGCTTCGAGGGCGCGTCTATTATCCGTCGCAAGCTGCCGCGCCGCGCCTGACGCGCTCGGATCACTTTCAAACAACACCACCCCGGGTCTCACGAAGCAGAGCAACCCGTCGATGTGACCATCGGTGATATCGACGAAGACTCCTTTGGGATCCCCCGGCAGCCAAATGATCTTGCTTGCACCGAGCGCTTCGCAAAGCTCGCGCTCCGCTGCATGCTTGCTGATGCCGGGGTTTCGATTCGGGTTCAGCACCACCGATTCCGTCGTAATAATGGTGCCTTCACCATCGGTGTGTATTGCCCCGCCCTCCAGGCAAAGGCTCGATTGGTAGGAAGGTGCTCCGGCAACATTCAGCACTCGTCGGGCAAGTCGAGCATTCTCGGCGTAGTCGGGCACTTTCCCGCCCCAAGCGTTGTAACGCCACACCGTGCCGGCCTTCCTGCCAGATACATGCATGAGGAACGTGGGACCGCTGTCGCGCATCCAGGGGTCATCGATTGGAAGGGGGATGATGTCGATATCCGCTCCGCACTGATCCCGCGCGTCTTGGGCACAATGCGGCTCCGCCACCATCCGTACGGGCTCGAAACGCCGGATCGCCTGTGCGATCGACGCGTAGGTTCGTTGCGCACCGGCGAGACCGTCTACCCACTGGTCATCCCGGCTGGGCCACGCCATCCAGCAGCATTCATGGCTCGCCCATTCGCTCGGCATTCGAAACCCAGCGGCCAAAGGCGTATCGAGCGTCAGCGCACCGGGGTCTTCGGACTGTGCTGGGGGGCGCTCGTGGGAAGCGAACATGATCAGGTCCTCGGCGTATGAGAAGTTTCAGTCGGCAGGATAGTGGAGGCGTCGCGGGTGATGCAAAAGAGGAAAATTCACAGAATCGATGAGCGAATTTAGCTTCCGGCCGCCGCCCTCGTCCTTTCGCTTCGCTCCGCCTCGCGTACGAACCACTCGTACACCCGGCGGACCTGATCGTCGTCATAGGAGCGCAAATCACAATAGATGCGGTAAGCCGCCTGTGGGATGCAGGGTCCCGCCAGCGCCACCAGTGCTCCACTTTGCAAATAGGGATCAGCGCAGATCTCGCTCGCAAGCGCGACGCCATGCCCGTCCGCCGCGGCGTCGATCATCAGGGCGTGGTCGGAATAATTGGAGCCGCTTATCGCATCGACGTCGGGCAGACCGACTTGTGAAAACCATTGCCGCCAGCTGACTTCGCTTTCGTCATGCAGCAGGGGCCACCCCACAATCGAGGCCGGACCCTCGAATGAACCGCCCATCTTGCCGATAAGACGGGGTGCCGCGACAGGAACCCGCCTGTCCTCCAGCAGGTGGGCGTCGATGGTTCCGTGCGCGGCGACACCACCGGCGTGGGTGATGAGAATATCGACCTCATCTGATGTGAAGTCCACCGTTCGCTCGGTCGTGTCCAACCAAAGATCCACGTCTGCGAGATCAGCGCCGAATTGTGCCATCCGCGGCCTCAGAAAACCGCGCGCGAACGACGTGCTCGTATAGAGAATGACCCCGCTCGGCTTCTGGTAGGGAGCAAGCCGGACAACCCCATCCTCCAGACGGCGCAGAATTTCCCGTACGGTGCGGGCAAAGTCTTTGCCGGCATCGGTGAGTACGACTGATCGGCCGACCCGCCGGAACAGCGGCTGCCCCAATTCCCGTTCCAGCAACTTTATTTGATGACTGACGGCGGAATGGGACAGGTGCAACTCGTCCGCGGCCAACGCAAAGCTGGCGAGTCGCGCGGCAGCCTCGAACCCGCGTAGGGTACTCAAGGTTACGGAGGGTCTCACCACATTCAATTGATGAATTAATTTAGACCAATTGTCAAGAATTGCTCGTTTGCATCCTCGATCATCCGGTGTTCTGCTACTTCGACATAGCCGGGGAGTTCAAAGAAAGGGAGAACATCATGCCATCAACATCTAGTGGGCGTGGATGGTCGCTTCGGCTGCCTGCCATTGTCCTGGGCTGCGTGGTCGGCGCCGGCGTGTTTGGCCGAGTCGTGGCTGCTGATGGGGACACGCCGCCGGGTTCCAACACCCTCGAGGAAGTCGTGGTCACGGCGACCCGCCGCGCGGAGAGGCTGCAGGATGTGGCGATCAGTGCGTCGGTCTTCACGCAAGAGAAGCTCGATACACAGGGACTTCGCAGCATTGACGATCTGACCCGGCTTACGCCTGGGATCACCTTTCAGCGCGACGCCACGACCGTGGCGGGCAACTTCAACGACGAAGATTCGGACATCAATATTCGCGGCGTCGATTCGACCGCGGGCACCTCAACCGTTGGAATCTATATTGACGACACCCCGATTCAGGGGCGCCACATTTCCTTCACCTCGTTCAATGCGTACCCGGCGCTGTTCGATCTCGAACGCGTCGAGGTGCTGCGCGGTCCGCAGGGCACTCTGTTTGGCGCCGGGTCAGAAGGAGGCACGGTTCGATTCATACAGCCATCGCCCGACCTGCACGCGGACTCGGTCTATATGCGCTCGGAGGTCGCGACGACTCGTGAAGGCGGCGCCACGTACGAGATCGGCGGTGCGGTGGGTGGTCCGATTGTCGAGGATACGCTCGGGTTCCGTGTAAGTGCGTCCTTTCGCGAAGACGGCGGCTGGGTCGACCACGTCAATTACGCCACGCGCGCCGTTACCGACGAGCATTCCAATTACCACGACACAGTCGTCGTGCGTGGCGCCCTGAAATGGGCGATCAAGGACGGCTTGTCGATCACTCCGTCGATTTATTATCAACAACTGAGGCTCGGGGACACTTCTGCCTACTGGCCGTCGTTGTCCGATCCGAGTGCGAGCAATTTCGAGAATGGCAACGCCCAGCGAAACCCCAGCACCGATCCCTTCTATCTGGCAGCGCTTAAAATCGACTGGGATCTGGCATTCGCGCACCTGACCTCCGACACTTCGTATTATTCGCGAAGTCAGCACTCGATTTCGGATTACACGCAGTTTGACCGAGCCCTGTTCGGGTTGACTTTGCCGCCGCCGCCGGGCGATCTCGGCACGTCACACGATGCGGACAATCAGAATAATTTCTACCAGGAGATCAGGATCCAATCGCTCGATTCATCGGCCGCGTTGGTCTGGACCACCGGGGCTTTCTACTCGCACCTCGACGAGAACACGACGGAGCATGTTTTCGATCCGAACTTGAACGGCGAATTCTATGCGGCATACGGAGTTCCTTTTTGCACACCTCAAGCACCCTGTCCGAACGGCGAGATTTTGACGCAGCCCATTTCTCAAATAATCGACCGACAATACGCGCTATATGGCGATGCTACGCTCAAGGTATTTGATTTCCTCAAGCTAACGGCTGGACTGCGGGCGTCCCACATCTCCTACAGCGGGGATCTCGTTTACTACGGACCGTTCCTGTCGCCAACCACAGGGCCGCTGACACCGCTCGCCGCGGTGGGCTCAAATGACGAGAATCCGATCACGCCGAAGGCGGTGGTCGCATACCAGCCGGACCCGGACAATCTTCTTTATTTGAGCGCCGCCAAGGGATATCGGCCCGGTGGAATCAACGGACCGCTATCCTCCATTTGCGGATCGAATCTCGCATCGATCGGGTTGACTGCGGGACCCGAGCTTTACGCGGCCGATTCGCTCTGGAGTTACGAGCTGGGGACTAAAAATTTGCTTTGGGGAGGGCGCATGCAGTTGAACGCCAGCGCCTTCGTCATCGACTGGAACAACATCCAGCAAGCGGTTTATCTGCCGGCGTGCGGCCAGAATTTTGTCGAGAACCTGGGCAAGGTCCGCAGTGTCGGCGGGGAAGTCGAAGTGCAGACCCGGCCCATCGAGGCGCTGCTCTTCGATGTGTCGATCGCGCACGTCGATGCCAGGTATACCCATACCGTGTGCGCGGGCCCGAGCGCCTGTACGGGGGCCGACGCGCCGTCTCAGCCGGTCGTGACGGCGGGGGATCGCCTGCCGGGGGCGCCCTGGACGTTTCTCGCGTCGGCCGAATACGAGTTTCACGCCATCGCGAACCGCAAGCCATACCTGCGACTCGATTTTCAGTACACGACGGGGCAAACGGCGCTTCAGCCCATCCAAGACCCCAACAATGGAGTGTCGGATCCCACCTATACCGGCCTTCCGGAGACCAAGAACTTGTCGCTTCGCACCGGCTTTCGCTTTGGTGGATTGGACCTGTCGCTGTTTGCGCAGAACCTGACCGACTCGCATCCCGTGCTATCTCACACACGCGATACGACCACCTCGGATTTGTTCTATGACCACACCGTGCGGCCTCGAACCATCGGGCTCACAGCGACGTATCGGCACTAATACGGGAGTTCCGATGATGAGCCTGACCTTGGCGCGCGACCACCTGCTTGCAGTCATCGCATTGTTCGCTGTTTTCGGATTGCCGGCACATGCGGCGGCGGATCGAGCCCACGTCGTCAACGTCTATGCGTGGGCTGATTACTTCCCCGAGTCCGTGGTGGGTAAGTTCCAATCGGAGACGGGGCTCCATGTCAACTATACGGTTTTCGATTCGGCGGATACTGCGGAGACCTCACTCTCGGTTGGCAGCTCGAACTACGACATAGTGACAATGAACGCCTCCCCGCATCTCGCGCGCGAGATACCCAAGGGATTTTGGAGGACACTGGATCAGCCGCAGATACCCAATGCACGCAATGCGGATCCGCAAGTTCTGAAGGCTTTGCGCCAGGTGGACCCGGGCAACCTCCATGCCGTTCCCTGGATGTGGGGCACGGTGGGCGTGATTTACAATGCCGACAAAGTCAAAGCGATCGTCGGCCCCCTTCCCGCCGAAAGTCTCGACATGATGTTCAAGAAGGAATTGGCTGCCAAATTCGAGAAATGCGGCATCAGCGTCCTCGATTCCTGGCAAGACATCCTGCCCTTGGTGGCGCGCTATATCGGTCAATCCCAACTCTCAGCGGAGCCGGCGCAGCTGGGCGCAGTTGTGAAAAAGTTGGGCGAGATCCGGCCGTTTTTGAGGCGCATTGCGACCTCGGGTTACTATGAACAACTTGCGGCCGGCGAATTGTGTCTGTCAATCGGCTATTCGGGCGATGCAATGATCGCCCGCCGAATGGCCAAGGAGGGCGACACGAAGATCCAGATCGACTACGCTTTTCCGCGCGCGTTCGTTCCCCTGTACATCGACAGCATGGTCATTCCGGCTGATTCACCCAATTACGCCGGTGCCTTGAGGTTCATAAGCTTCATGATGCGACCCGAGATTTCCGCGGAAGTCACCCGGTTCATTGGCTTCGCATCGGGCAATGCCGCGGCTCTGCCGTATCTCGACCCCTCTTTGCGCGCTAATAGCATCGTATATCCGCCTGCCGAGATCCGCGCGCGCTTTGAAATGGAACGAATCTATACCTCTGATGAACTGCGCATTTTCAATCGAGCTTGGCAACGATTTAGAACCGGCCTATGACGGTTCGCGCGACAAAATTCTCGACGTAGGACATATCCAATGGATCGAATCAAGAACTCAGACGTCTACAGCGCCACGATCAAGCATTTCGGTTCCGAACCCGGACCGTCATTCGAGGATCCCGTGCGAATGCAGCGCGTCTGGGGTCACGATTGGGGGTGTGACAATGACGTGGGACAACTCCGTCAGGTCTTGATGCACCGCCCCGGCCGCGAGTTCGACGTGATCGATCCGACGAAAAGGATCGCCGAAACAGGCTCGTTCGGTGACGTGGAGGCGGGCTGGTATTGGCAAAGCGACCGAATTGCCCCGCTTCCGGAACTGCAGGCGCAGCACGATTCGCTAGCCGCGGCATTACGCACTGAAGGTGTCGACGTAGTGTACCTGGACGGCGTTGGTGGTGGCCGCTTCAAGTCCGTCTACACGCGCGATTCATCATTCGCGGTAAAAGGCGGTGCCATCGTGGGGCGGTTGGCGCCCCGCATGCGCCACGGCGAGGAACTCTCCGTCACGCGCACACTGGCCGCCCTTGGGATGCCGATTCTACGGACCGTGCATGGCACCGCCATGGTCGAAGGGGGCAGCTTTGCATGGATCAACAGCAAAACCGCCGTGATCGGACGGGGCATCCGCGTGAACGACGACGGAATCGCCCAGGTTGCCGACGTTCTGAAGTATCAAGGAGTCGATCTGGTAGTCGTCGATTTGTACGGCTATGACATCCACATCGACGGCCACTTTTTAATGATCGATGTCGACCTGGCATTGATATCGGCAAGCGGCCTGCCGTACTCATTTCTCGAGAAACTGTGGCAACTGGGCATTCGTACGGTCGAGACGACAGTCGAGGATGATAGCTGGATCATCAATGGCCTGGCCGTGCGTCCGGGGCGAGTACTGATACCGAAAGGCATATCCGACCGGACGCGCGACAAGCTTCTCGCGCACGGCGTCGAGGTGACCACTGTGGCATACGACAAGGTGCAGCTAAACGGCGGCGGCATTCATTGCTCAACGTGTCCTCTGATTCGGGACCGTATCGACTAGCATGTGGAACAGCGCATAGGCGCGCTTGCGCTCCTTACACCTGGAGAAGCTAGGCCGAACCGTCCGGAGTTCGGATTCGAAGTGGCAAACGAGGGGTCAGATGCACACGCGCAAATGGCGTAGTGATCTGTTAGAAAAGTAGCGTAAGTACCAGATTTTTACTGGCTCCCCGGAAGGGATTCGAAATTAGGCGGAAAACATCGCTAATCTCAGCCGTTTCGCGCGTCGGTTCGCGCGGATACCCCCGGATGTACCCCCACCGATGAGTGGCTGTTCCAAGACGCCCCCGGCGTATCCTGGACGTCGAAATCAGAGGAATGGTTAGTCCCGCTCATCCCCCTTGATCGGATCCACCTTGGGCGCGCGGCGAAGGTATTTAATCAGATCCTTTGGCTTGGCGGATCCAGCCCGCTGCTGCAGGAACTCGCCGGCTGTGCGCAGGGCCCCAACCTTCTCCGCGACGGCGGCGGCGATGAACTGATTCAGTGACACTCCGTCAATCTTCGCGAGTTCGGCAGCCGCGTTCTTAACGGAATTCGGCAGCTTCAGGGGATACGTGCTCTTGCTCATTTTGCTAGCTCCTTCAAAAACTCGGCTGGTGTCAGCGTCCGAACACCGAACTGTATTGTTGCGGGTCGAAAGTCGTCAACATTGTGCGTAACCACCGCCGAAGCTCGTCCGTTAACTGCGGCTTCGAGAACCATCTCATCTGCGGGATCCCGCAGTTGCGGGCGCCAGAGAAAGTTTAGCTCGATCGGTTCCGCTGCGCTCGCAAACGCCGCAAGGAAACCTTCGACATCCGCGGCATTCATTCCGGTTGCGAGTCGCTGCTCCGCCCGCAGCAACACTGACTCATATTCGAGAAAGAGAGCGGTGGTTACCAGTGGTACGCAGCGCCTTTCAGCGATGGCAAATAGCACCCGACTGCTGGCTCCACGTTGACTCCTCAATCCCGCCACTAACACAGAGGTGTCGAGTACAACACGCATATTCGAATAATATGTGACATCCTATGGGATGTCTAGTTATGCGAAGCAGCCCCGACGTCAGGCGCCTTCCCGTGTATCAAGGGCTGATAACCTTCTGGAGGTGGTCTCGCTCGTCGTCCCGCACTTCCTCTAGATTTCGCTGGGCCGTCGTCGGGTGTAAACTGGTTGTCACAGCCGCCATGACAACGAGGTAGGCGGTCGACGTATTGCCCGCTATTCGCAGGTGAAGCGCGGCCACGAGGACGATATCGGGGTCCAAGGACGTGGCAGGGGACCATCGCTCATGCGCAGAGCCGATTTTATCGATCGTCATGCCGAAGACATTCTCGTCGAGTGGGAGCAGTTCGCTGCGACAAAGCTCCCGGCCGCAGCCGGCATGGGAACACTCGCGCTCCGCGATCACGCTCCCCCCTGATCCTGCAGGCGATTGCTACCGATCTCAGAACCGCCCAGAGCGCCGAGCAGCAGCGATCGAAGGCTGAAGGCAGAGCGGCGGTACTTGCGGATGCTCCAGGGATTCATAAATCCATTAGTTACGATACTATCTTCAATTGTTTCGAGGCGCTCGGTGTCAGTTTCGGTGTTCGGTATCACTGAGATGCGGGGTGGGTCAATCAAACATCGGTTTCAGTGATTGTTCCAAGGCCAGCCGGTCGCGAACTTGATGCTGCCCCGCACCGGGAATATCCGCGGATAAAACCCGCTTGATGTTGCATCACCGTGTTCGATAGATGTGAGGGTGCTTTCAAGGGCACGCAAATCTTTGACCTCGAGCACAGGTGCCCTTAGTGGTGCGGGTGAACCCTCCATGTGTGCGGCAAGAATCTGTGTTGCTGGATCAATGATGTCCAACAATCGTTTCGCGGTCGCGAGATACTCGCTGCGACTGGCTCCCGGGAGAAATGCATACAGTTCGCTGGGGTAAAGAAAGTCGCCGGCAAACAGTTGACGCCTGCTGTCATCGTAAAGTGACACGGACGTTGGCGTATGTCCCGGAGTCGCCAGCACGCGTAGACGGCGGCCACCCAGGTCGATGATGGAATCGGGGAGCCACCATTCGTCGACCCGAAACGTGGGAATTGGCAAGCGGTCGGCAAAGCCCAGGAACTCGTATCGCCTTAGCGTCAAGCGAGAGTCTTTGGCACGAGCGCGAAGCGACGGCTCGTCGACCAGTGCCGTCTTTTCAAACCGCCCCAATGCGCCAACGTGGTCGAAATGCAGATGCGAGGCGATCACGGTGACGGGGAGGCGGGTGAGCGAGCGCACCACCGGCTCGATGTCCCTGAGCCCGGTGCCCGCATCGAACAGGATCGCACGTTGCGCCCCGAGAATCAGATAGCTGTAATTGCCCTGGTAGTAGCGCGGCTCTCCGATCGCAAAGGTGGTCGGGTCGATGGCTTCCACCACGAAGTAGTCGTCGAACCAACGGCCCGCCACTGCTTCAGCGGGCATAGGTAGCACACGCGGTATCTCTCCGTGCAGGTCGAACTCATACTCGGTATAAATATAGGGGGCAAGCAGGGCGGCGGCGATCACGATAGCCACCGCGGCAGCCGCGGCCATGAGAGCGAATCGCGTACGAGCTGGCGGCCTCAAAGAGTCACCGTGGGATGTGCCCTGAATACGATGTCCAGCAACCTCGCTTCAAATCGCGGGAGCCATGGTCGGATGGCAAATAGGTCCGAATTAGAATGTTCTACGAAGGCTAAGCGAGAAGTTGGCCGGTGCGCCCGGTGCATTGCCGTAAAATAAGGTCTGGTAATTGTTGATGAAATACTTCTCGTTGAAGATATTGCTCGCGATGAGCCTCAAGGTCCACGGACCGACATCATAGCCAAAATTGAGATCGACGAGCGTGTACGCGGGTATGTTTTTCGTGGGTGTCAAGAATGCTTCCGAATTCGCAAGCGCGCTTTCGTACGACGTGAGCTCGGATGCCACGTGGCGAACACCCCCACCCAGCGAAAGCCCGCGCAGGACACCCTCAGACAGGATATAGGTCGAATACAGGCTGAACGTTTGCTTGGGCAGGTAGAGTTGTGTCTGCCCGACGGTTGCGGCGAGAGAACTGCCCGGCGTGGATATTGCGCCGGTGATCGTCGGATTGAGATACGCGTAGCCGGCGTTTATTTGCCAATCCTTTGTGAACTGACCGAGTGCCTTTATTTCAAAACCCTTGTTGGTCACCTGGCCGATTGGTGCATAGAAATCGACGCCGTTGATACTTTCAGCGTACTGCGCAAGATTGCTCTCGACGATGCGGTAGACGGCGCCCGTCAGCAGCAGCGAACCGCTCGGACGATATTTAATGCCGGCCTCGTATTGCTTGCCGCTCAGAGGGGGCAACACCGTCTGCTGTACCGTGAGTAGAGGTTGCGGGTCGAATGACTCGCTGAAGGACGCGTAGGCATACGCCTTGGGCAGGAACTCATACGTTAAACCCGCTCGATAGCTGACCTGACGACCTGACCCGAAAAATCGTAGTTCTGTTCGGTTCCGTTGGTGGTGGTGTCGACCTCGGGCTTTGAATACGAGGCGCCCGCCAGCACCGAAAGACGGTCGAACAGCTTGGTGACCGACTGAGCGGACAGCGTGTAAGTGCGTGTGTCGACATCCGACACATACGGATAGGGCAGCGGGCCGAAATACAAGCTGTTGAACCCCTGACCAATTGCGCTCTGGCCGGAGAAAATATTGGCCGTGCCTTGATTCGCGGGAGCCAACACATCGGTTCCCTCCTTGCTGTCTTGATAAAGCGCCGACACCGAAATGAAGCTGTCCTTGAGTCCCAGGGTGTCGAATCGGATGATGGATGAGGCCCCAATACCGTAATTGAGAGTGCGTTGTACCCGATCGAATCGGGTCACGTTGAAGTTGAAGTCGCCATTGTTTTGCAGTCCAAATCCATACTCGTTCCCGCCAGTGAGACCGGCGTTCTCGTAATTGCTTTTGAGGTCGAACTCGACAACCAGATTCGGCTTCCATGTCATATCTGCCGTGCCATAGTAGGCCGAGGTATTGATCCGGATGTCCCGCGATCCTACCAGCAATGAATCTGGAACCGGTGCGGGCGTCCCATCGGGTAACGTTGGGATTCCATCGAAGGAGGGGCGCGTGTAACGCTCATAGCCCGCATGAAGGTAGGTGCTGAGCGAATCGTTGATGTCTGCGTTGATCCCGCCGTAAATCACGGCTTTATGACGGTTCAGATCGTTGGTGAAGCTATCGCCGTCATCGATCGCGGCGACACCAATGACCCGGACCCGCCCCTGAGAATCGAGCGCCTGCGCAACCTGCCCCTCGAGCCGATAGTTGTTCCAGGATCCGATCTGCGCGTAGACGTAGCTTGGTGTCTGGCTGGTCGCGCTCTTGGTGACGTAGTTGACGAGGCCCCCGGGACTGGATATGCCGTAAACGACGGATGAGGGTCCCTCCACCACTTCGAGACGATCGAAAACTGCAAAGTCGGGCTCGTACGAAACGTAGCTCGAGATGGTATCGATGCCGTCAATGGCGCGGCCCGCAGGAAAACCCCTGATGTCGATGACGGTGCCGTTGTTCTCCGGATTGCCCGCATTAAACGCACCCGGCGTGTATGACGCTATGTCGCCAAGGGTCTTGAGATTCGCGACTTGAATGAAGTCGGCGCTGACAAGGTCTATCGATTGCGGAACTTGTTCGATGGGCAGCGGGAGATTGGTGGTGCCCTGAGTGTTTGCGCTGAGGAACTGATAGTGGCCGCTGACTAAGATTTCCGACAGAGCGGCCTCGCTGCCGCCGGGCGCCTGGGTGGCGCCGGGATTCGATTGTCCTGAAGCGATGCCTGCCGACATTACCAGGGCAATCGCCCCCGTGGCCGTCGTCAAACCCCATGAGTGCGCACGGCGCGTATCGAACATTTGGTGACCCCTCAAGATTTTTCTCTCAGTCGCACAAATTGCGAGGGAAGAGATCTTCGGTCCCGTTCTTTGCATCCTCAGTTACAACTCGATTGATGAGGCGATCGAAATCGCGAATGACACGGAGTACGGATTAGCCGCCTATGTTTGGGGTGCCGATTTGGCGAGGGTCCATCACGTGGTGTCGCAATTGCGCGCGGGCCGTGTCGGGATCAACGGAGCGGGTGGAGACCTGCTGGCGCCATTTGGTGGATACAAGAAGAGCGGAAACGGGAGAGAATGGGGCGAGTACGGATTCAACGAGGTCAAAGCCGTGTTGGAATACGCACGCGTCGCGGGTGTGTAGCTGGCGATTTGGAAGATTACTCCAGCATCGCGAGTGGCCGATGTTGGAGAACCAGTATTGCTAAAGTAAAACAGAGAAAAGAATTGTAATTCATTGATTTCACTGGCTCCCCGGGACGGATTCGAACCGCCGACCAACGGATTAACAGTCCGTCGCTCTACCACTGAGCTACCGGGGAATTCGGGAGAGGCGCGGATTGTCGGGAAGCCACGCTGTTAAGTCAAGG
>Ga0182012_10001392_pt1 | contig 26580 bp, 23 predicted proteins | sample 612S2SmetaG_FD_120486 | JGI IMG/M metagenome (GOLD analysis project Ga0182012, IMG submission 120486) | Permafrost microbial communities from Stordalen Mire, Sweden - 612S2S metaG | ecosystem: Environmental > Terrestrial > Soil > Wetlands > Permafrost | place: Sweden: Stordalen | collected...
AACCTTTTCTATTACATCTTCAAGACCACTCATGGCGCAGGACTCATTGTCGATGGCAGCATGCGCGACATCGAAGGCATTTCAGCCATTGACATGCCGGCTCTGTACCGCTTCTTCGATCCCACGCCCATCGGGAACGTCATGATGACCGGCATCAACATACCGATTCGGATCGGCAACGTGACCGTTATGCCCGGAGATTTGGCGGTCGGCAATAACGAAGGCGTCTACTTTGTTCCGCCGCAACTTGTCGAACAGGTTCTTGATCACGCCGACGAAGTCCATGTCCACGACGAATGGACGAAGAAGAAGTTCGACGAAGGAAAGTACAAGTCTGCGGAGATTTATGGCAGCCCGAAAGATCCGGCGCTCAAGCAGGAATACCAAGACTATTTGAAGAAGCGCTTGGCGGAGATCCGCGCTTCTCAATAGTTGATATCATTCGAACACACCCATGATTTTGCGTTGGCTTGCCTTTGTTTGGCTGTTTGCCGGATTGTTAAAGGCGCAAGGTCCGCCGTCCATGGTGGATTACGACCGGCAAATTCACCCGATTTTTGCGTCAAAATGCTTTGCTTGCCATAGCCAAGAGAAGCGCTCTGGCGGGCTCTCACTCTATACATATGAAGACGTTCTCAATGGCGGCCGCAACGGTGGAACGGTACGCCCTGGTAAAAGTGCCGACAGCTTAATCATGATGCGCATCACCGGCGAGACCTTGCCGCGTATGCCTATGGTTGGCGCACCGCTCAATGAAAGTGAGATTGCCGTCATCCGCGCATGGATCGATCAAGGTGCTCGTCGCACACCTACGTCGGCGGCCGCGAAAGCGAAATGGGAAGCGCCTTTGGCCTTGGAAAAACCGGCAGTTCCCGAGGTGGTCTGGCAAAAGTGGTCGAGTCCGCTCGATCGGTTCACCGCGTCTTATCTCAAGGCGAACAACATCGCTGAACCGGAAGTGGTTTCAGATCGCGTGTTTGCCCGTCGCGTTTACCTCGACGTGTGGGGGCTTTTGCCAACCCCTAAAGAACTGCAAACCTTTTTAAAAGATCGCTCGCCAAATAAGCGTGAAAAGCTAGTTACTAGTCTTTTGGCTGATTCGTGCAACTACTCCGAAAACTGGATTTCGTTCTGGAACGATTTATTGCGCAACGACGAAGGTGTCAACTATCACGCCGAGACGGCTTCACGTAAAAGCATTTCGGCCTGGTTGTTGAAAGCTCTTGAAAACAACCTTCCTTACGATCAGTTTGTTTATAAGCTCTTGAATCCCACAGCGCCTACCGATCCAGCGGGCTTTTTGATCGGTGTGAACTGGCGTGGAGTAGTAAGCGCCAGCCAGACTCCCGCTATGCAAGCCGCGCAAAATACCGCGCAGATTTTCTTAGGCATCAACTTAAAGTGCAATTCCTGCCACGATAGCTTCATTAGTAAGTGGAAGTTGAAGGATGCCTACAGCATGGCTGGCTTCTTCTCATCTGAAGAGAAGCTTCAGCTTTTCCGCTGCGACGTGGCTCAAGACCAGTTTGCTTCACCTGCATTTTTATACCCGGCTTTGAACCGCACCCCCGCAAGCGGTTCGGTGGCAGACCGGCGCGCGGCTGCCGCAGCCACCTTTACCGATCCGCGCAACGGCCGTTTGGCGCGCACGCTTGTGAATCGGATGTGGCAGCGCTTGATGGGGCGGGGAATTGTTGAGAATCCGGACGAAATGGATGGCGAACCTTGGAGCCCTGAACTGCTCGATTGGCTAGCCAGTGACTTTGTAGCCAACGGCTATACAATGAAGCGTCTGATTGGTACGATTCTCTCTTCTCGCACCTATCAAATGCCAAGTTTGCCCGCGCAGGCCGAAGCCCCTAAACATTATGTTTTTCGTGGCCCGGAAGTGAGGCGAATTACCGCCGAGGAGTTTGCCGATGCCATCGGCGCTATCACGGGCGAGTGGCATGCCTATCAACCGCCCGATCCGGAACCTGATCCAAATGCTCCGAAACCCAAACCCGGCGATCCGCCAATTTTCATTCAACCCAAACCTGGTGTCTACACTCGCGAATGGCGCGTGGCCTCAAGTTCACTCACTCGTGCATTAGGGCGGCCGATTCGCGATCAAGTTTATTCCGTGCGCGACAATCAGCCAACAACTCTGCAAGCATTAGAACTGGTCAATGGCGAACCATTGACTCATTGGCTGAATCGCGGCGCGCGCAACATGTTAGGTGTGCTGCCGCCAGAACCAGCTGCGATTTACGACCGTCCGCTCAAAGGTAAAGGCTCGGCGACTTTTGAGATCGATATCTCTCACGCCAAGAAATTGTGGCTGCTTGTTGCTGATGAAGGCTCGTATTCGCCGGAAAAAGTGGAAGCCGGTTGGATCGGCGCTGAATTGGTCGGGCCGGATAAAGTGACTCCTCTATCGGCCTTGAAGCCGCTGGACGACAACGGGCTGCGCGTGGCCGCGACGACCAACGACGGAGTGCACGTCAAGACTCCCTCGCGCGTTGTCTATGACATTAGCGGTCAAGGTTTCACAAAGTTACGCGGATCGGTGGCGATTGAAAACAAGGAATTCACCAACGACGTCAATCCGGACATTCGCTTTTTTGTGTTCGATACTGAGCCGAACATGGAGCGCTTGACGCCAGTATTGCCGCAGCTGCCGGTCGAATCAGTAAAACTTAGTAAAGAACCCAATAAAGTGGTGGACGACGTTTTCTGGTATGCGCTTGGACGATCACCGTTGCCGGCTGAGCGCAAGACTGCCGAACAAGTCTTGCGTGACGCCCCGAACAAGAAGCGTACTTCGGCAGATGGCTTAGCAGATTTACTTTGGGCCGTGATGATGAAGCCGGAGTTCCAGTTGATTTATTGAGAAGAACATCATGATGAATCGCGAAGAAAAACTGATTTCCGCGCGGCTTAGCCGGCGAGGTTTTATGGGTGCGACCGCGAGTGCGACTTTGGCCGCACTTGCCGGAAGCGAGCCGCAAATGTTGCGCGGCGCGACCGCGCCTAATCCTACTGCCGATTCGATCATCGTTATCTGGATGGCGGGCGGCATGGCGCAAACGGAAACCTGGGATCCGAAGCGCTATACGCCCTTCGAGCCAGGTGTACGCACTGAACGTGTATTAAGCACGTTCCCGAGCATCGACACCGCGGTCGACAACATCAAGATTTCGCAAGGTCTGGAGCGGGTGGCGAAAGTGATGGACCGCGCCACGCTGATCAGAACGTTTCAAGCGGCTGATCTTGGCTTTATTCTGCATTCGCGTCATCAATACCACTGGCACACTGGCTACATCCCTCCGCAGCCGATGGCCGTGCCGCACTTGGGCGCTACCATTGCCAAGATTCTCGGGCCGCGTAATCCTACTGTTCCGCCGTTTGTTGCCATTGGCCAGAATTTAGAAATTGGCGCGGAAAGCGCCGCATTAAAGTCGTTTCACACGGCAGGCTTCTTGGGCACTGAGTATGGCCCGTTCCTGATTACCGATCCGGCCGATGCTACCGCGGCTGTCCGGCCGCCGGCGGAATTGGGCGATGCGCGTTTCCATAGCCGACGCAAGCTGTACGAAAAACTGCTGGCCGATGAACCGGTCTATCAATACGGCGGTGATTTTCAACGGCAATCGCTTTTGCGCTCGCTGGATGCGGCGGACCGGTTACTGACTTCGCCTTCGGCGAAAGCGTTCGACCTTTCACTCGAGCCGAAAAAGAGTTTCGACATCTACAACAACAGCCGCTTTGGGCAGGCGTGTCTTTTAGCCCGGCGTCTAACGGAAGTGGGTGCGCGTTATATCGAAGTTACTACCGAATACATTCCATTTCGTTATTGGGACTCACACGAAAATGGCCACGAACGCGCCGAAACCATGAAGCGAACGATCGACGCGCCCGTCGCCCAACTCATCTTAGATCTGGAAGAGCGCGGCTTACTGAACCGCACATTGGTTGTGCTAGCGAGCGAGTTCGGCCGCGACGCAATTACCGAGGGCAAGGTGGGCAAAGAAGTTAAAGATCAATCGCAAACGCCCGACGTGATGAGCTTGCCGAAACATTACGGTATGCACAGGCACTTTACCGCTGCCGGTTCGGTTGTCATGTTTGGCGGCGGTGTGAGGAAAGGATTTGTCTACGGTAAGACGGCCGACGAGCGGCCTTGCACCACCATTGAAAACCCGGTGCCGATGGAGAATCTGCACGCGTCGATCTATCACGCGTTGGGAATTCCGCCCGACCACGCTTTCGTTTATGAAAAGCGGCCCGTCTATGTAACCAAAGACGCCAAAGGAAAAGTGGTTGAAGATCTATTCGCATAAGTAATAAAGTGGGTTAGATCGTAACTCCGCCGCCGGCGTATGACAAAGACCAGACTGCTAGCTCTGATTTCGCTGATCCTCTTAAGCTTTGTAGTGGCGCGCACTTTTTTTGACGAGTTTGGGCCGAACGACAGAAAACTCGACATCAGCGAAGTTCGCGAGCTCTCAGATTCCAGGACCAAGGCGAGGCCGGTTCACTTTCGAGGTGTAGTTACGCTGGCAGGTGACTCGTTCTTAGTCGTGCAAGACTCCACCGCAGGCATTCGGGTTCGTCTTGCGCAACCGTTAACTTCACCTATATACAGTCATTTGGTTGAAGTGGATGGCACCACCCCGGTGGGGCCGGGCGAAGATGCGATCAATCAAGCGACTTACCGTGATCTAGGCGAGTCCCAGCTGCCGACGCCACAAGCTTTACGGGGCGATGACTTTGAATCAAGCCGCCTCGACGGCATGCTCGTAACCCTGCGCGGCATTACTTGTCCGGGCCATTTCAAGGGTCAGGATGAGATCCTTTTTCATCTGCGAATGAACGGTGCGGTAGTGCAAGTGCGCGTGAGGAATAGCGAAGGATCCAACGCCCGAACTTCGTTTGCTAACACCGATGTTGAATTCACGGGTGTCGCCTCGACAAGTCTCGATGTAAACGGCAAGATCACCAACCTTCAGCTTCTGGTTCCGGGTATTAGGTCGGCAGCAGTGAAGAGTGCCCGGCTTGATTTTCGTAATTTGCCGGTGCACAGCGTGGCGGAGGTCCGCAGCGGCGATAGATCACTTTCGAGTCTTCCGTTCCACTTGCAAGGTAGGCTGCGAGAGGCTGCAAATGCGCAAGGACTCGAATTATCCGACGCGACAGGTTCGATTGCTCTGCGAGTGGTGGATGGCTCCGGTTACTCACAGAGTGAAGTCGATGTTGTGGGGTTCCTGAATCATGAAGGGTCACTCCTGATTTTGGATGAAGCGGTGGTTTTGGGCACCAACGCTACTGGTAATTCTGAGCCAACGCTGACCACAGTGGATTCGGTGAAGCGCCTCCCGGTTGACCAGGCCCGCCTGAAGAAGCCGGTGACGATAAACGCCATTGTTACCTACAATGATCCGATCCGACGTCTTCTCTTCGTCCAGGACAGTACCGGCGGCATATACTGCGGCTCAAACGATTTGACTGACAAGCTGGTTGCTGGTGATGCCGTAAAGATTACAGGCGTGACAGGTCCTGGGGACTTTGCACCATTAATTGCCCCAACTGAAATTGAGATTAAGAGCCGGAATGCGAAGTTACCAGAGCCGGGTAAGTTTACCGACGAGGACATTTTTGGAGGGCAGGCTGATAGCGAGTTGGTGGAGATGGAAGGAATTGTTCACGACAACCAATTCCATTCCGGCCAGTTCAGTTTATTGATTGCCCATGGTGGCTATCGATTTCGATTCTTGATGTCTGGAAAAGCGCCCATGCCTGCGTCCTGGATTAACGCCCGGGTGCGGGTGCGTGGCGTGTGCACCAGCCATTTCAATTCCAGGCGGCAAATTCTCGGGATTCAGATTTTGGGGCAGAACACTTTGGGCCAGAACGGGGAGCAAGTCACGATTCTGCAGCCGTCGCTAGAAGGGCCTTTTGACGAACCCGCAACACCGATTGCGAAATTGGCGACATTCATGGTTGGGCAAAAAGCAGGCTACCGGCTGCATTTGCACGGGAGCGTTCTGGCAACTGAACGCGGCGGACCCACGTGGATTCGCGATGCGACGGGCGCGGTGACAATCAGGGACCACAGCGATTTGACGCTGACGCCGGGCGACGATGTTGATGTTGCAGGCTTTGTTGTTTCGGGCAACTCGGCTCCTGAAATCGAGAATGCGGAGGTGCGTAGAAATGGTGCTGGTGCGCCGCCGCAGCCGATTGCCATCACCACAGATGAAGCCCTATCAGGGGAGCGCAACGCGCAATTGGTGCAACTCGACGCACGCGTGTTAGATCAGCTCCACAATGGCTCCGATCGCGTGTTGGTTGTGCAGACAGGTTGGCAAACTTTTGCCGTGCGGAGTAAAGCGCCGCTTCCCAGTTTAGATATTGGTTCTATTGTTAGGTTGAGCGGGATTTGCGTTTCCAGTGGGAGCACGACTAATTCGCCTAGCTTCGAATTGGTCTTAAGGTCCCCCTCTGACCTTACACTTCTTCGCCGTGCGCCTTGGCTAACCAGCGACCGGGCTTATAGAGCCCTGGGAATTTTGGCTTTGTTGAGTTTAGTTGCGAGTATTTGGGTTGCCATCTTGCGGAGGCGGGTGAACCGGCAAACCCGCATCATTTCGCAGAAGCTAGTGGAAGTGGAGGCGCTTAAAGAGAGAGCAGAATCTGGAAGCCGCGCTAAGAGCGAGTTTTTAGCGAATATCAGCCATGAGATTCGCACGCCCATGAATGGGATTTTGGGCATGACTGAGTTGGCCCTAGAGCAGAATATCGAGCCGCCGTTGCGCGACACGCTATCGATGGTAAAAACGTCGGCGGATTCGTTGCTTTCAATCGTGAATAACATTCTGGACTTATCGAAGGTGGAGGCCGGAAAACTGGAGTTGGAGCCACTCGAGTGTTGCTTGAGAGATTGTCTTGAGGAGAGCGTTTGCGTGCTCGCCGCCAGGGCCCACAGTAAGGGCCTTGAAATGATTTGCAATCTGCACTCCCAATTGCCTGAACTGGTTTTGACAGACGAATCGAGGTTACGCCAGATTCTCACAAATCTGTTGGGCAATGCGATCAAGTTTACTGACCAAGGCGAAGTGGAATTGATCGTATATCCCGAAACGATTCGGGACGATGTCGCGACAATCCATTTCGCAGTTCGTGACACGGGCATAGGAATTGCAACTGAAAAACAGACGCTCATATTTTCGGCGTTCACTCAGGCGGACGCATCAACGACGCGGCTTTATGGTGGGTCGGGGCTAGGGCTTTCTATTGCATCGCAACTCGTGAATCTTTTGGGCGGGCGGATATGGGTGGAAAGCCAACCCGGCGTAGGTAGCACTTTCCATTTCGTCGCGCCGTTTAAGGTATTGGCGAGTCGGTCTGCGAACGACAACCCGGGTGACGATCGTTGGGCGGGCACAGAGGTTCTGATTATTGAGTCAAACGCTTGTAGCGCGAAAGTATTGAGTCAATTGCTGGGAACCTGGCAAATCAACGCGACCATCGCCAACAGTGTTAAGAGCGCAGAAGACTTAGTTCGCCGCCGTGGAGAAACATTTGGCCTTGTCATTGGAGAGTCGCAACCCAAGTCGAGGGAGTTCAGCGAAATCAAATTGGTTTTGTTAGTACCCAGAGGCAAACTGCCTTGTGGTGACGGAAGGAATGAACATAACTTTGCAGGGCATTTAGCGAAACCGATTTTGCGCCGCGAAGTCTGGGCTGTGGTGAATGGTGCGCTTTCTAATGGCAAGTACGCCCGCACCGAAGTTGCCGACAGCTTGGTTGATGCGGAACCTAGTGGCCACAGACTTCAGGTGTTAGTGGTGGAGGACAACCGGATCAATCAGTTGGTGGCTCGGCGACTGATTGAACGGAACGGTTGTGAGGTAGCTCTGGCGGGCAGTGGACATGAAGCAGTCGAAGCGCTGGCGGCAAATGCATACGACGTAGTTTTCATGGATATTCAAATGCCCGAGATGGATGGGCTAGAAGTAACGCAGCAAATTCGCCGCACGGAGCAGGGCAGCGGGCGTCACCAGTACATTGTGGCGATGACTGCGCATGCGATGGAATCGGACCGTGAGAGATGCTTGGCCGCGGGCATGGATGACTATCTGTCAAAGCCCGTGCAACCGGCGCAGTTGAAAGCAATACTGGAATCGGTGGGGTTGCGTGCGCAGAGTGCGCGTGCCTCCGCGCTAACCTAAATACTTCTTATGATCAAAATTATCCGGCTGGTTGTGTTGGCCGCAGTCACTTCAACTCTCTATGCTCAAAATGGAGCTCAATCGATGCCTGGCGCTATCTCACTAATGCCCTGGCCGAAGGAAGTGTCGGAGCAGCCTGGATCGGTTGCCGTTACGCGGAACTTCAATGTTAGTGTTGCAGGACCTGGCGCCAGTGATGCGCGTGTGCAGCATGCGATTCCGCGTTTGGGCAAACGTTTGGCAAGCCAAACCGGTATTCCCATTCCAACGATTATGGCGCCTAATGAGAGCAGCGCCGTGATGACTATTACGGTTGCCGAGGCCGGACACGCTGGGCCGCAGCAGCTTGGCGATAATGAGCGCTACTCACTGACGGTTGCGGACGATCACGTAAAGCTCGCGGCTGATACGCCGTTAGGCGTCTTGCGCGGAATAGAGACGCTGCTTCAACTGGTGCGTCAGACTCCGAATGCACCAGGCGTTACTCCTGGCTTTTCCATTCCGAATGTGGTGATTCGCGATGAGCCGCGGTTCCCTTGGCGCGGATTGTCTTTTGATGTGTCGCGCCACTTTATGTCGGTTGAAGCGGTGAAGCGCACCCTGGACGGCATGGCTGCGGTGAAGCTCAATGTGTTCCACTGGCACCTTTCAGACGACGAAGGTTATCGCGTAGAGAGCCTAAAGTATCCCAAGCTGCATGAACTTGGCTCCGACGGCATGTACTACACGCAGGAGCAGATTAAAGATGTGATTGCCTATGCGGCGGACCGCGGCATTCGTGTGGTTCCAGAATTCGACATGCCCGGTCACTCGACTAGCTTTTTAGCAGCCTATCCAGAGCTTGGTAGCGGGCCCGGTCCGTTTCACGTGGTGCACGAGCATGAGCCGGAACCTGGCTTCGTGATGGACCCCACGAAAGAATCGACGTACGAATTCCTTGCGGGATTCATTGCCGAGATGACCTCTTTGTTCCCCGATGAATACTTCCATGTGGGTGGCGATGAGGTGAGTCCGAAGAAGTGGCTCGGGAGCCCCCATATAAAGGCGTTCATGGAAGAGCACCATATGCCGGACGCTGCCGCGCTGCAAGCGTATTTCAGTAAGCGAGTGCTGGAACTGGTGACAAAGAACAACAAGCACATGGTGGGCTGGGATGAAATATTGAATCCAGATTTGCCTAAGACCGCAATCATTCAATCTTGGCGCGGGCAAGAATCACTGTGGAGTGCGGCGAAAAGCGGCTATCAAGGAATCTTGTCGGCAGGACTTTATTTGGATTTGTGTTATCCGGCTTCTTACCATTACGGTATTGATCCTTTGAAAGCGCCTGCCTCGCCGACCGGCGCGCCTGTCTTTAAGGGTTTGGCGCCTGGAACGCCTGCGCCGTTGACACCTGAACAAGCAAAATTGATTCTGGGTGGTGAAGGAACAACTTGGGAAGAACTGGCAACGGAGGAGATGATTGACTCGCGCTTGTGGCCGCGCTTAGCGGCGATTGCGGAGCGATTCTGGTCGCCGGAAACAACTACGGATGTGGCCTCAATGTACCGGCGTTTGAAAGTGACTGACGACTGGCTGCAGTGGCTTGGTTTGCATCATCAATCGAATCCTGAGCGGATGCGGCAGCGTTTGGCAGATCCATACCCGGTGGCGCCGCTTGATGTTTTGGCGTCGCTAGTGGAACCCACGAAGGGATATAGCCGCCACGCCCAAAAGTATGGAATTTTTTCGACGTTCAATCGCCTATCGTTTGCGATTCCGTCTGAGAGTGATACGGCGCGCGAGTTCAGAAATGCGGTAGATGAATATCTGGCGGCGCCGGGAGATAAGCAGAAAAGCGCTGCGTTGCGGTCACATTTGGTGACATGGGCTCAGGCGGCGAAGGACGTTCGGCCGATGCTGGAGAGTCAGTCGATCTTGACGGAGAATCTGCCAGTGGCGGATGGCGTTGGAAAACTTTCGAGCGTAGGAATTGAGGCGCTGGCTATTCTAGATGGAACCAAGCCAATGTCCGCTGACTGGAAAAAGAAGGCTAACGCTGAAATAGAGCCTTACGTGAACAAGCGATTTGGAGATTTACTGATTCAGATTGCGCCCGGCGTGCATAAGCTTGTGCAGGCAGTAGGGGCAAGCCACTAGATCGGCAGCAAACTGAGAGCCGCCTGAATCTCCCCGCGAGTATGCGCGTCGCCGGTGCGAGTTGTTGCTTCAATGCCTTTCTCGTACAAGGCACGCGCTTCATCAATACGACCGAGCTTTTCGAGCGCTTGGCCACCGTGATAGTAAGCAGCCGAGTAGTTCGCGTCGCTAGTGATCAAGGCTTGGAACTCGGTAACGGCCTGTGCCAGTTCGCCAGATTTGGAGTACTCCATGGCGAGGCCGTAGCGCGCAAAGCTATTGCTGGGATCTTGGCCCACCATCTGTTTGAGGATTTCGATACGATTCGTAGCCACTGCCCTTATTCTGGCATTGCGGTTCTACGAAGCGTATTCGCGAACCTGACGAGCCGCGGTTTCCACAACACCGGCGGCTTTCGCGGTGGTGGACTTCGCCACTTTGGCGGCGGCATCGAAATGTTGGCTGGCAGAACCGGCGACTTCAGCCAGGGTATCGGCGGCACTGCCTACCGCTTCACGTCCGCGACGAAGGGCCCGATCAGCCAAACTCAGCGACCATTCAGCACAAGCAGGTACAACAAGTGCTATGCCAACAGCGGCCAAGCCGCAACCCAGACCGATAAAAACCGCGCCGACAAGGCCTTGGTTGGATTTGTGTCTCATATCTGACATTCCCTTTCGCGAGCGCACTCATGCCCTCGTTTTAATAGACGTGAAATAGGGTGGCAATTGTTTCAATATTAATGCTTTTTACAAAGCTAGAGTGCGCGTTCCAATATCTGGACTAACTCAGCGTTTGTTAAAGCAATTGGATTGGCTTTCATGCTGCTGGCAGCCATGGCTTTTTCCGCGACGGTGGGAATTTGATTGGCGGTTAGACCTTGCGCGCTCAGGCTGGGAATTTTGAGTGTGGTGCACAAGTCTGTGAGGATGGGGATGCAATCTTCGGCGTGCGCGTGCGTGTCTTGAGTCAACACGCCTGCGATGATCCGATATTTTTCTAGCGCGGCGTGTTGAGGCGCGCGCTCGCGTAGGGCACGAATATTCGCTGCCACCCCATGCGGCAAAACGGCAGCGCACAATGCTCCATGAGGAGCGTTCAACAATCCGCCCAGGGGTGCAGCAAAGCCATGGATGACGCCGAGCCCAGCATTGGCCAGCGCGAGACCGCTGAGCAAACTGGCAAACGACATTTCAGATCGGGCCGTCTTATCGGCTCCGTCTGCAAAAGCGAGTGGCAGGAATTGAATTGCGCGCGCCAAGCCATCGCGGCAAAACATGTCAGTGATGTGATTCGCCCGGCTTGAGACGAAGGGTTCAATGAGTTGCGTCAAAGTGTCAAGGCCACAGGCGGCTGTGGTCTGCGGCGGAACGTCTAGCGTTAGGTCTGGGTCAATCACAGCAAGCTTGGCCAGCATTAACGGGCTGCGAATACTAGCTTTTACTTGCTGGGCGGGCGAGCCGAGCACAGCATTGCGCGTGACTTCAGCACCAGTGCCGGCCGTTGTAGGAACGGCGATAAATGGCAGCGGCGGATTCTCCAGCGGGCGCGCTTCACCAATCACTTCCAAGTAATCGAGTGGCTCGCCCGAGTTCGCTGCGATGGCGGCAATTGCTTTGGCTGCGTCAATGGCACTGCCACCACCGAACCCGATGACGAAGTTGGCGTAGCGGGCGAGCTGAGCCCCTTCGCGCACTTGATCGACAGTAGGCTCGCCTTCGACGCTCCAATAGCGGCAAGCGATGCCAGCGGACTCCAGTGCCGTGAGGTGTTTCTTCGCACGGTCTGAGTTGGCGCCGGTTACGACGAAGGCGTGATTACCAAACGAGGGCGCAAGCGTGGTGAGTTCGCCGATTGTCCCAGCGCCGAAAATGATACGCGTTGCGGTAGCGAATTCAAAGCGCATCAGAAGGCGTCGTCCGCCGGAAAGATGTTGGTGAGTTGCACACTAGAACGATACTCAGCCATCATGTCATTCACCGTGTCGCGCCACTTAAAGTAATGCGCGGTGGTTTTATGTTGCGAATGCGCTTCGGTATCGCGATAAATTTCATTCAAAATGAAGCGGTTCGGGTCTGACTTATCTTGCAAAACATCAAACCGAGTAATGCCAGGTTCGAGCAGACTGTTCTTTGCGTTGTCTATGGTGGCTTCAATGAATTGGTTAAGAAATTCAGGCTTGACGTGGATTCGGACGTGAATAATGAGCATATTTCAAAATTTCAGTTCCAAGGTTGTGAACTTGCCACGGAAATTCCGCGGACTTCGTTGGGATACTTACCGGAGACGGCGCAGTAGAAATGATAGAGCCTGCCATTGAACGTGACAACCGATGGCTTGTGGGCGTAAGTAGAATCGACCGAGCCGGGAGGGCCGACGTCGATCATGATTTGGGGAACCTTTGCGGGATGGAAGAGGTTGTCGCCAAGGGCAAGCAGATCGCGCGCTTTGCCCTGCGAATCAAGGCTGTAATAAAAGAATGCCCATTGTTTGCCAGCTTGCAAGACGCAAGGATCAGATGCGAATTTCTCATCCCAACTGCCTGCGCCGCCGTTCGGGATGATGGGATTGCCGGAATAGCGTTGCCAATTTACCAAGTTGGTGGAAGTTGCGACGCCCGTTTGTTCGCGCCAGCGAGCGCTCGCGGTTTTGGCGTTGTAAAACAGATAGAAAGTTCCACCATCTTTGACTAGGCATGGTTTATAAAGGCCGCCGCGCTCCCAATCCGCACCATCGTTCGGTTCAAGGCATGGCGGATCAACTCGCCAATGCATAAGATCGTCGCTCCAACATAAGCCAATGACAGCGGGCCCAGCTTCATAGCCGGGGTTTGGATAGGCATGATAAGTACCCAGGAAACGGCCTTTGACCTTTGTTAATTCGCCCTGCGAAGTGATGGAGTTCTCTCTTACTATCCAATTCATGGCGATGTTAAAACGCGTGACCGGTGAATTGGGATCACGGCGAAGAATGCAGCCCAGCTTTTGCCACGTGACTAAATCGTGAGACTCGGCAAGGCCAGTTTGGTAGCCATTGCCGTCGAAGCCGATGTAAGTCATATAGAATTTGCCGGCGTGGTGGAAGACAAAGGGACAATCCACCGAGTGGCTGTCGAATTCCTGTGGGTCGTTAGAGGCGCTAATAACCAGCTTTCCGAACTTGTACGGTGTTTCGAAGTTTGTCAGCGCTGGGGAGCTAGCTGAGAACGGCATCGCTGAGAAAGTCTGAAGAATCTGGCGGCGCGTTTGCACAGCAGGCATCGTTCGCCAGTTTATCCGAAACTTAGGGACAATTAGTTATACTGAACATTCAAAGTGTTGCTGTATTATGCGTTGACGCGATTGTGCGAATTCGCAAAGCCAGTCTAATTATTCCGGAGTTTAAAACTTTTCATGCCGCTTTCTGAAGGAAAAATCAAGCACCTGAACGCCTTGTCGAATAAGAAGGGTGTTATCGCCGCCGCCGCTATGGACCAGCGTGGCAGCTTGCGGAAGTCGATTGCATCTGCAAAAGGTGTGGCGCAAGAACAGGTGACTGACGAGATGATGTCTGAATTCAAGGTGGCAGTTTCGCGCGTGCTCACGCCGCATGCCAGCGCGATTCTGCTTGATCCTGAATTTGGATTGCCTGCCGCCAAGGCGCGCGCAGCTAATGCTGGGTTGTTGCTGGCGTATGAAGAGAGTGGCTACGATAACACGAAGCCTGGCCGGTTACCGGATTTATTACCGCACCTTTCGGTTAAGCGCATCAAAGAAATGGGCGCGGATGCAGTGAAGATTTTGATTTACTATTCGCCTTTCGATAATCCGGATGTGAACGATATCAAGCATGCTTTTATTGAACGGATTGGCGCGGAGTGCGAGCATTATGAGATTCCGTTTTTTCTCGAATTTGTCGGTTATGATCCGGCAGGTGGCGATGAAAAGGGGTTTGAATACGCGAAGAAAAAGCCTGCTATCGTGATCGGCGCTATGGAAGAGTTCGGGAAGCCGCAATACAAGGTGGACATGTTGAAAGTGGAAGTGCCCACCAATGCCGAGTTCGTGGAAGGCAGCAGCGTATTCAAAGGGCAGACAGCGCAGACGCGGAAGGAAGCGCTTGACCTGTATCGCAAAGCTGCCGATGTGGCGCAGAAACCTTTTATTTATTTGAGCGCCGGCGTGGGCAATGCGTTGTTTGTAGAGAGTTTGAATTTGGCGGCAGAAGCGGGTACGGCTTACTCAGGCGTGCTTTGCGGTCGTGCCACCTGGAAAGAAGGCATTCCGGTATACGCCAAGCAGGGGCTTGCGGCGTTGGAAGACTGGCTCTCCAAAGAAGGCGTGAAGAATATCAACGCTGTGAACGATGCCATCAAGTCTGCTAAGCCTTGGCAGGCGAAAGCTGGCTTACCGGTTCCCGCCTAAAACGAATGAATTTTGCTTCTATACCTGAAGCGATTGAAGACTTCCGGCAAGGTAAGTTGCTTATTGTTGTCGACGATGAGGACCGCGAAAACGAAGGCGATCTAACGTTAGCAGCAGAGAGGATTACACCCGAAGCGATTAATTTCATGGCCACCCATGGCCGTGGGTTGATCTGTCTGGCGCTGGATGCCGACACTTGCACGCGACTTGATTTGCAGCCGATGTCGCCGGTAAATACCGCCCGTTTTGGCACAGCGTTTTGCGAGGCGATTGACGCGGCTGAGGGCGTGAGCACGGGCATCTCGGCGTATGACCGCGCACATACGATCCGTGTGGCCATGGACCCGAAGACGCGTCCGCAGGACCTGGCGCGGCCGGGCCACGTATTCCCTTTGCGCGCGCGTCCAGGCGGTGTTTTGGTGCGTTCCGGCCAAACGGAAGCGGCGGTAGATTTGGCGCGGCTTGCGGGACTCTCACCCGGCGGTGTGATCTGCGAAGTGATGAATGAAGATGGCACGATGTCGCGCGTGCCGCAGTTGATGGAGTTCTGCAGGCGCTATGGAATGAAAATGATTTCGGTGGCGGATCTAATTCGCTATCGACTGCAGACTGAAAAGTTCATCCAGCGCGACGCCGTGGGCCGCTTAAAGACGAAGCATGGCGAATTCGAATCCATTCGCTATGTGAGCCGGCTCGATAACGAAGCGCACCTCGTTCTGGCGATGGGGAACGTAATGGGCAAAACGGATGTGCTGGTGCGAGTGCATTCGCACTGCGTCTATGGCGATGTGTTCGCTTCAACTGAATGCGATTGCCACCAGTTGATTCCCGCCGCATTAGAAGCGATTGCGAAGGCGGGAAGCGGTGTTTTTATTTATCTGCATCAAACAGGTTCTGGGTTGCACTCGGCTTGGCGTGAAGGCAAGCATGAATTAATTGGCCATGGGCGCGGACAATCAAGCTTCATTCCTACCGAAGGACATCAACCGCTGCAACATGAATCAGGAGTTGGCGCGCAGATCCTATCAGACTTGGGCCTGACTTCGATAAGGCTGCTGACGAATCATCCTCGTAAGGTAGTTGGGCTGGAAGGGTTCGGAATACAGATTACCGACCAGGTGCCGTTTGCAGTTAAGACCGAAGCCGGCGATCTCGTTTTGAAGAAGAGCAAATAAGCAAGGCCACGGCGAGTACAATAGTCGGATTCATGCTTCGTATCGCGGTAGTCTTCCCATTGCTGGCGCTGTCGGCGTCGGCGCAAGATTTCACATTAGACCGGCTGTTCGCGCGGCCTTACGTTTGGGGCACCTCACCATCGCAAGTTACCTGGGCCAAACACGCGCACGTTGTGCTGTTTCTCTGGAATGAGGATGGGCAGGCGTTTAAAGATCTTTATTCTTATAATGCCGACACCAAGACTCGCAAGCGGCTGACGGACTTAGAAAACCTCAAAGACCCGATTAACGACGGTGAGGCGGAGCGGGACATTCACCGGCAGGATTATCTTGCGCCGCGCGCGGGATTGGCGTCGTTCGATTTGTCGGAAGACGGCAGCAAGGCGGTTTTCGCCTATCGCGGCGACTTATTTGTAGCGCCGACTAACGGCGGTGAAGTCCGACGGCTTACCAAGACAAAAGCGCCAGAGAGCAATCCGCAATTTTCACCGGATGCCAGTAAATTAGCGTATCTACAGAGTGGCCAGCTTTATGTGCTCAGCTTGAATGGCGGCATGTTGGAACAACGCACCGACATAAAGCCGCCTGCTTCATTGACGGGCTATCATTGGTCGCCCGACGGCAAACTGATTTCTTATTCCGTCGCGCCGCAGCCTGGCCGCACGCTGCCATTACCAATCTATTCAGGACAGTTCGTAACAGCGGCTCCATTCCCTCGAAGCGTAGCGGGCGACGCATCAATGCCGCTGCAGTGGTATCTGGTGGAGGCGAGTGGTGATGCTCCGCCGCGATTGCTGGAAACAGGGAAGGGAATTGGCCGGCGTCCGGCGGTATGGTCGCCAGATTCCAAATACTTGCTTTGGGTTGAGCAAGCCCCAAATTTCAAAAGTCAAAATGTCCGTGTGGTGAATGTGAATACCGGCAAGTCAAAAGTGGTTTTCAAGCAAGAGGATGACCGCTGGGTGGAAGCGGCTGATTTTGGTTGGGATCAAAGCGGGAAGCGTGCCTGGTTCACGAGCGACCAAAGCGGTTATCAACATCTCTACACGGTTTCGCCAGATGGCTCAAACTTAGTGCAATTGACCAAGGGCGAATGGGAAATTCATAACGACCCGTTTTCGCATAGCCCGCAATGGATTGGAGATTGGATCTACTATTCGTCTACGCAGGAATCAACTACGGAGAGACAGTTGTATCGGGTGAAGGCGGATGGATCTGGCGCGCCGGAACGTTTGTCGAAAGAAGAAGGATTGAATGTCGGCTGGATTTCGGAAGACGGTAAGCTTCGAGCCGTGATGCATGCGGATCCGAAAAATCCGCTTGACTTGTTTGTGGATGGCTCGCGGGTGACGAAATCGCCGCGTGCCGATTTCTACAAGCTGCCTTGGGTGAAGGCGAAGTATTTTCACTATCCGTCGTTGAAAGATGGCAAAGCGGTTTCGGCGCGCTTGCTGTTGCCACCCGGCTACAATCCAGACGACCCGAATGCCAAGCAGCGGCCGGCGGTGGTTTATATACATGGCTCTGGTTATGCCACCAGCGTTTTGAAGCAATGGGGCAGTTATCAAGATTTGCGATTTGTATTTAACAATTATTTGGCGAATCAAGGATTCGTAGTTTTAGAGATGGACTACCGCGGCAGCACAAATTACGGGCGCGATTGGCGGAGTGGTGTTTATCTCGACATGGGTGGCCCAGATTTGGAAGACGTTCTGGGTGGCGTGGAATACTTGCGCGGTTTGAAGAACATCGATATGAACCGGGTCGGCATTTGGGGCTGGAGTTACGGCGGCTTCATGACTGCGATGGCGATGTTCAAATCGCCAGCTACTTTCAAAGCGGGTGCCGCGTTCTCTGGCGTCTATGACTGGGCGAATTACAATGCCGGCTATACAGATGAACGTTTGACGGCGCCTGCGGAAAACCCGGAAGCTTACCAACGCAGTTCGCCAATTCATTTCTCATCGCGCTTGCAAAATCATTTGTTGATTCTTCACGGCATTGCCGACGATAACGTGCTGTTTCAAGAAGCCGTGCAGCTTTCCGAAAAACTGATTCATGAAGGCAAGCAATTTGAAGAAGCGTTTTATCCCGAAGAAAACCACGCTTACGTGCGAGACGAATCTTTGAGAGATGCCTTTGGCAGGACGGCACATTTCTTTGAGCGCTATCTGAAGGAAGAAATTGGCGGAGCGACGGCATCCGCGAAATGACTTCCACCACACCATTCAGTTTGCCTAAGTTCTATCCGATTTTGGACACAGCGGTTTTGGCCGCGCGAAGTTGTTCAGTGACTTTAGCGGCGCAAGCGCTGATTGACGCCGGCGTTCGGATTCTCCAATACCGCCACAAAAACGATTGGACGCAGGCGAATTTCGACGAAGCGAAACAACTGGCTGCGTTGTGCCAGGATGCTGGCATATTATTTGTGTTGAATGATCGCGCTGATTTTGCGAAGTTGCTGAAGTCGGCATTGCATGTGGGGCAGGAAGATTTGCCGCCGGTGGCTGTGCGGCAAATCATTGCGGACGAGGTTGTGGGCTTCTCAACACACAATGCTGCGCAATTAAGACGCGGCGATCAGGAGCCGGTTGAGTATTTATCGATTGGTCCGATTTTTGCCACGACTTCGAAACTGCGACCCGACCCGGTGGTTGGCGTTGCTGGCTTGAAAACACTTCGCGGGCTGACTAAAAAGCCGCTCTGCGCGATAGGCGGGATCACGTTAGAGAAGGCACACGAAGTATTGGCCGCGAAGGCGGATTCGGTGGCGGTGATTTCCGGAATTCTGCCGGAAACATGTGATCGAAAATCGCTGAAAGCCAAGGCTTTGGAGTGGCTAACAGTGGTTGGCTGAGTCCCCCAGAGAAAAGCAATTGGGTCAGAATGGCGCAAGTTCCGCGACATCCTGACCCAATCTGCTACTACATAAAAGCGTCTTTCTATACGTGTTCTGGCACGACAAACGGTGTGCGATAAGTACCCTTCAAAAGCGCGGTGGCTTCATGATCTCCGACCACCGTTTCGGTCTTTGGATCGAAGTGAATGGTGCGGCCAAGGCGATACGAAGCATTGGCTAAGTGCACCAATGTTGTGGAGAGATAGCCTTCACGAATGGGCGCGTGCAGATCTTCCTTCTTACGGCTGCGCATGCACTCAATGAAGTTTACGTAGTGCTCGTTCCTCACCGGAGCCTGCTTTTGTGGACCCGGCTCATTGTTAGCGCCAAGGAACGATCGATAAGCTCCGTAGTTCGAGATGGCCAAATAGCCCTTCGAACCGTAGTAGAGGTTGCCAATGGTAGCTGGCTTACCAGAAGTGGGCCCAAGCGACTTCTGCTTCGATGCAGACGCTGTCAAGCCAGCGACCGGAACATCGCCACCGTCAAATTCAGGCGTGCCGATTTCCGCTTCATGATTGGTCATCCAACCGCGGACTTCGAAGTTCATCATCTTCGTTTTGCCGTCGGGCGTGCGGAATTCATAAATCGCAGTAATGGTGTTCGGCGTTTCTTGATCGTCATCGAACAGGAAATGGCCACCGATGGCCGTAACCTTTGAGGGCAGTTCGACTCCCAGACCCCAGCGCGCGAGATCCAATTCGTGAATGCCTTGATTGCCTAAGTCGCCGTTCCCGGTGTCCCAAATCCAGTGCCAGTTATAGTGGAAGCGGTTCTTGGTGAAGGGCTTCTTTGGCGCGGGTCCGGTCCACAGGTCGTAATCCACACCAGCCGGAACCTCTTCGGGAGCAGCGCGGCCAATTGTATCCCGCCACTTGTAGCAGAGTCCGCGAGCAAAGTATACGTTGCCAATCAAGTCCGACTGCATGTGCTCCATAGCTTCGCGAATTGCCAAGCTGGAACGGCACTGGCTGCCATGCTGACAAATGACGTTGTATTTATCCACGGCGCGGACCAACTGGCGGCCTTCCCACCAATTGTGCGAACACGGCTTTTCACAATAGATATCTTTGCCGGCCTGAGCAGCCCAGATACCCATCAGCGAATGCCAGTGGTTTGGCGTGGCAATGGAAACAGCGTCGACATTCTTATCCGCCAAAAGCTTGCGAACATCGGTATAGGTTTGCGGTTTGGTCATGCCCATAGCTTCGGCGTCGGCACAACGCTTGCTCAACACGTTGTCATCGATATCGCAAAAGTATGCAACTTCGACGCCGGGAATGGGCTTGTAGCCCCTGACGTGATCCCAACCACGGCCACGTAGTCCGCACACTGCAACGCGGATGCGGTCGTTTGCGCCCATAATCCGATTTGCAGAGGCGGCAGTGGCTAACGCAGCAGCGCCGGTTTTCAAGAAACTGCGGCGCGCTGGACTTTCTAAATTGTTTTCCATGTTTCCTTTCTTCTCCTCTTAGACTTTCTTTAGAACGCCAAACAATCCATCCATTGACTCCACGCTCGACGCATAGGCGTCGCGTGCGGCGTTGCGATAGTGCGTTTCCAATGAGAGAGTTTCGGCGTATTTCATTTCCTTCAAGGCTTTGAACTGCCCCACGAAATCAATCTCACCTGCCCCTACCGGTTTCCATGCCTTGCCGGCGGCGTCTTTTAAATGAATGTGGGCAATCCGCTTGTGATCTAGCATATTCCATGCTTTCGGGAACGGCTCCTCGCCGCCCTCAAAGCAGTTGCCGGGATCCCAGTTGTGCATCAGCGTGTGGTCTTTCACAGCTTTGAATAGCTTGGCTGTTTCGCTGCCGGTGGCCGTGTTGCAGCTATGTTCGTTTTCTAACACCAGAACAACATCCAGCTGCTTGGCGACAACAATTGCCTTGTTCAATTCCTCAACCCTGCGATCAAAAATAGAGTCGGGATCGGCAACGCGCAGGAAATCGAAGATGCGGATTTTCTTGGTGCCCAGCGTGTGGGCGGCCTCGGCGGCGTGTTTCAATTCGTCCATCTGCCGCGCGTACTCGCCCTCGGCGGGATTTAACTCTGTGCCCGCTTGCCCGAGGGGCTGGGTTCCAGGCAGGGCGATCTTGTAGAAAGCTGTGTCCAGAATCGAGAACTTAACGCCAGCGTCGTCCAACTGCTTGCGGATGTCTTTGATTTGCTCGGGTGTGGCGGTTTTGTAGACGTATTTGCTTTTGCCGTCGAGCTTCACGTTGCGGATTTCAGCCCACTTTAGCCCGTACTTAGGGTAGAACTCTTTGAGCGTTACAGCGAGATCTGGACTGACTTCGTCGGTGATGATGCCCAGCTTCCAGGGATAATCGAAAGTCTCGGCTTCGGCCAATGGTGAGCAAGCGCTAAGAGCGGCCAGGGCGCTTAGCCGGTTAAATTGTCTACGGTTCAAGAGATTAGTCCTGCATACAGGTTACTTAAATTGGTTGACGATTGCCACTGGCCGATTTCCCTTAAAGGGGACAGACGAAATATTCATCTATTCCCGCAACTCGCCGGAACTTAGGTGATACCTTCTGTCCGGTGGCCGTGTCAATTACGATTTCAACCCGCCTTTACCACGCCTCGTCAAAATCCACGCCGGGAATATCGGGAAGGATATCAAAACCCTCAGGGTCACGTCCAAACCGAAAGAAGTTTTTGCAGTCGGTGAAGTCTTCAGGCTCAATCCCTTCGAGCGGTGCGCCGAAGTCAGCTAGGGCCGCATAGGTCGCCTTCGCGTTGGCGGAGTCAGACTTTATGAAAAGGTCAAGATCCTTGGTAAAACGGGGCTGCGCGTGATAGATAACGGCGAAGCCTCCAACGACAAGGTATTTACCTCCATCTCACCGGAAGGCAGATAAAAGGTCTTTGGAGTCTCGGTACATCCGATCTCGCGCGAATCCTTACCGCCTACGTCGTTTGCCAATCGAACAGGCTGGTTTGCTCCACTGCGTGCTCAGGAGCCGGGAGCAGCGCCAAAGGAAGCTGCTCCGGTAGATCGTGGTTTGCTTCGCGCCAGAGCCGCCGCAACCGGTTCCAAGTCAGGAACCACCAGGCCGGCCGCCAAGTACGGTGAATCCGGACGTGACAACGCCGACAGAGTGTGATGAGGAAGCGCATCTCATCCACCCCGGGCTTGCGATGGTGAACGAGCAAAATCTCGAGATTCGCTTCACCGCATAGCCGGCCGCAACGGCAGAGCAGTGATTCCTGCAGCATAACCGTTTACCGCTTCAGGTCAGAGAGCATAGCGTTGAGCAGAATGTCATTGACGCGGCTGATATGGCCTTCGCCTTTGGACTTGAGCCACGCGAGGACGTCATTGTCAATACGAATCGAAATCGGCGTTTTTAGAGGGCGATAAAACTTCCCGATTTCTCCGTTCTTCCATTTCTCAATGGGCAGCAGCGCACTGTCTGGATCTTGTTTCCCGGCCTTCTCCAACTCTAGGCGCCGCTTCTCGTAGCGGTCGCGCAAATCGGGGCTGATCTTAACTGTTCTGTTCTTCATAGATTTCCTCTTCGAGGGCTACTGTTTTGCGGGCGGAAATGATTCTGCTGACTTTCCGGATGGATACGAGCTGACGTCATTCACCTACAAGCAGCTCGATAAGTTAAGTTGCTTTGGTCTTTGGGCAACACGCAATCGTCGAAGGGGAAAGTTCAAGCTGTCGACGCTGATGCAGGTTGAGTAACCGGTTCGCCGGTCGACCATCGCGTGGGCGTCGTCAGACTTTATGTACATCCGGCTCAATTTCCCAACCCTTAAGCGCGTAGGCGGCCTCGATCATTTCATCAAGGGTGTCTAGCCGTTCATGCGCGGGCCGACTTTGCAGTAGCCGTATTCGTCCGCCTTGATCTCGTCAAAGCTGGTGTACCGCCGTACGGTGATCGGCGTGTTGTTCATACGTTCTTCTCGTAGCATAGACAGCAGACACGAACTTCAATCCTGCCGCCGGGCCATTTAATTCGGACCTGGGTCTTCATTCTTTTGAACTTGCTTCGCATTAGTCAGCTCAGCTCGTTCCTTTCGGGTCAGATATATGGGACGCTGCAACCCTTGATTTCATTGGCTTGGTTTTTCGTCCCGAAACCGAGACAATAGAACGGTTTAAAGTGAATAACATGAAACCCCCAAAGCGCCCACAGCCACCAAAGCGGTTGGCCGTCGGCGCTGCGGTTCGAGTAAAGAGACCCGGAATAGATGGCGTAGTGATGCACGTTGCCGACGAAAGAACGACGCTTAATGAATACTGGCACAAGGTGGAAACGAAATACGGGGAACGAAAAGAACCCGGCTGCAATCTCGAATTGATCCCGCCACCTGTCGGCGGCCCAGAGCCTGAAACCGGAAAGCTAGCCGACAACATTCACTTCCATGGTCCTAACGCACGGCTAAACGTTCACAGCACCGATAATTCAAGCAACGCCGTTTCGTTGTCGAATGATCGCGTTTTTGTCGAACTACGGGAGCACGCAAAATCTATTGCCGACGACCAACACCGGGACGACATTTTGGTTCGGATCAACGCCCTTGAAAACACCAAAGGAACGACGGGTTTCCTAGCGGCTTATCAGGAGTTCATGGCTATCGCGTCTGATCACATCACCGTTTTCGCCCCGCTGCTGCCAGTGTTGGCGCAGATGCTTACGGGCAACTAAGGGTGAGGTACGGGAAGGGCAAGAACTTTTTAAGTTCAGAGGACAAAACGTGAAGCTTTGTATTTATCGGGTCGTTCTAATCGGATGGCTAGCGGTTTTGCTATCGCAATCAGTGCCGGGACGGACGTCCCCCGCGTCGGTCACAATTGGCAACACTGAAGTAACCCTTGGAATGTCCGCAGAGCAGGTAGTAAAGAGTCTGCGAGAAGATTTCAAAATTGAGGACGTTGTTGAACCCACGGTTCACCGATGGGTCATCGAAATAAAACGAGACCAAACGAGATCATCGGTTTCCTGTACGCCAAAAAGAAAACTATTGAAGGGGTCGAACACCTTGTCTTTTCAAGAAATCTCGAATCCTTCGAAGACGTTTTCAACGCTTTGTACGAAGTATCATCAAATCTGTCACGAAAAACGCAAAGCCCATGTCTAGTGAACACGTGGAATAACTATGATCCTGTTGGCTTGAGTGTTGCGGGAGTTCACCTTATCTGTGGGCCAAACCGCTATCGGCTCGTCCGTGAACAATACAAAAATGATCGCGAGAACCTCTCTGCTGGTAGTGTCGAGATCTGGGAAGACGTTGGCGCAACCAACCAATGAGCCGTTATTGTGCGTCGGGAAAATCCCTATACAGCTTTAAGCAAGTCGGAATTGCACTTACGGAACTAAAGGCACCCGGCTCAAATGTTACGCAGAGTTGTCCTGTTTTGGTGTCGAGCGCATACGTTCCTTGCCACGCCTCCCCTTTCAGACTTTCGGGATGCTGCAAAGAAACGAAGCGCTGGTAATGAGCCGGCGTTTCCCGCAAGCACACAAAGTAAAACCAAGAACACACACAGTGATGGCCCTACAACCAAGGAGCATCATTGTTTCTTTGGACTTCCTGCGTCATGGGACATAACCGCTCTTTGAATAAATTCTGTATTCACCACTAGAAAGCTCCTGAACTTTGGCCGGTGAAATTTCTTTCGCACCAATATCGATGGTCATATTCGACACTGACTGGAAGCCCTGCGGGGTTGCCTTTTCTCCAACAATCATTAGGCCAGAATAGGCGCCAGAGGCATCAGTTGGTTCCCATTTGATCAATTGACCAATTGTCAAAAACTCCGCCCGATGGGCAGCCGCGAGCCGTTCATCAGAAGCGGTAGAAATGCGAACTTCACCATGTAAAGTATTTTCCCTCACAAAAAGCCGAGGGCGTGAGGGAAGAAAAGGGGTCAAGGGGAAAATTTGGCGCGGCTGAACCTTAACGCTGTCGTGGCTGTTCGCCGTTTCCAACGGTCACGGGTGCGGGTACGCCTTGAAATTGTGTAACGGTAGGGCCGAAGGCTTTGACGGCTTCGCGCTCTACATGGTCGTGGACGGCGGTAAGGCGCATCATGTCGTTACCGAGGTCAGCGGCGGTGTCCTCGTCGCTGTGGGCTGCGGTGTCGCGCCACTGCTGCTCAAGGGCTCGCATGGCTTCCAGCAAATAGCGTGCTTGCCATTCCTGTAGTTCAATCTTCATAGCTTCCGTACCCTTTCCAATTGTAGAGCCAGCTTGGAGAGCAAAGCCACATACTCACTTAAAGGCATATCAGATTGTGGGCATAAAAAATAGTGGTCGGGAGCATCGCCGGGATTACGGATAGAAGTCGGATCAGCATTTAAGGCAAGGCCGGAGGGTATCGGAAAATTAGCCGGAATCTTCCAAAGCCAAGCATTGTGCCAGTTCATTCGCTCGATGCGCTGCTCGGTGCCGAGGGATATTCCGAAACCATCGGCGCGAACCATCACAACGCCGTTGCGCTCATAAGTTTTCACATCGTCGGGCCGTACGTTGTGAAGCTTGGGAGAGGTCGCATTGCCGAGGCGGTACAAGTCCTCATCGAGCATGTAGAGAAATTGAGGGGTTGAGGTCGCCATAGCTTATCGAGGGTAGCAAAAAAAAGAAAGAAAAATTGTCATTCCGCTTCGTGCGTGTCGTGGCTGTCTTTGGGCTTGATCTTGCGAACCTTGAGCCGCCCGTCAAATCCGCCTACCGGCAACACTTTCAAAATGATGTCCAGACCTTCGCCGTCTGTGGTCGGCCAAGCTGCGCCTAGCTTGAGCCATTCGGCCTTTTCATCCTCGGCCTTCTCGCCTTTGACGTAATAAACTTCGTGGGTCGGTAGCCTCTATTCGCTCATGGTGCGGCCTCGCTGTTGTGGGTTGCCCTTCGCAATTACCACGCCTTAGCCGGGGCCTTCAATGTCCACGCCGGCAACGCTGCCGGCGTCGAACTCCGGTCGGTCGGGCTGCATGTCGGTTATCTCGTCGGCCTCCGTCCACTGGCGGCGGCGTGTTGTTTTCTGCGCTGCCAGTTTATTGAACGCCTTGCCGGTGTCCTCGCGGCGCTTGCGGCGCTGTGAAGCCCGCCGTCTTCCACGCGGAAGCAACACCTGATAAATCGCTAGGTGGAGGAGCATCCTGCGCCTTCAACACTACTGCGCTACAAAGCAAGAAGAAAGCTGCAAGGGAAGCGACCTAGGATGGTTGGACGCAAGCCACGCCCTTCCCCACAATTGGTCACACGGTTTCAAAATAAATCTTTCATTGATTCCAAACGACTTAACCCCATTTTTCCCAATAATCCCCTCTTGACGCCATCCCCGCCCGCGCTATTTCTTGTTCAGGCCCCGCTGTCTCGGGCCAATCCACCCTGCAGGAGAACAACAATGTCACGCAAAGAACGCCGTGCCGCCGCGCACCAGGAACGTAAAGCCGCTCGCAAAGCCGGCTTCCCAACCAACTCAGCCCCAACACCCATCTCGTCAGCCCGCCTTGCCGCGAACCAGGCCAACGCCAAACTCAGCCATGGTCCCGCCACCCCCGAAGGTCGCGCCACGTCCTCGCAAAACCGCGTCACCCACGGCCTCACCCGCCACAACGGCGTGTTCAAACTTCTTCCCTCTGAAGATGAAGCCGCCTTCCTCTCACTGAAACAGTCGCTTGCCGAAGAACATCAACCCACCACCGAAACCGAAGCCATTCTGGTCAACCGCATGGTCGAATCCCACTGGCTCTCGCAACGCGCGCAAAGCCTGATCGACACCTGCACCGATCCCGACACCGGCGTTA
>Ga0182012_10001393_pt1 | contig 26580 bp, 30 predicted proteins | sample 612S2SmetaG_FD_120486 | JGI IMG/M metagenome (GOLD analysis project Ga0182012, IMG submission 120486) | Permafrost microbial communities from Stordalen Mire, Sweden - 612S2S metaG | ecosystem: Environmental > Terrestrial > Soil > Wetlands > Permafrost | place: Sweden: Stordalen | collected...
GCGGTCGTGACGGACCCGGGTCTTCGCGAGGAGCTTCTGTCCGGCGAGCGTGGGCGTCGCCTTATCAAGCGTGCGCCACGCGTGCATCGGTGGACACCCTCTCGCTTGGTGGGGACGGACCTCGTTGTAGGTGTGAACGAAGCCATCGATCTGGCGTTGTAACTCCTCGATGCTCGACGCGGCGGGCTGTTTGCGCAACCACTTCTTCAAGGTCTGGTGATAGCGCTCGACCTTGCCCCGGGTCTGTCGATGGCAGGGCTTGCCGTGCTTCCGTAAAGGCCAGTGGTGGCAAAGAACAGTCGCACCACGTCGGCGGCCCGGGCCACCTTCACCACGCTCGAACAGAGCTCGGCTCGCGAGTAGTCGTCGACGAAGCAAAGGCGGAGTAATCAGTAGTGTCACTTCGCCTCAGATCAATGAAGAAGGCTCGACACCACGTTGATTACGAGTGCAACAATCACGGCACCGAAGAGGTATGAGAGCAGCGCGTGGGAGAGGGCGGTCCTCCGAATCGACTTGACCGTCAGATTCGTGTCGGACACTTGGTAGGTCATGCCGATCGTCACCGCCAGGTACCCGAAGTCCAGATAGTTCGGTGGATCGTCTTCGTTGAAATCAATTCCCCCGATCGGCTCGGAGTAGTAGGTCCGGGCGTAACGCAGCGTGAACACAGTGTGGACCAGGCTCCACGAAAGCGCCACGCTCAGAATGCCGAGAGCAATCAGGTATGCCTTTGTTCCACCAGTGGAATCACCAGCCCGGACTAGGGCCAGTCCGACAGCTGCCAGGACGGCGACCCCGGCCGCAAGGACGATCAGTTCGGTCAGCCGGACACTGGTGTCTTCTCTCCTGGCGTGGGTCTGGGACTCGGGGGGACTCAATCGCCCGACCGCACACCAGATCCACACGACGAGTAGAAGCGCACCAACATCCCAGCCAATGAGCATCGCCGCTTGCCAGGCCGTGAAAATGGACGTCACGCCACCTGCCACGATTCCTACTGAGGCAGCGACTACGACACGCACCCCGGCGCGTGGATCTCGCCAACCCCTGGGCAACGGCGCAACTGGGTTCACAAACAAGAGCGTAGATGTGCCCGGACCGTACTCCATCGAGAACAGAGATCTCCAGGTGGCGGAATGTCCAGCACGGCGATCATGGCGGACGACGTTATTGATCAATTGATCGAGCGAGAGACCGTGTCCCAAGCAACCAACCCTCAAGCTAGCTGTTCCGATTGTCGGTGCGACCCTCTATTGTGCGTTCGCGGGACTCGGTAAGTCCTTTGCCATCGAGAAGTGATTTAATACCCAATGCCAGGCGCTTTCAAACATTTGGCCCGCCCTTCCGCTAGAGGCTGTCGCCCATGCATGCACCGGGTCCCCATCGTTCCGTTGGTTATCTGCTCGCGGGAATCTTCCAGCGAAAGGTTGGCAATTCAGACTGGCACTTAGGTTGGTGTGATGTGCTCGCTTTCACCGCCACCCCCAGGTCGATTGCACCAAGTGGAGACAGTTTCTCCTGGGATGCCTTTGTGTAGCCCTACCAGCGGAGATCTGTCATCCGCTCGAGATCGATGGAGGAATTGATGGCAATCACGGATACCTCGCAACCAAGGGGCGGAGTGGGGATGTCCGACCCGACCTCCACCCACGACAAGCGCTGGTGGATCCTCGCCGTGCTGGGCGTGGCCCAGTTGATGGTGATTCTCGACACCACAATCGTCAACATCGCTTTGCCCACCGCCCAGCACGCGCTGCACTTCTCCAACGCAGACCGGCAGTGGATCGTGACCGCCTACTCCCTGGCCTTTGGCAGCCTGCTCCTGCTCGGTGGTCGGATCGGCGACATCATCGGTCGCAAGCGAGCCCTACTGATAGGCCTGATCGGCTTCGCCGTGGCCTCGGCCATCGGCGGGGCTTCGACCAGCTTCATCATGCTGGTGGGCGCCCGGACAATCCAGGGTGTCTTCGGAGCCCTGCTCGCTCCCTCGGTGCTGGCGTTGTTGACCACCACCTTCAGCGACCCCGGGGAGCGGGGAACGGCGTTCGGCATCTATGGCGGAATCGCCGGCGCTGGTGGCGGCCTCGGGCTCCTGCTCGGTGGTGTCCTCACCTCGTACGCGTCGTGGCGATATTGCCTCTATGTCAACCTGATCTTCGCAGTCATAGCCACCGTCGGTGCGGTGCGGTGGTTGAAGAACGACAAGGCGGCGGATCACGACCCGCTCGACCTCCCTGGGCTGTTCATGGTCACCGGTGGCCTCTTTTTTCTGGTCTATGGCTTCTCCCACGCCGAGACGACGTCCTGGACCGACCACTACACCATCGGGTTCCTGGCCCTAGGTGTGATCCTGTTGGGGTCGTTCGGCTGGTTCGAAACCCGGGCCAAATTCCCCCTCCTCCCCATGCGCATCGTCCTTAGCCGGACCAGGGGTGGCTCGATGCTAGCCATGCTCTTCGCCAGCGTCGGTATGTTCGGGTTCTTCTTGTTCCTGACCTACTACTTGCAGGACACCCTCGGGTGGAGTGCAGTCAAGACGGGTCTCGGTTTCCTGCCCATGGTGGGCGCACTCATCGTCATGTCCCAGGTGTCCAATCGCTTCCTCTTGCCCAAGGTGGGGGCGAAGCCGATCGTCCCGGTCGGCCTGCTCGTGGCAGCGGTGGCGATGTACGAACTGCACGACGTCGGACTCCACACCGCTTACGTGAGCCATGTCCTCCCCTACATCGTGCTCCTCGGCATCGGCTTCGGCCTCAGCCTGGCCCCGTCGTTCAGCGCCGGGACACTGGGACTTGCCCCACAAGACGCCGGGGTGGGCTCGGCCGCCGTCAACACCAGCCAGCAGATCGGTGGATCGATCGGCACGGCCCTGTTGAACACCCTGGCCGCCAGCGCAACTGCCGCCTATTTCGTGGGCAGGGCAGTGACCGCGGCCAGCACCAAGGCCTCCGCACTGCGCGGCTACACCACGGCGTTCCAGTGGGCCGCACTTATCTTCGTCGTCGGTGCGGTGGTGACCGGGCTGGTACTGAAGAAAGGCAACCTGGCCGCTCTGGCCGGTGGCGACCAGGATTTGCCGAGCGGTGCTCAGCCGAAGCGTGACTCCTCATCGACGACGTCTCGACCTGCAGGAGAAGTCATGACCATCGGAATCATTGGTGCCGGACATATTGGTGGCACGCTCGCCCGAAGGTTCGTGGCCCTCGGCCACCATGTGACGGTCGCTAATTCCCGCGATCCGGAGACCATCGAGTCCCTGGTTTCCGAATGGGGCGCCACCGCGGCATGGGCGAGCAGGGCAGCTCACGGCGCCGACGTGGTGGTTGTCACCATTCCGGAGAAGTTCGTCGCCGATCTCCCCGACAACTTCCTCATGGGAGCTGCCGACGATGTGGTGGTTATAGACACCGGCAACTACTCGAAGGAGCGCGATGGCCGTATCGAAGAGATCGAGGCGGGGATGACCGATAGCCGTTGGGTGGAGGAGCAGATCGGAGTGAGCGTCGTCAAGGCGTTCAACACCATCGAAGCACGGCACCTCCTCGAGTACGGAAAGCCTCAGGGGACCATCGGGCGAATCGCCCTGCCTGTTGCTGGGGATGACGCCGAAGCCAAGACCGTCGTCATGGACCTCGTGGACGCGTTGGGGTTCGACCCGGTTGACGGTGGCGGTCTCGACGACTCGTGGCGCCAGCAGCAGGGCAATCCGGCATACGGCGCTGATTTCGACGCTGACGATCTGCGCAAAGCGCTCACTGACGCGACACCGGAAGGTTTCGCTCAGTCTCGATCCTGATCACCCCTCGCGCGCAGCCGGCCCTCGCCAGGCGGGTGGCAGGCCGCCGACCGTCAATGCCGCTGAAAGAGTCCATGACGAGTAGGAGATCAGATTGTGATCGAAGTCAATGGTGTCACGAAGCACTAGAGAGAGAAGCGGGCCGTCAATGACCTCTCCTTCGAGGTGAAGCCCGGCCAGGTCACCGGCTTCCTCGGGCCGATCGGTTCAACCTCGGATCCAAGGTGCGATTGCGCTCCTCGCCGGAGATCCCCGCCCGCCGGCGTCACGCCCACTGCGTGGACGCCCCGGTTACCGACTTCGAGTCGGTGACTACCGAACCATTTACACAACCAATGGCGGAGTGCTTCTCATCTTGGTCGTCACACTTGGTCATCGACGGGACGCCTAGCCGTAAAGGAGGCGGCGGACGGTTGGAACGTGACCATTCTGCCCGGAGCCACCAGTGGGTGGTATCAAACCTGGGGTGACGGGTCTCCGACACTAAAATCTGATAATCTGATTTAGTGACTGAAATTAGCGCTACTGAGGCAGCGAGGAACTTCGCCGAGTTGCTCGATGCAGTCGAGCACAAGGGCGAACGGATTCGCATCGCACGTCGAGGACGAGTGATTGCCCAAATCGAACCGGTGGCGAAAGGGCGCGGCTCCGACGTCAAGTCGCTATTGAAGAGACATCCCGGCGACGGTCAATGGATACGCGTGATTCGTGAAGTGCGAGAGTCCGTTGTTTCGAAGGATCGATTCTGAGTAGGTTGCTCCTCGACACGACGTTTCTGATAGATGCTGAGAGATCAGACTCCTATCTCGACAAGCTCATCGACGACGACGATGACGTCGCGGTAGCGGCCATTACGGTGGCCGAACTCAAGGTTGGTGTGGAGTTGTCCAAAGGAAAAACAAAGCAGAGTCGCCAGAGTCTCGTCGAAGAAATCGTCGCATCTGTTCCGATAGTTGACTACGACCTACAGGTAGCGGAAGCCCACGCCGCACTTCTCGTGGAAGTGCGGCGCCAAGGGCGTCCCAGGGGAGCGCACGATTTGATCATTGCGGCGAGTGCACTCTCGTCGGATCGAGTAATCGTTACGGCCGATCAATCAGCTTTTAGGGATCTCCCTGGTGTCACCGCACTTTGTCACCGCTGAGCATCACTTTGAATCGTTCATTGAAAGTTGCCAGTGACGGATTGCAGTCCTGTTGTGTTGGGTCGCTGTGACGAACCCACACTGATCAATACAATCGCCAGTGTCTGGTCGCAGAATCGTTGCTTCGGGTCTCCGAAACGAACAATTTCCCATGACTTCCGCATCTTCTGGCCTAGGCGCCTCGAGTCCTTGGCTCGAAGCCCACGCGACCCGCAATTAGCGACGTCGGCGATAGTGCAGGACGACCACACCGTTGGTCCCGGGACGACAGGACAAGAGTTCAAGCGGTTTGAAATCCCCAACGTCGCCGGGCTCGAACATCTGCTTTCCCTTTCCCAACAGCATTGGAAAAACAGTGATGCGGAATTCGTCAATGAGGTCATGGTGCAAAAGAGTCCGATGAATGCCGCCCCGTCCCGTCACAATCATGTAACCGTCACCTTCACTCTTCAGTTTCTTCACCTCCGCGACGAGATCACCCCGATTGATTGCCGAACGCTCCCAATCAGCTGACGCGAGGGTCTGAGAGAAGACCACCTTGTTCGTAGCGGCGTAAATAGGTGCGAACGGGTGATCCGCCGCAGTCTTGCCTTGGAAATGCGACGCAAAGTCCTCGTAGAGGACGCGACCCATGATGAATAAGTCTGCTCCGGCTAGGAATTCGACTATTCGTTTTTCTTCTTCGTCGTCGTCAGGTAGGTCGTCGATGAATCGAAATCCCTCACTGTCGTCACTCATGCAAGTGGCGTTCACGGAGTAAACGTACGTCATCGAGATAAGCGTTCGCATACTTTCTCCATTTGTTCTGGTTACTCCAGCCGGGGTACCCAGTGCCCGGGTTCTTTTAGTGTTATCTAATCACGGGATCAATGGGTACCGGAGTGTCAGTCGCCAACGCGTGTTGGCGGATGTGATGCTTCAGTCTTCGGCATTTGGCATCAGAGCCAAAGCGAAATACTCTCACGTATGGCCAAGTTGATTTTCTCGACGATTACTTCACTCGACGGCTACATCGAGGACTCAGCCGAGTGCTGCAGCCGGATTGGTCCTATGTTGAGTACGTGGCAGAGGCAATTACGTTAGAGCAGTTTTACGAGTCTTCGGGGGTGGGGGAGTGGCGCGTCACGGCAAACGTGGCAATCGCTACGTTTGCGACGGGTTCATTTGCCCGAGGCGTCGAGTTTGTCAACGTCATTGGATCACTCGCGGACGTGGCAAATCATCATCCGGACGTTGATCTTCGGTATTCGTTCGTGACGATACGACTCACCACACACAACGTTCATGCGTTGAGTGAGCGGGATGTCACTCTTGCGCGGCAGATCTCAGAAGCGGCGCGCGAGCTTCACATTGTTGCGAACGACACCACGAAGCAGTCCGACGCCTCAAGGTGAGGCCCGTCGGCGAGTAGTTGCCACGAGGTGTTCCGCTTCTTAGAGATGTCCACTGCTGGAATCGCGATATTCAACATCGGTGGACCGCGTTCTGGAACATCACTAAATGCGCCAGGTTGTAGTAGCACAACTGTTAGTTCGTGCCCCCGACCCTGGCGAATTGACGAATCGAACACACCAGTGTTCCTTCACGTTTCAACATGAGTTTCTCGCACAGGTGTGTACTCTGGGACGCTGCACGTAGTATCGACGCCTATGAACCACGCCGACGCTGAGCTATTCGTCGGTCGGTGGGTGGACGATTGGAACGCTCACGACATTGAGGCCATACTTTCCCACTTCACTGATGACGTTGTGTTTAGCTCCCCGCTCGCCATTCAACTCCTCGGTGGGAGCGGTGAAGTCCATGGTAAGGAGGCGCTACGGCGATACTGGACTGAAGGCATCCGTCGCACACCCGACTTGCACTTCGAAGTACTGGCTTTCTACGTCGGCGTCAACGTCCTCGTGATCAACTACCGCAACCAGAGGGGCATGCCGGTATCCGAAGTACTACGTTTCGAGGGCTCGCTCGTGAAAGAGGGCCACGGCACGTACGTGGTGGAGGACTCCTTGGCGACGTAGCTGTCCTGGAGACGCCACGTCGACGTCGCAGGTCCGCCGGGCCGCTTTCTTGGGTACCGCGGGATTACACCCTTCAAGAACTCGTTTGCTTAGACCACCAAGGCATTGGTGATGACGTCAACATCCTTGGGTGTTCACCAAGTACCCAGTATTCCGCGCCGCCCCACGTGGGCACACAGTTCGGCCCCCTCACCGCTGTACCGAGGAACGTCCTGCCCGCTGGCGGCACCCCGTGCCACTTTGCACCCTTGGCGACAACCGCCTTCGCAACGACGCAGCTAACGCCGGTCGCGTTAACTTCGAAGTACCTCAGGGGTTGACCGGTGGCCCATTCGAAGGTCACCGGGCCACAGACGAGTGACGCATGCGCCGCGAGGGTCACGTCCGATGTTCCGGTCGTCGAGGACTCGCTCACCGCTCCGACCCCGTTCAAGCCAATGAGCGGCACGACAGTTGTCATTGCCACACTCACCCCGATCATCGCATGACGGAGTTCCGTTGTGAAACGGGCAGATCGCTTAGGTCGCATCAGCGCTCCCTTCGATTGGACCGGTGCCTCGGTAGGACGTTCTCGGCTGTGAGAGTGATGGCACCGATGCGGGCGGCCGACGTCTATGACTCGCGCGGTTCGCTCACGCTCATCGTTGAGCCCGTTTCGGCACCAGCACTCCGCGCCCTGCTGCGAACTGGGGCCGATCGAATCCGATGCCGATTGGGATGATCGCGGGACCGTCGTTGGCGTTTCCCTGCTGACGAAAGGTGCTCACGGGGCCAGTGCGAACCCGCAGTCGAACCGGGAGGTCCGTACCGGCGAGATGCACGGTGAAGTAGTGTCCGCCAGACTGCGTCGACGACATCGGCCGATTCAAGGCTGCGATGAGGATCGGGGGGGGGCTATTCCTCGTAGAGACCGGCACCGAACGCGGCTCGAGCATCGTTGGTTGACGTAGTGTGACGTCGTGACGGATCAGAAACGAAGCGTGTCAACCGGCCTGGCGTTGATGATCAGCTCACTACTCATCGCGGTGGCCCTCGTGATTGGATTGGTCGCCGTTGGACGAGGGTTCTCGGTACGAGGTAGCGATACCGGCATCACGATCACCGGCGAGGCGTCGGCGGCGGTGTCCGCGAACCAAGTGATTTGGACCTTGACGGCGCAGGAGATCGCCCCTACCGCGCAACAAGCGGTCTCGATGGTGGCCGCGGACGTGAAGTCGCTGAGCGCTTACCTCGAGAGTGGTGGGATCGACGTCTCAAAACTGGTGTTGAGTGGCGTGTCCACTTCAAATAACGAGCAGTACGTGAACGGCAATCCGACCGGCAAGATCCTCAACTACCAGGCGAGCCGAAATATCACGGTCAACTCGAACAACGTCTACCTCATCCAGAAGCTGAGCCAAGGGATTGGACAGGTTCTCGAGACCGGTGCCAACATCGACTCTTCTGGGCCGCAGTACTACGTGAGCAACCTGGCGAAGCTCCGACCCCGGCTGATTGCCGCGGCGGTGCGAGACGCGAAGGCGAGGGCCGTCGCCCTCACGTCTGCCACGGGCGGGTCGGTCGGATCGGTTCGCAGCGCAAAGAGTGGACCTTTCCAAGTCAACGCCGTAGGCTCCGTCGAGGTCTCCAGCGGAGGGGTCTACGACACGACGACCATTCGCAAAACCGTTTCGACCACGGTGACGGTCATCTTCAACCTGGGCTGAACGTCGTCGACTGATCCACCATCGTGAGGTTTCGTGACGGCCGACTCGAAGGCTGACGGGCTCAGTCGGGGCCCTACCGAGGAAGATGGGCGAGGAACTCCGTCAACAGTTCGTTGACTTCAATAGGTCGTTCTTGTTGAGTCCAGTGTCCACAACCTTCGAGCACGACCGATTTCGTGAGGTTGGGCATCGAAATGTCGCGGAGTATCGGCACCAGGTCGGAGAATCCGGGCCAGTGGTACACGATGTCGCGGTCACCGCCGATGAACAAGGACGGGGGCAACAGCGGCGCGTTGCGCCAGGCGCCCATGAGTTCCCAGTTTTCCTTCGACGTGCGGTACCAGTTCAGGGCGCCGCGGAAACCCGTTCGCTCGAACTCCGTGGTGAAGTAGGCCACATCGCCTTCGGTAAGCCAGCCGGGCAGTGGACCGTCGGGTACGGGTAGGGGGAGCATCGACGTGCCGCTGTCCGCGAGTTCGGCGGCGTTGCCGGAGAGTCCGAACAGCGAGCCGAGCATCGAGTCGTGCACGTTCGCCTCGAGGGCGGCTTCGGCAACGCCGGGCTCTTGGAAGTAGACCTGGTAGTTAGTCGGCCCGAGGAGCCCGGTGAGCGCAGTGAGCACGTCGGTGTCGCCACGGGGGAGGTACGGCACGCTCAAGAGCACCACGCCACGAACAAGATCCGGACGCAGCACCGCGAGGTTGGCCGCCACCGGAGAGCCCCAGTCGTGTCCGACGACGACGCAGTGTTCCTCGCCGAGTGCGGCCAGCAGTCCGACGACGTCCCCGACGAGATGCAACATCGTGAACTGTCCGACCTCGTCAGGGGAGTCCGTCGTACCGTATCCCCGTTGGTCGGGTGCCACGGCGTGGAAACCGGCGGCCGCCAGGGCTTCCAACTGATGTCGATAGGAGTACCACAGTTCAGGGAAACCGTGGAGCAACAAGACCAACGGCCCCTCGCCGGCTTCGGCGACATGCATCGTGATGCCGTTGGTCGTGATTGAACGATGGGTGATGGTCATTCCGGGCCCCCCTGATCTTCGAGAGCGACTCGACGACGACCCCCTCATCGCTGACTATAAACCACGGGGCATAGCGGTTCTCAACGAACACCGTGGTTCTCGCGGAACGACCAATGAGGGACGATGGCGAAGAGTGCTTTACCTTCGTGAAAGCTTTTCGCAGACCACCACCCGTCTCTCATTCTCGGGATGAAACGGTTCCGTCTGCCATCTAACCAACGATGGACTTTGCCCATGCCAGCTCTTCGAGTCAGGAAGTCAAGCTACAACTGCGGTACGCGCCAAGATGCCGAGCGTGGCGCGCAATGACGTCTCGGGGATCACGGGGAAGTTGATGCGCGCGCGGTGTACGTCGGGAACGTCCGACCAGTCGTAGTAGCTGGTCACCAAAGTTCCTCCGTCAACCGGCTCGAGGAGGTAACCGTAGATGTAGCCCATGGGGGGATTGATCGACGGGTGCTCAATCGTCCAGGCGATCTCTCGATCCTTCACGAATCGCACGATCTTGATGGACACCGTGTACTGGCCCAGGGGAATGTCGTTCAGCGCTTCGCGGTCCATGTGCACGAGGAACGCGTCGCCGACTGCGGTCACGCGAGGACCCTCGGCGCTCATCAACATGCCAGACGCATCGATCTGCACGTGCCCGTTGGGATCGGACAGGATTGAAAAGATCACCTCAGGGGGTACGGATATGGTGCGCTGGACTTCTATTCGCTGGTCGCTCATCTTCACATCTTGACATCTGGAACTGCTTTGACGTCGCGGTGACCGTGCCTCAGTCCGTATCAGCGACAGCCAATGCACCACCGCGACCTCTCGCGCCCTGAGTCGACCAGGAACGTCTTCTGGGCGAACCCTTTAGGTTGAGAGTGTCGGGGTCGACAAACTGTCCATGAGGAGTCGCACTATGGAGATCACCCGAAATCCCGACGGAAGCCTGGTTGTGCCGATTCCGGAGGGGCGACACCACGACGGCGACGACGCGGTCGTTTCGCCCATTGGTGGCGACACTGACGTCGTGGCTGAGCCGACGACGCGTTTGTTACACCCCGGCGAAGGAGGCTACAACGAAGCGCTCGCCGAGTGGGATCTCCAGCAGAATCCCGATCGCGCTCCCGCGGTGTCAACGGCGAGCGGGCGTGAAGAAGCGATGAACGTGGTACACACAGTCGCCGAGTCACCCACTCACGACGTCGCCGGAGCACTCAAGGACGTCAGCGACTCCGAAGCGAGCGGCGAAGCGCTGCGACACGTGCTCATCGGGGGAACTCATTCCGTCGAAGCCTTTTCTGATGAGGTAGCCCAGGCCGAAGGTGGCGAACCGCTCCCGTCACACAAGATGACGAAGATCATCGGCGAGGTATTGGCGGAACTCGATAAGTGATCGCGGCACTCCTCTCGAAGTGCGCTACTTCGTCACTTCGCTTTCGGGAAAGGTGAAGTTACGTGGCTGGGGGAGAAGGTGATCCTTACGGCTTAGAGGTTCCTGGGAAATCGCGGGGTGTCGGTGCGCGTAACGGGGCCAAACTCCTGATGAGAGTTGGGGTGTGGTGTTGTTTGTGTGAATGCTGAGATGTTTGGTGGTGTCCTGCATCGGGGGTCGCTCGCGTGAAGGCTGGGCGTATGAAACCTCATTCGTATCTCCAGCAGCGACGTGGTGGCCCATCCTTTCGAGGTCGCGGGTTCAAGACCGGGGTCGCGGTAGCCGTCGCCCTCGCGGTCAGCGCACTGCCGTTGACCCTGGCCGCCGCCGCGGGGACGAAGCCCAACTCGATAAGCGCGAGTAGTGCACCGTCGGCGGGCAGTGACCACGGGACCTACACGCCCAGCGCCAGTGCCGCGTCCGGCGACACCGTGGTCATCTCGCTCGACAAGAGTTCGTCGGGGTGCTCCCTCGGTGACGGGAAAGTAACCTTCACGGGCTCGGGGACGTGCGTGGTCGACTTCAACGACGCGGGCAACAGCACCTACGCCGCGGCCACCCAGGTCTCCCAAAGCATCACCGTGTACGCCGAGAACTCCATCACCACGAGTACGTTTCCCGACGCCGGGAGCGCGGGGGGTTCGTACGCACCCGGGGCGAACGCGACGTCCGGGGACAAGGTCGTCATCACCTTGGATAAGTATTCGACCGGTTGCGCGCTCAACGACGGTTGGGTTGACTTCTCGGGTTCGGGGACGTGCAAGGTTAATTTCAACGATCCCGGCAACGGGGCCTTCGCCGCCGCTGACCAGGTCCAAAGGTCCGTCAAGGTCTACAGCGCCAATACGATCTCGGTCAGCACGCCGCCCGCCGCTGGAACGATTCACGCCACGTATTCACCCTCCGGTTCGGCGACCTCCGGCGACAAGGTGGAGATCACCCTCAACAGCAGCTCGACGGGTTGTTCGATCAGCAACGCCAAGGTCACGTTCACCGGCAACGGCGTGTGCGTCGTGGAGTTCAACGATCCCGGTAACGGGGCATTCGCCGCCGCCCCCGAGGTCAAGCAGTCCATCACCGTGGGCTCCGGAAACCCCATCTCACAAGGAGCCATCACCATCACCAGCACGACTGGCACCTTTCGTCACCCCCTCGTATTGACCACGGTCGGAGGATCGGGTGACGGTGCTCTCACCTATTTCGTCACGTCACCAGGTACCGCAGACTGTGTGATCACCGGCGACACCTTGACGAGCGCGCGAGCGGGCACCTGCGTCGTCACCGCGGAGAAGGCCGCGGACGGCACCTATTCCGCCGCGTCGTCGCTGGCGACCACGGTGACAATCGCGGCACTTTCGCCACACGCCAGGCGGGTCGACAACGCGGTGTTGTCGGGACACGCCGTCACTACGAAGATCGTTGGCTCGGGGTTCTACGGGCGACCACTCATCGTGAGCAACCTGGTTGGCGTGAGTGCGGTCGTCCTGCGCGACAACGGTCGTGTGCTGACGGTTCGCGCCGTCGGCGTTCCGGGCCTGCGTTCAGGCGTCTTTCGATTCATCATCATTTTCGCGCACGGTCAACGAACCTCGGTGCGCTACGACCTTCGTTAGGCGGAGCAATGGGCTAAGGGCGCTGTAGCCGCGAGCAATCAACGGTGGCTTCCGGGCCGGATAATCTCAGCACCGTGGAGTTGCCTCCACCTGGCGAACTGGTGAGATGAAGGAAGTGAGGGGCCCGAACAGTGAACGATTCAAAGAACTCCTTGTCACCGTCTCAGTTGATAGATGCGCGAATTGCGGAACTGACCGATTGGCGTGGAGCCACGCTGAGCCGACTGCGCTCGTTGATTCGCGAGACCCTTCCCGACGTGGTCGAGGAGTGGAAGTGGCGCGGGGTACCAGTGTGGTACCACGACGGGATGATCTGCACCGGCGAAAGCTACAAAAGTGTCGTGAAGTTGACCTTCGCCAAGGGCGCGTCACTCGACGATCCAGCGAAACTCTTCAATTCCAGTCTCGAGGGCAACGTGCGGCGCGCCATTGACTTTCACGAGGGTGACGTGATCAACGTGAAAGCCCTCAAGGCGCTCGTGCGCGCGGCGGCGCTTTATAACAAGTCCACCGCCAAGAAGTAGGTCGAACAGTTCGTGGGCAGCGATATCGCCACGATGGGTACGAGTGGCCCTCGATCGCCGGTTGATTGGGCGGCGCGAACTCGTGCGACTTAGTTTTGCGGGCGAAGTGTGGTTCTGGCGCGGTCCCTCACCATTTCACTTCGTCACGGTGCCGGACGGTGAGAGCACCGAGTTACGGGCGGTGTCGAATCTCGTGACCTACGGCTGGGGCGTTATCCCGGTGACCGCACGGATCGGCGACACCACGTGGACGACGTCGCTCTTTCCGAAGAACGATGCCTATCTGGTCCCGCTCAAGGCGGCAGTGCGAAAGGCCGAAGACATCGAACTCGGTGACCTCGTCGAGGTGGTGTTAGAAGTCGGCGACGGGCGCTGACGTACCCGCCGTGCGGCCGGTCGGTCATGACTCGTCGTACGCGGTCGGAGCAAATGTCAATGGACCTTGACATTCGAGGTGATGTTAAGTACCCTTTACATCATGAAGAATGACGTGCGAGAGCAGCGTCGTCAGCGTGGGCTGTCACAGATCGACCTCGCCGCGGGACTGGGCGTATCGCGCCAGACGATCATCGCGATTGAGAGCGGGAAGTACTCGCCGTCCTTGCCGTTGGCCTTTCGCATCGCCCGGTTCTTCAACCAGCCCGTCGAGTCGATCTTCGACCCGGAAGAGGAGGAGCTAGGAGCATGAAGATGCCAAAGAACTCTCGGTGGTACGCGCCCCTTTGTACGCTCGCGATCGGTTCGGTGGTCGCCGGAGCCGTGGCGATCGGTCACACCTGGGGCGACGCGCTGATCACGGAGGTCGTGACCGTTGTGATGAGCCTGGTGTACTTCGTCGTCACCGGTCGCGACAGTGACGTGGGTGCTATCTACGGACAACGCTCTGACGAGCGACAACAACAGGTTCGAGCGCGCGCGTCACGACTGGCGTTCGTCACCGCGATCAGTGCCGCATTTGTCTGTGCGGTGATCTCGGTGGCTTTGAATGAGAGTTACTGGCAGGCGGACGTGATCGTCACGGCTGGCGGAGTCGGTTTTCTCTTCGGCATCGGGCTTTACGGCGCCCACGACGAACGACCAACGAACTTTGACATCGGCATTATGGCGAGCAGCGCCGAACGTGATCACGAAGGTTCTTCCGACGACGTGTCGACGACACCGGACGCGGAGGCGTACACCCCAAAGGGTGACGGATGAGGAACGTCACGACGACCTGGGGTAGGCGCTTCGTGGTCGGCGCTGCGACGCTGGGATTCGTGCTGGTGCCGCTAGGTGTCGCCGTTTCGTCCGCCGGAGCTGCGGCACGGTCACCGGGGGAGTGGCCCTACGCCAACGGCAACCTGTCGAACACGCGCGACGCGGTGGGTTCGACGATTACGGCGTCGAACGTATCGTCGTTGACGAGAGCGTGGTCCTTCGACCTAGAGGGTAAAGCGACCGACGACGTCGGTGGTTACGGGACCCTCGCCGCCGCACCCATCGTCGTCAACGGGACCGTCTACATGCAGGACCTTCACTCGAACGTCTACGCGCTCTCTTTGGCCACGGGGAAGCTGGAATGGCGCTACGTCATTAACAAGAAAGAAAAAAGCGGCCCAGGTCCGAACGGTGTGGCGGTCGTTGACGGCACGGTGTACGGCGCGACGCCAAAGACCGTATTCGCGTTGAACGCCGCCACCGGTCAGGTCATTTGGTCGAATGACTCATTGCTGAACAAGGGTCAGGGTACTTTCGGTATTCAACCGCAGGTCGCGAATGGTCGGGTGTACCTCGCGAGTCAGTACGGGCTCCTACCCGGCGGGGGAGTCCTACTAGCCCTCAACGCCGCCACCGGAACGCTGATCTGGCGCTTCAAGACGGTACCGACGTCGGACGCCGGCGTCGAGTCACTCGGCGCCGGCGCCGGTGGCGCCTGGGAGACGCCGCTCGTGAGCCCGGACGGCTCGGTGACCTTCGGCATCGGTAACCCGTACCAGTCGCTGGCGTCGGCGCTCTCGCACCCAGAGAAGTTGCTCTACACCGACAGCGACGTGAACCTGAACGCGGCGACGGGCACGCTTCGCTGGTACTTCCAAGGGGTGAGTAACGACTTCAAGGACTACGACCTGCAGGCCTCGCCCATTGCGGCGAGGGCGAATGGCGTCCCCGTGGTCATCGGTGGCGGAAAGATGGGTGTGGTCTATGAGATGAACGCCGTCACCGGAAAACTTCTGTGGAAGACGCCGGTTGGGGTTCACAACGGCCACGACAACAACTCGCTCAATGCGCTGAAAGGTCGGAGCACGCTGAAGGTTCCCTTCACCTACGAGCCGGGTGCGTTGGGGGGCGTCTTAACCAATATGGCAGTCGCCGGAAACTCCGTCTACGTGGCGACGTGCAATCTCCCCTTCGCCTTTACCAACACGGATCAAGTGAACGGGACGCCCACCAGCAAGAAGGTTTCCGGCGACGTGGAAGCGCTCAATCTCACCACCGGGAAGGTTCAGTGGCGAACGACGGTCAAAGGGCTGCCACTCGGCGCCGCGACCGTCTCTAACAACTTGGTCTTCACGACGTTGTTGAACGGCAAGCTTCTCGCGCTGAATCGACTGACGGGAACGGTCGTCTACGAAACGTCGTTGCCGAGATCCACGAATTCGCCCATCTCCGTTGCTGGCAACACGGTGATTGTTCCCGTGGGAGGTCCGAAGTACGGCAGCCTCAACGGCAAGGCCCAGATCATCGCATTTCGCATTCCGACCCCCTAGATCGGGTCAGAGAATCGCGTCCATTTGCGAGATCGCCTGGTTCAATCCTTCTTCCATCCCCCTCGTCAAGAACTGCTCCATGGCGGCCGCCGAGGGAAACGACGTAGTCACCCTTACCCTAGTTACTCCTCCAGGAAGTTCACTGAGGGATACCCGCATCACCATGAAGGGCATCGACGGATCCGGGTCGCCATCGGCTCCCGCGAGCCCATTTTCGAACACGAGTCGTCGCGGCGCATCGAGCTCGAGCACCCGCCACCAACCGCGAGGCTGGTCCCCCTCGGGCCCCGTCATGAAGAACGACATCCGCCCACCGGGGGAGAGATCGTGTTCCACGAACGTCGCGGGGTAGGCCGGCGGCCCCCACCAGCGCTCTAACTTCCGCGGGTCCGCGAAGAGGTTCCACACGTCACCAATCGCCGCCTCAAACTCGGCGTCGATCGTCATCGTCAGATTTATCGGATCCTTCTGTACATCAGTCACGCTCACGGCACTCCTCCTTGTGTGGTGGTTTCTCTAAGAATCTGACCCATTCGATCCAGTCGACTTCGCCACATCGTCTCAAACTGTTCGAGGACCGCCAGCGTCTGTTCAATCGCAACCACCACGTCGCCTCGCACCATCTGTTCGCGCCCTCGACGACGCTTGGTGACGAGGTGAGCCTTCTCGAGGACTGCCACGTGCTTTTGCACCGCGGCGAAACTCATCGGGTAATACGACGCCAGCGTCGAAACTGAATATTCGCCCTCCAGGCAACGCAGGAGGATGTCGCGTCGCGTCGCGTCGGACAGGGCGTGGAATATCAGATCAGCCGATTCGGGAGTTTTCGTATCTACAACCATATGGTTGTATGTTATCGCGACACTTCGCCTCGGGGTGGGTCAACCGTTTCACCTCGTCGCGTGGGCAGTTCTCTTTTGGGTTGTCGTCAATGGACTCCCCGACGTGGCGATGAACGATGGCCGTTAATTTTTCGAGATTCAACGCTCTGGCAGAGTCCTCGAACGTGCCTACTCCGGATGTGAAGACTGTCAGGTCAGCTGGAAAAGCAGCCCGTTGCTGGTGACTGAGTGCCGAAGGACCCGTGTGATGGGGTCCCGTGGCTCGGAACCACACTCAAGGTGACCCCGTTCCACTCGATCTGATAGCCAACCGAAGCGTTCGACCACGATTGGAGAATCGGTGCGCCGTCAGTGGTTGACGTGGCCCAGGCAGTCCCCGCGGGAGGCGGGCCGCCGTGAAGTGCCCGATACGTCGTAATCGCGGTGCTCAGTTCGGAGAAGTTCGCCTCACACGCAGCGACCGTCGAAGCCTGGGAGTCTGATCCGACGGTCTTGGCCGTTGGAGCGGTAGTGGTCGTCACCGTCGCGGCGTTGGTGGAACTGCTCGGAGACGTGCTTGAGTGGTCGGCTATCGCTACGGTGACGATGACGCCGAGAATGATCACCACGATCAGCGTGGATAACATCGCGACCCCCCGTTCCGAACGAGCCCGCACGGTCACTATGGTTCGAAATTGTCGTTTCGATCGACGGCGTCGTCGCATGGTGTCGTCGTGATCGTTCGCCACGTCCAAATCGTAGGACTTCGGCGGAAAAATTCATGACCTTAACCTGACTAGAGGTCACTATTTCTCGACAACTTTTCCCGGTCCAGCAAGCGACCTTACGGAATGGTCGTGGTGGTGGTCGTGGTCGTGGTAGTTGTCGTCGAAGTAGTAGTGGTCGTGGTGGAGGACGTGGGCGGCAGGGGCAACGTCATGATCAACGCACCACTGCCGGTCGAAAGTTCCGTGAGTGAACCCGTGCTCGCACCAGGTGTCGCGCTGTTGGCTCCCGAGCGACTGGCCACCCAGAGATTGTCGCGGTCCACCGCGAACGCCGAGAGGAGGGAGAAGTAGTACGGACCGTTGGTGTTGCACATGTACCAACTCGGCTGGCCACTCGTGGCCGAGACTTTGGTCACCATCGGGCTGCTGCCGAACGGACTCGCGATATAGACGTAACCACCGGTGCCAATGGCCATCAGTGGCGCACCGAATCCGTACGCGCCGTCACTGTCGGTTTCGGTGACGACGACGGCACCGGTGGTTGCGTTGAGTTCGGTCGCGGAGTTCGTCGCGCTGTCAGAAACCCAGACGTTGCCGTCCTCCACCGCGATGCCGTCGGGGGCGTTAAGACCCTGTCCGATGACGACGCGAACCAACCGTCCGTTCGCGATTGCCACTTCGGTCATGGAGTTGTTGTCCTTATCGGCAACGAACACGTCACGTCCCGAAACGCTCATGGCGACCGGATCGTCCAAGGCGAACGATGGACCCTTGATCGTACGAAGCACCGCGCCGCTACGGGCGCTCAGTTCGGTAATCGAGCCCGTCGCGGCTGCACCCGAGCGACCGGCGTTAAGTACGAGAATCACGTTGCCACTTGCCGCTATCGCGACTGGGTCGACGAAGTTGGAACCCGCGCCGGCGACGAGCCGAATGAAGGCACCCGTGCTCGCGCTCATCTCGAGCACCGAACCAGCGGCGTTTGCCACGAAGAGGTCGCCGCCCGCGCGCGTGATGGCTGTCGGGCTATTGAACCGGTAACCAAGGGCGCGCGTGAAAATCTTCAACAACGCACCGGTCGAGGGGTTGATTTCCGTGACGGAGTTGCCGGCTTGGTTGGTGACCCAAAGGTGGCCGCCCGCGACGGCAAGACCTGACGGGTCGTCGAATTCGAGGGCCCTCGTGACCTTCGGCGACGCCGCGCCGGACCAGGAAGCGGAGGCGAGAACGGTGAGCGTTGCCGCGAGCAATCCCAACTGACCGAAGACCCGACGCACGTTCAGAATCCTACGGCGTGGTGGCGACCGTGCCACGGCAGTGGGCGCCGTCGCCCGCCTGCGGTGGATCCGTGGTCCGGCGGTGATACTGGACAGGTGGAATCAGTGGGCCAATCGTTCCCCAATCATCCGGCGAAGTACGGCGGGACAGCGCTCATTCGACCCGAAGTCATCGTCGCGCGACTCCGTGACGACGCCGAACGACCCATACCGGACTCCGTCATCCTCGGCTACAGCCCTCGACTTCGACCCCTGTTGCGCGAGCGTGGTTTCACGTTGGTCAGCGGATATTCGGCCCCGTGGCACTCGGTGTGGCTGCGGGAGGGTTCAGAGGTTGGCGTGGTCGGAGTCGTCGAGGGATTCGGTTTCGGTGCCCCGGGAGCGGCCATCGTGATCGAAGAGCTGGCGACGTTGGGCGTGCAGCGTTTCATCACGCTCGGTTTTGCGGGGGCGCTGCCCAATGACGTCGACTTCGGTGATGTGGTGCTGTGCACCGGGGCCATTCGAGACGAAGGTGTGTCGCATCACTACGTCCCTCCGGCGCGTTTCGCCTACCCGAGTGAGTCGTTGACCGACCAGGTGCGCGCAACGCTGGCCAGGTCGGGTTCGCCGTTCTTTGAGGGGTTTACGTGGACGGTTGACGCGATCTACCGCGAGACGGTTGAGGAGGCGACGACGTACCGAGACGAGGGTGTCATCACAGTGGAGATGGAAGCCGCGGCGCTCTTCACCATCGCCGCAGTTCGACACGTGGAAGTCGCGGGAATCTTCACCGTCTCCGATCACCTGCTCGCATCGACGGAGTGGCGACCCGCGCCCGATAGAGCGGTGCTGACTGAGGGGTTGCGACGCATTCTCGACGTGGCGCTTCGTGTGCTGTCACCCGATGGCGATTTCGAGGTGCGCGCGGTGTCCGCCGACGAAGAGGATCTGGCGAACCCCTTCGAATGAAGAGACCAGCGTTGGTGCTTTGTGGACCGGCGACGTCGAAGCGAAGTGATGCTGACGCGGACAGGGCAACCGTCGCGAAGCCGTCCTAGTATCGTCGAGAGACCAGGCGCGCGGCGGTCCACAAGGTGAGGTGGCGTCGCGTTATCGGGTTCGAGGAGGGATGTTCATGTTTGACATCGTGGTCGTCGGCGCCGACGGATCCGACACCGCCCGCCGGGCCATCGAGGCGGCCGCGGAACTGGTCACCATGTCCGGTGGACAGTTGCACATCGTCTCCGCCGTCGAGCCGAACTCGAAACGCGACAAACACGTGCCCGACGCCTTTCGCTACTACGGCCCCGACGGCGAGACCGACGCCCTCTTGCAGACGCTGTCGTTCATCGCAAAGAAGCACGGTATCGAACCCACCATGCACGCCGTCGAGGGCGATCCCGCGGAAGCGATCATCAAGACCGCCGAGAAAGTGAACGCCGATCTCATCGTCGTGGGAAATCGGGGTATGCGAGGCGTCCGACGAGCACTCGGCAGTGTGCCGAACACCGTCGCCCACGGCGCACCGTGTTCCGTGGCCATTATCGACACGACGGAGTAGCAAGGAGTAATAACTCGTCGAGACGGGACTCACGTGGCGTCGGAGCAAGTCACTGGCCCGGAGGGATAGCAGCGAGGTGGGAGGAAGCGCATGACGTCTTCTCGAGAGATTGGCGCGATTACGTTGCTGACCGACGACGTGGCGGCGTCACGTTCGTTCTATCGCGACGTCTTTGGGGTACCCCTCGTCTACGAAGATGACGTGTCCGCGGTGTTTCAGTTCGCGGACACGATGATCAACCTGCTCGAGGTCACGGCGGCCGACGCGCTCTTCGACCCACACCCCGTCGGGACGCACGACGATGGCGCCCGGGTGCTGTTGACGCTCAACGTTGATGACGTCGACGCCGAATGCGAACGCCTGAGGTCCCTTGGCGTGTCACTGCTCAATGGTCCGATGGACCGACCCTGGGGGATCAGAACTGCGAGTTTCCTCGATCCAAGCGGTCACGTCTGGGAGATCGCTCACGAACTGCCACCGCTGCCCGTCTGAGTCGCTCGAGAACCCTTCGCCGAAGGGCGGTTAGACGCGAACGAGTTCCACGACGGGAATCACCCGCGTCGTATTCGATTCGTACTCCGCGAACTGCGGACGGAGTTCCGCTTGTTCCGCGTAGATCCGGTCACGCGCTTCACCTTCGACCGGCGTGGCGACCGCTTCAAAGGTCTCGCCGCCGACCTCGACGATGACGTGGGGATTGGCGCGCAGGTTGTAGTACCAGTCGGGGTTACTGGGTGCCCCGCCCTTGGACGCGAACACGTACATCGCCGACTCCTTCGGCAGGTACATAACCGGGTTGATCCTCGGCAGACCACTCTTCGCCCCGTTGGTGTGCAACAGCAATACGGTGGCGCCGGCGAAGGGACCGCCGAGCACGCCGTTGTTGGCACGAAACTCCTCGATGACCTGCGCGTTCCAGTCGTTCATTGAGGGCGTGCCCTCGTTGGTCGATTCCTCGTCACTCACTCTCTACCACCTTCGTTTCGTCGGTCGTTCTTAGACTATCCAGCGTTGACGCGCCGTTGCCGTGGACCGTGGTCGCGTCGCCAGTAGGTTCGTTCCATGCGTCGCTCGCTGGCTCTGATCCTCTGCCTTGGCTTCGGCGCGAGCCTTGGTGCATCCGGCGTGGCCGTTGCCGATTCGACGACCACCTCGACCACCACCACGGTGTCGAGTACATCGAGTACTACCTCGACCACGACCACGGTGCCCACGAAGAGCGTCCCCACCGCGCCGCTCACCGGCTTGCCCGACCCCCGGCACATGACGAAGGATCGCTCCGCACTCACCATCAAAATCGACAACACGCCCGAGGCGATGCCCCAGTACGGGATTGAAGACGCGGACGTCGTCTACGAAGAGATCGTCGAGGGTGGCATCACTCGGCTGGCGGCGATCTTCAACTCCCGCACGCCAACGGTGGTGGGCCCGGTCCGCTCGGTTCGACGCACCGACCGCGAGATCGTCTTTCCCATCGGCGGCATCTTCGCGTTCTCGGGCGGCGCCGAGTACGCGGTGCGCAGTATTGAGACCGCGCCGGTCAAGCTCTACGACCAGTCAAATGCCGGGGACACGATGTTTCGAAGTTCCACTCGAGAACCACCCCACAACCTCTTCGCCAACGCGGCACTCCTCATGAAGAAAGACGGGCTGCCCCGGCCGCCCCCGCCACTCTTCTCCTATCGCGGCGCCGGCCAGGAGGCGAAGGGGCCGCGGGTGAAGTCCTTCGTGGTCGGCTTCGAGAGTGGCTACGCCGCCACCTACGCGTGGAACTCGACGACGCGGTCCTGGGACCGCTCGATTTTCGGTGCACCCGACGTCACCGCCACGGGCGTGCGACTTTCGCCGAAGAACGTAATCGTGATGTACGTCAACTACGTGGGGGGAGTCGGCGTTATTGACTCCTACGCCCAACTCATCGGTTCGGGGGAGGTCGAGATCTTCACCGATGGCCGCTTAGAGCGTGGGACCTGGCAGCGCAAGAACCTCCGTCACCGGACGGTGTACCTCAACTCGGCGGGCAAGGCCATTGGCCTCACGCCCGGACAGACGTGGGTGGAACTGCTCGACGAATCCGAATCCGTCTCCGTGACGCCGCAGTCCTAAAACACCGCGGCGCCGCGCTCAGCGATGGTTACGTCGTCTTTTTCTCGTCTTTTTTCACGTACGGCGGGATGTCCGGGTGATGTTCGATGATGTGGTCGAGTTTGGCGTGGAGCTCCGCGGTGCCGGCCGTGATGTGTCGCTTGATGAACGTCTCGATCGCTCGTCGCAGGGGCGGGTAGAAGATGGTGGTGGCGATGGCCGCCAGAATGACCCAGATCAAGGTCGCCACCACGTCGCCGGGTATACCTCCCGACCCACCCGCGGGCCACACCCAGCGATCGAAGAACGTGGCGGCGATCATTCAGCTCCTTCACTCAGGTGTTCGTGCATTGCGGGGTTGAGCCGCTTGTGTTTTTCCTTCAGGGCGTCGTGGTCTTCTTTGGTGGTGTGCTTGTGGCAGGTCTCGTAGTGCGTGCCCTGCACGCGGCCGAGGCCTGACTTGAGCGCGGGTCGCCAGCATGCTTGGCACTTGTGGCGGTGATAGATCCCGAGAATGCTGACGAAAATGGCGCCTTCGGTGAAGTCGGCCCCGAAACCGCTCCAGAACGCGTACCACTTTCCAGATTCGTTGGCGGTACCGGTGACCTGCAAGAACCAGTGCCAAATGGCGATCACGATGCCCCTTCGGGTGCGAGGGTGATGGCTCGCACGACCTCAAGTGTACGGCGTGGGGTCAGAATTTCAATGATTCACCGGGCGCTGGTCGTTCTGACGATCCCTACCAGCCCGTGGGTGAACACCCCGCTTGATCCGGCACCCACCCGTGGGTGACGCGCATGCCGATCAAAATCTGCTGCTCGCGAGTCGCCTCTCCCGCCAGTGGGGCGTAGCGAGTACCACCGAATTGGTGCCAGGTTGCGTTGGAGAACCCAATCCCGGAGTACTCCGGGCCGGTCATCGACCAATCGCCATCGACTTCACAGACGGCGACCCGCTGCCACTGGGCGAGCAGGTGCGGTACGGAGACGCCGTGCACCAGAGCCTCCGCGTCGAGGGCCCGCGAGGCGTCGGTGTTGAGCAGTTGCGCGTGTCGCAAGACGGCGGCCGGTTTGGAGCCGACGGCGGCGCCCGCGGGGAGCGTCGAAAAGGTAGTGAGGACGCCAACGAGTACTAACCCGGCACGCAGCGCTGATCGCACGAGACTCTCCTTGCCTACGCCCGCAACGAGGTGCGACGGTGAGCGAATCACGGCGCAACGCACGAAACCTTGTTGGATGTTCGGTCCTCAAGGGGGTGTAGTTTGGTCGGTCACCGATTCCACGGCTCTGTGGGGCGACACGGCAGGCACTGCTGCCAGGAACCAGCCTAGGGATGGCCCCGCGACGATTACGTCATGCCGTCGAGCGCCTGTACCGCCTCTGACCAGGCACTATATCAAAGCAAGATAATCGTAACCATTTCGAGTGGTCGCCAGAGCGCTACCGCAGGACCTGGCGGAAATAACCACGAGATTTCGTGTCCTCCCTGGTCGGAGCGTGGTAGCGCGGAGGTGGTGACGTTTCGTCACCCCCGAATGGCCGAAACGCCAGTGCTCGTCGTCGGCGAGGACGATATGGTCGCGCCGTAGGCGAAAACTCCCCTCCGATACGCGGAGCGGAGACGGGAGGTCCGATGATCACTGTGCTCATATTCCATCAAGTCGACGACGTGGACCACTGGTTGGCGTCGACCAATCGAGCGGACGTCTTTGGCCCGATGGGCATCACCGCTCGGACCTTCGTGGAGCAAGTGCCGGACCATCGAGTGGGTCTCCTCGTTGAAGCGCCGGACCTCGACACCTTTCAGCGCGCCATTGGATCACAGGCCGCCGCCGAAGCGATGGCCGCCGACGGCGTGCGACCCGACACCCTGGTCGTACTGGTCGAGCACTAGCCAGCAGCGTCGGGCGCCAACGGCGTTCTACGCTCGGGTGATGTGTCGAAACATCACCACGCTGCGGGGCCTCGACCCCGCCGCCACGCCCGAAGAGGTCGTCGCCGCGGCCCGCCAGTACGTCCGCAAGGTGAGTGGCGTCACCAAGACCTCCAAGGACACCGAAGTAGCCTTTGAGGAGGCGGTGGGCCGGATTGCTCTCGCGACGAGCGAGTTACTCGCAGCGCTGCCCCCGCGCCGTCAGCCCCCGCCCACGGTGCCGCCCCTTCGACGCATCGCCATCACTCCGTCGTGAGGCCGAGCCGGCGCGCCTCGACAATGTTGTCGCGTGGAGTTCGATAACGTCGAGGGTGGAGCGCCGGGAAGCCTGGTCGGCAGAGTGTCAACGAAAGTAGACCGACGTGGCGCTGGCTGGTATTTCTTTTCTCACCGGGGCGCTCATCAGTCTCGCCACGAGTTGGTTACTCGTCACGCGCCTCGAGCGTGTCGGGGAGCGCTTCGCGATCTCCGAGGCGTTGCTCGGGATGATCGCGGCCCTCGCGGCGGACGCGCCCGAGATCACCTCGTCGATTTCAGCCCTCTCCCAACATCAATTCGGCATCGGCGTCGGGGTAGTGGTCGGCTCCAACGTCTTCAATCTGGCCGCGCTCCTCGGGCTCGGGGCGGTCGTGGCGGGCACCATTCACCTCCATCGTCGCGTCGTGGTGCTTGCGGGGGTCGTCGCCCTGTGGATAGCCGTGGTGACCGTCACCACTTCAACGGGCGCAACCTCACCCCTCGAGGGACTCCTTCTCGTCGGAGTGGTCCTGGTGGGCTACGTCGTCGTGATGGGACTGCGCGATCACCAACGACGAGGACTCCCGATTCCCGAACGCTGGACCGCGTGGCTCTGCAGTGCCGTCAACGAGGAAGAGATCGAACTCAACGAGAGCATCCAACCACGTCGGGGTCGTCCCCTCGACGCCGTGGTCGCGCTGGGGGCGCTCGTCGTCGTGATCGTGGCCAGCGTCGTCATGGAACACGGTGCGGCCAGGCTGGGTCACCACTTTCACGTGGCCGACGCGGTGATCGGTGGCGTGGTCCTCGCCGCGGTCACGAGCCTCCCCAACGCCGTGGCGGGGGTCTACCTCGCCGCGCGGGGCCGAGCGAGCGCGGCTCTGAGTACCGCCCTTAACAGCAACAACCTCAACGTGTTCGCGGGATTGCTCGTACCCGGCGTGATCCTCGGACTCGCCGCCCCGTCGCGGGTGGGCACGGTGACGGCGCTGAGCTACCTACTCCTCACCGCGTTGGTCGTCGTGGTGGCCTACGCGTATCGGGGATTAGGGCGACTCGTCGGATGGCTCATCATCTCGATCTACGCGCTCTTCGTGGTCCTCGTCGTCGTGCTCACCTGAGCGTCGCGACACGACCACCCGAGCCCGCCGCGGCGGGGTGTCGGACCGTTGTTACTACCATTACGGGCGAGGTGTCACGTGTCCCAACTGCTGTTCGCGGCTTTTAGCAACCGTCACGACGCGGTCGAACTCGCGCACCAGGTGGGCGACGAACTCGCTCGTGAGGGCGTCACCTCCAGCGTGTACCTGTTGGATTCCAACGAACCGCCGACCCTCGACGCCGCCACGTTGGTCGTGAGCCTCGGTGGCGACGGGACCTTTCTCAAGACGGCCCGCTTGGCCCACGCGGTCGGGGCGCGCGTCGTGGCGGTCAACTTGGGCCAATTGGGATTCCTCTTGAACGTGCCCCCGTACGACGTGGTCGAGAACATCAAGAGCGCCCTGGGGAGTGACTCGGTCGCGGAGCGACTCGCCCTGCAGATCAGACGTTCCGATCAGGACGAGGAGGAGTTCGCCCTCAACGAGGTCGTGGTCGAACGCGCGAGCGCCGGGCACATGGTACGAGTCAAGACCTTCGTCGATGACGAGGAGTACTTGACGTATTCGGCCGACGGGGTCATGGTCGCTACGCCCACGGGCAGCACCGGCTACAACTTTTCGGCCGGGGGACCGGTCGTCGACGCGTCACTAGCCATCATGATCCTCACGCCCATCGCGCCGCACTTTACGATTGACCGTTCGATCGTGGTCCCGGTCAACAGCGTCATCCGCTTCCTGGTGGACGACAAACCGGCCATGCTCGTCGCCGACGGACGCACGATTGGACCGATGGAGCCCGGTCAGTTCATCGAGGTGCGACAGAACCCGACCCCCGTGCACCTCGTCGCCACGCAGC